>Ga0307477_10002358_pt1 | contig 14694 bp, 11 predicted proteins | sample atmos_gasesECM2C_FD_203316 | JGI IMG/M metagenome (GOLD analysis project Ga0307477, IMG submission 203316) | Hardwood forest soil microbial communities from Morgan-Monroe State Forest, Indiana, United States - atmos_gasesECM2C_515 | ecosystem: Environmental > Terrestrial > Soil > Temperate...
AAGGCGGAAGTGAAAGAAGTCATCCCCGGTATTAACCTCGTTGTTTCCACCCGGAATGTCCGTGTTGAGCATGGCGACGACTTGCGGGTTGGTGAAATACTTCGACAAGTTTGCGGCGATGGAGGCAGAGCCGAAAAGTCCCTGTTCCTCGCCGGAGAAGGACATGAAAACGATGGTGTTCTCAAATTGGCCTTGGGCAAGGACGCGGGCGATTTCGAGAACCACGCCGGTTTGCGCGCCTGCGTCGTTGCCGGCAGGGGCGAAGCTAGTCGAGTCGAGCACATTGATGGTGCGCGAATCGTAGTGGCCGCCAACGATCACCAATCGCTCCGGATGTTTATCGCCGAGCTTCCATGCGATTACATTGAACGTGGGGGCGGTCGGGCAATCCGGGTGCACAAAGGGATCCCGTACTACCTGAAGGCCGGGGATTGCGCTGTACTTGCTGAAAATGAATTCGCGAGCGGCAGTCACGCCTTGTCCTGGTGCAGGCGAGTCTGAACACGATTGGTGAGTGAACGTATTGGCGAGCGTGTTGACTGTATTTTGAATCTGAGATGCGTCTATCCCGCTGATCATCTGGCTTATTTCCCGATCCATCTTGAAGCCGCCGTTGCCGGGGTCTTGATCGCGACCAAATCCGACAAGGACGGCGGCAAGAGCGATGGTCAGCACCATTCCGCAGCCGATCAGAATTCGATTCATAGATATCCTCCTCCGCAGATACTGCTGTTAGTTCGAGGTTGTTGTTTAGGCTGGGATGCCAAGCAAACGGGGTTACGTGAGAACGTCTCGCTGCGTGGAAACGTACATCTCTTCGATAATTAGCGCAACTGATAAAAATAATTGGGAGCGCTTTATCACGAGCGAGGCCACTCCAAGGATGTCGTGCAGGCGAGCCAGCGCTGCGCGTGATCAGCGTCGACCTGAACAATCCGCGATCGGCTTAATCAAAAGGACATCTTAACGCCTAGGTACCATACCATGCGTCCATTTAGCCTGATATTCAAACTAAATGACGAGTACAAGAGACGATTCCTCTTCGGGCGCGGCAACCCTTCCACGATATGGATATGTCCCTAATGAACCGAATACTCCCTCCACCAAGGCCAAGGAATGCAGTCGATCGTTAAAAATTAATCTTCTCGTGCACATCTTGTGGCTCGCGTTACCGCTGTATTTCTATGGCCGTTTGCTGACGTCCGATGCCTACCGCCGTTCCGTCAACCTTGCCAAGTCCTCACCCGCTTTGGAAAAAATTCTCGGTACGGGAATCGAGACCCGCGGTTTTCCGATCGGTTCAGCGCTGCGGAGCTATGGCTCGGACTTCGCGGAATGGTCAGTCGCCCTAGAAGGCTCGGCTGGAAGCGGCAAGCTTTACGGAGTCGCGAATCGTATCGGGAGTGTGTGGGAATTTTCTCGTCTGACCTTCGCGCCGGCGAAAGGTGGGTCAATAATTGACCTGACTCCGACTCCCTCCCGCTTACGACTTTCTCCCGTGAACTCAAAGAAGGTTTATCTCATTCCTCTTAGTCTCGCGCCGGATGAGTCCTTGGATTGGGTGCCTGCGTATTACCGAGCCAAGCTCGGCGTTGACGTCGAGATTCTTCCTCCGGTTCAGCTGAGTCCTGCAGAGCAGGACCAGAAGCGTCATCAGTATGTCGCCGAAAAATGTATCGATTTAATTTCTCGTTCATATCGGAATATATCGAGCGATCCGTCTGCCATTCTCGTTGGCGTCACCTCACAGGACATGTTCATCGGCGCATTTGACTGGAGTTATGCCGAGAACTTCCGTGTCGAAGGGCGCTTCGCCGTGGTATCCGCTGCGCGTTTGCAGCCTACCGATTACCCCGGTAAATGGAACAAGGAGTTGCTGGCAAGCCGGCTCCAGAAGATGCTCACGAAGAATATCGCCATTCTATATTTCAATTTGCCGCTCAGCAGCGACTACACCAGCCTTCTCAGTGCGGGCGTACTTTCGGGCGAACAGGTGGATTATATGAGCGGCCAAATCATCGGCGCGAAAGGCCACTGGGTCGCATTGCAAAATGGAGGAGCACCCCTGATTGGCATCACCGTCGCTCCGGGCAAACCTACTTCCTGGACCATGGATGGCGTGGGCTATTCTGCGCCAAACACCCACATGGAATATTTCAATGCAGATCTCTCCGTTGGACTATTTTTGGACCGCAAGATCGATTTCTACTTTGATGACGAATACCCTCTCCAGTTTGCGCGCGTTTATATCAATGGCGATGATCGACCTCGCCAGTTCGGCGTCGGAACGATGGACTCTCTGGACATTTTCCTGATAGGACAAATGGATGCTTTCGTCGACTTAATTCAGGAGGGTGGCGGCCGCGTTCACTTCGTGCATATAAATGCTAAACCCGGCGAACCTTCCGAAAATTATCGGGCTACGACTCCGGGACGATTCACCAACGCCGTCTTTGAAGAGGCGGGCTGGCGCGTTATGACCAAGGATGGATGGACGTACTATTTTCCCTATCGCGCAAAAGCTCAGGACATCGACGTAACTGTGCTGACTGGCTTCGTCGATCCTACCGGACATAAATATGAGATGGCCCGCAACGATTCCGGCGATTTGCTTAGTATCGTCACGCCTTCGGGAAAATGGCTGCACTTTGAACACGACGCCGCCCATCGCTTTCACCGAATTACGGGCTCAGACGGTCGTTCCGTGCAGTACGATTACAATTCCAGCGGACAGCTAGTGAGGGTCCGCGATTCGGAAGGCCAATCAGCGTCCTATACTTACAACGACAGAAATGAAATGCTTTCCGTTGTCGATGCCGCTGGGACTCCGGTCATCACGAATGAATATACTTCGCTCAATATGATTTCCAGCCAGACCTTCGGGAATCGAGAGCGTCTCGAGTTCGGATACAATCTCGGCGCGCGCAGAGAGATCCGACAAAATTTCCTGAAAGATCCGAACGGCCTAATGAACTACTTCGACTATGGTCCAAAGGGTTATGTCCAATCCCTCCCTATGCCACAGCCTCACTAGCAATAAAGACGGCAAACAATGGCTCTTTAGCATAGGCGGATGGGCCACCAGTTTCTCCATGATTTTCCGACTCGATATGAGGCCCGGGCGGAGAGTGCCACACCACCAGTTCACTACTTAGTTCCAACCTGTGCGGGCGCCGAACTTTTTCTGCGGTGTGTGCAGAAAAGGTTCGGATTTTGACGTTGCTATGCGGCGGGTGGCCGATCCTTCCGCACGGAACCAGCATTCAGTCCAAGCACGATTGAAACCCGCGGGGGTGCCGAAGTTTTTCTGGACGAATTACAGAAAAGATTCGGGGTCTCCGGCGCCACGCTCTCCGTTCAGTTCGTTCCCAAAATGGGTTTCACTGCTTCCGCGTACTAGGCCGTCCACACACACGACTCCTTGAAATTCGTAGGTAGTACGTGCCCGGCTGCCGGAGACCGAGGGTAAAGTTGCTTGCCGGATCGTTTTGTCTCCCCGTGGTGGCCGGGCGATGGAAATTCCTTGCATCGGCTCTTCACTGACGGCGTGACGGCGAGACATAAGTGCGCCGAAGCTACCAGCGATGCCCTGGCGACGAATGGCAGCTCGGCGGAAAACGCGAAGTGCGGAACCGAATTTTACGGAGCTAAAGACGAAACGCGCTGCGAACAGTGCCGGAAGCGGAAAAACAAATCAAACCGTAGAAATGAGAAAGGTGAGCCAGTTGCCAGACTCGCCCGTCCCCACAAATCTCTCTATGCGAACTCTCGAACTATCTCCCGAACAGTTTTCGCCGGAAGGGCGCCAAACCCAAGAGGCTCGTGCCGAAAAGCAGGAGAGTGGAGAGTTCGGGCGTTGTTGTCACGGCGGGAGCAACGCTTACGTTATCCAGTCCCATGTCTTCTGCCTGACCTGTAACGGAGAAATCAACTGTGGCGCTGCTAGCTGTGGCTAAGAACAAATAATCTTGTTTAACCCAGGTGCGCCAGTAATCGGCGGAAGAGATTGGTGAAGTGAACGACCTTGCCGCCGTCGACGACCCTGACAAGAAGCCCACTGTCATAGTTTGGGCGAATACTGTCCCTGGGAATGGAAATTCGGGCCCTTGTTCTGTAGCCGTCATGAAGCTCAAAAGGTACATGGTACCCGGAGTCAAGCCGGTTATAGTAGTTGACCAATCGGCGGTACCAGCTACTCCGAAGCCACCGCCCATGGTAACAAACTGATTTCCAGCCCCCGCGTTGGTTACGCTCCCGAAGCTATCGGAGTAACCGACTGCCCAAAGCAAAGCATCTCCAGCACTTCCCCCGTGCGTCCAGCCGGGTATATCGAGAGGGTTCGCGCTATTGAACGGAGCCCCAATCTGAACTGCTTCAAAGCTACCATTTGTGATGCTGCCCGCGAATGCCGCAGGAACCAGCAGAACAAGAAGGAGGACTACACCTACTGGAATCAACAGTAACGCTACTCGGCTGGCATGCTTTCTCATGGGAGCCTCACTCACAAAGGATTCCTCCCCCGGGAGGGACACCATTGACCTTATATTGGCGCCAGCAGGTTACGCTCCATCCAGTCTTACGTTAGAAATAATGAGGTTACGACTCGAGGCTTGAGCAGGCTCGGTAGTTCGCTATCATAAATATGCAACATTTTGCAGCATTTGTGCCGAGCTTAGATGACCTAGCGAGCTCTCGACTTCTTAGCCGGGTGTGCCGGAATGTTAGCGCCCGATTGACGCCCGGTTACGGAGATTAAGACGGACCTCCTGTCCTGTTAAAGCGCACTCTGTCAACAGGTTCTAGATTTTCTATCTTAAAGCTGTGGCACCGACGGTCGCGGGTTCAAACCCCGTTGCTCACCCCAACAATTCAAATACTTTAATTAGGTTTTATGCCCTCAGCTATTGCACCCTCTTTGCACAGTGGTCTGACCGAGCAGAACTGAGGCGTTGGGTGCACGAGCCGCAAGAGCACCTCGCACAATAAGCGGTATCTATCCCTGTTGTCGGGAAATTGTTCGAGCGCAATTTAACTCGCCCGTAAGTGCTGCGAGCTTCCCCGTACCTGAAGTGGCTTACCGGGGTCGCTCATTTCGTTCAAAACCCATCTACCCTGCTCTGTTCCTTCGACCACCGGCAGCGCATGATGTGTTAGAGTACCGCGCTAAGATTCCAACAGGGGAGGGTCCATGAAAATTGTTGCACTTGTTGCTCGAATTCTGCTCGGACTGACTTTCTTGATCTTCGGCGCGAATGGATTGCATCCGTTCTTGCCGCAGCCGCAAATGCCACCAGGGCTGGCGGCGCAGTACGTCACCGCATTGTTCCAGTCGCATTACTCCATTGTGCCGTTCACGGTGCAGTTGATTGGCGGGATTCTCTTGCTGGTGAATCGCTTTGTTCCTCTGGCATTGACTCTGTTGGGGCCAGTGATCGTAAATATTTTGTGTTTCCACGCGTTCATGGAGCCCGGAGGATTGCCGCTGGCTTGCGTCGTGGCGATTCTGTGGTTCGTCCTTTTCTATTTCTACCGCAAGTCGTTCGAAGGACTGTTTGTACAGAGTCCGAGTGTGTGAATCAGAGAGGCAGCAAGGCCTGGCGATCTTGAAGTACAAAGTGGTAGCGCCTAATCCAAACCAAATTACGGTGCCAACTGGAAAAAGAAACCGATAGTAATGAGAGCCTGACTGCGACGATGCATGCAACCAGCGAGAAAAGCCGAATAGTCGGGACTTCTTACCGAAGCGAGTTCTCGCCCCTTTTCGTCGTAAACCACGATGCGACGAGCAACCAACTTTCCCGAAATATCAAAAAAACGCGACCTGCCGCGCCAAGTGTCTACGGTAAATGCAAAGCGGTCACCGCGTTCGCCGGATATTGCCCAAAAGCCAACATAATACTGGGGAATGTCATTCTTCTCACTCATCGTGTGCTGAAACTTAAATGAAAAATCCGCCACAGAGGGAACCGACGGCTGCGGGGCAGAGATAAATGGTGAGCCACTTGCGTGACTCGCGCCGTCCCTGGGTCTCAAACTCTAGCTCCCGAACAATTTCCTCCGGAAGGGCGCCAAGCCCAAGAGGCTCGTGCCAAAAAGAAGGCTTGCGGTTCGCCGACATGGGCTTCGTTTCCGGCTCAACGACCATTCGACACGCGCGCTTTTCGCCCCGCGATTGATTATGCTGCGGCCGCCGCTTCGGTTTCGGATTTCGGAACGCGAAACGCAGTTAGCACCCAGCCATAGCCATGTCCATAATCGCACGTTCGTCACAGGACCAAACAATTGACATATCCAGGACGGTTGGCATATGTTGACATTCAAAGACGAGCAGCAATCGAACGCCTCCGCAGGGCTGAAGAAACCGATGCCCAACCAGTTTTCAACACGCTGGCAGACTGCCCGCGAAGCGCTGCGCTGGCGCGGCTTACTCTTTTCTTCATTGCTTGTGGCCCGCGAAATCCTGCGGCCAATCATGTATTGGCACGCCTGGCATGTTTTCCACACCGATCTCCGGCGCCCTTTGCCGGAGCCATACGCGAAAGAAGAAGTTATGGTGAAAGTTTTCGCCCGAACAGAAAATACCGAGGACCTAGCGGCACAAATCTCGTCCATCGGTAATATCCCGTTGGCGAATGTCAACTCCCGATTCGATCGTGGAGACGTGGCCGCAGTCGGCTATGTAAAGCGCGAAATTGCGGGATTCATGTGGATGACCTTCGCCGACGGAATGGACCTCGCGTTTGGCGTGAGGTGGATCGTCCATCCGCACGAGGCTCTGCGCTACGGTTCGTTCGTCGTTCCCCGATGGCGCGGCCTGGGAATTCACAGCTCGATGAATCGTGCATTGAACGGTTACGCACGAGATCGTGGTTTGACGCAAACGCTCGGATCTATCAGCGCCGTAAATCCTCAGTCCTTGAACCTCGCGAAACATGCGCGCAACCATAAGGTAATGACGCTCCTTCTGATTCATATCCAAGGAATAAATCGGACGTACTGCAAGACCACCGGCGCCCCCTTTGATTCGCGCTTCGTCCGTGCGGCGAAAAACTACGTGTCTCGCGCGCACGATGCCGTCAGCGACGATATTTAATCGACTGCAGCGCATTTTGTATCCGCGTCCGCCTGCGTACCCACTGATGACGGTGTCGCACCAAGGCCCACAGATCCTGTAGCTCTTTCGAAGACAGCCAGATCGCCGGAAAGCGGTCTTCCATCAGCAGTTTCAGAATCAAGCCTGCATCTCGCCGATCATGGTCGAGGAAGCGATGTAGGTTTTACGCCCAAAGACGAGCAGGTCAACACCTCGCATAAAGTGCGTGTAATATTCAAGCATTTCTTCATCGGCAATTGTTTTCGTGTGGTTGCAGCAGCCATCTAGGGTGATGTTGATTGCGAAGATTAGATTTCTCATTTTCGCCTCGGATTGAGCAGCATGATCCCACTTGATTACGCGCTCTGCGAGATCAGAATACAAAGCGTGAACCGACATCTCAAATGGGAAAAGCACGTCAAGGCGGACCAGCTACCGTATCAGTGGGCGAAACGGCCGATCAGCTGGGACTGCGCGAGGATGTGCCCGTCCATCGCGCGTTCGAGATCCTCTTTCCCGGCATCAGGCTTCAACTCGATCATCGAATCCAAAGCGTAAAGCTTGAAAAAATAGTGATGCGTAACTCCACGGGGTGGGCAAGGTCCACTGTAACCAATAGTTCCGTGGTCGTTCCGTCCCTGGCGCGATCCATCGGAAAGCGCGGCGTCCGAAGCGATAGCTTCTGGGAGCGACCGCGCACGGGCAGGGAGGTCATACATCACCCAGTGAACGACAGTTTTCGTTGGAGCATCGGGATCGTCTGCGATCAGTGCGAAGCTGCGAGTCTCCGTTGGGGGGTCGCCCCAGGCGAGCGCAGGGGAAACGTCTTGCGCGTCACATGTAAACTTCGACGGAATATCGCCGTCGGCTTGGAAGGAGAGGCTGCCTAGATTCAGAGAAGGCCCGGATCGCTCCTCCCGATTCCTCTTGTACACAAAGACGCAAGCCGCACAGAGAATCGCCACAACCCCGATAGCAATTCCGAGCCACTTGCGCGAAGACGCTGTCAAGATGGCGAACCTCCCGGCAGTTTCGACATACGCGAATCGCTATGCAAATTAGTCCGCGTCGAGGCTCATTTCACGGTAACAATGACTTTGGCGGTAGTGCGGCCATACTCATTGGCCGAATACAGCTTGTACGTTGTGGTCACCGACGGATTGACCACCACGCTGACTCCGCGGACGGCGCCTACGATCGGCGAGATGATGTTGAAGCCCGCGTTGCTAACATTCCAATCCACGCTCCAACTTAAGGTAACTGGCTGCCCAGCCGACACCGATGTCGGAGAGGCCGTGAAATCAACTATCGTGGGCACCGGGCCCTTGGGCACATTCTTGGGAGTGTAGATGGTGCCTAACTGCACTACCTCGAAATCCGATCCTGTAATTGTTTTCAGATTGCCGAGGTCATCGTTGCTCCAATTGTCGCTGGGCGCCCCGCTAATGTAAATTGCGCTTCCATTGTCCGCTAGAATCATCCCGTATTGCTTCAGCGCTGTCAGGATCACCTGGTTCGCGGCCGAGAATTTCGAGATATCGAAACCGGCTTTCAGCCGCAATCGAGTCCCCATCGGAGGAGCGCTCGCGCTAGTATTGCTGGAGGCCCAATGAGAGGCCGGCGCTACAAAAGCCTCGCGCGTCCTGGGAACGGTGAAACGAAATGCATGGTTGATAATTCCAGCGGCCACCTCGTCGTAGCGCACCAAGCCGGGAAAAATGGGAAGTCCGGCGGCGTCAGCGGAGGTCCAGGTAAACGGGCGCTGCTCGTTGATCGTCATATCCCAAACCGCAGTCGAATAACCCATCCAATCTCCATTCTTCTGAAGATGAGCATTATAGATCTCATACAGCCAGCAACCATCGTTATCCAGTACGAGAACGTGACGGTCACCATTACCCGGATGTGGATAGCCCTCAATTAGCGCGTTCGGCGGAATAGGCATGGGACCGGGGTCGCTCTCGTCGGCAAAGCCCCCTAAAAGGATGACGACGTTCGGTTGGCCATTGGTAACGATTTGGTAGGGAATGCCAATGCTCTGGCCTTGATATTCACCGGAGCCGAAATCCGGATGCAATGGCGTCGTGCCGCCGATATAGCTGATGATCTTGGCTGAGTTGGGATCCACCGGAGCACTGGAGATGTCGGTGTTCCACAGGCTGCTAGTACCTTGAAATGGAATGAAGCCATTCAGGCTGGTAAGCTGGCCGGGCGTCATTCCTTCGCAGGTTCCCGGAGTTTGCGAGAACATCACGGGACACACCATCAAGACTGCAGCGGCAACAAACGGGAACATCTTCCGCGTTCGCATCGATTGTCCCTCCTTGGTTGGTGCTGAAAAGCGAGTGGAATACGGCTGGGGGCTTCAGTGTACACTCGAATTCCTGGCCACTGAACGCTGATGGCACGGGCAAAACGAAACTCGAAAACTGATTTGCTCCGCGCCCAAGATTTATGCAATAAAACTCATGCCGCCCGACCCGAATTTGTCCGGGATTCAATCCGAGATGGCGAACAAAAGCGTCTCATTTACCGGTTCTCGTTCGCCACGCGTTTCAATGCGCGATGCCGCAACTTGCCGAGTTGCCGATTCAGGAGGTGATCGCGGTCGAGGAAAGACAAAACCGGTGAACGGCGCTTTTCCACTCGACTTCTTGCGCGTTTCAGCCGCTCGTCATTGCTGAACAGCTCCAAGGCTGCGTCCAGGGTGTCGATTGCTTGTACACGCCTGCCAGCCAATTGGTAGACTTCAGCCAAATTGAGACGGAACTGAGCTTCCTGGCGTTTTAGCTGCACTGCAATTTCACAAAACTCTAAGGCTTGATCCCATTTGCGTTCCGCGCGGGCCACGGATAATCCGAGAAAAGAGAGGTAGTAAGGGTTGCGTTTCTCACACTCGAAAGCGCTCCGCAAGCGCAAGAGCGCCCGTTGCGGGTACCCGTTCTTGAGTAGAGCGACACCCTCTTTGAAGTCAGCGATCGGATCAGATTTCGATGGGCTTAATAGTTTTTCAACCATTCGAATTCCCCGGCGTAGCTGAAGGAAACAGGTCCAATCCGTGACCACTCTAAACAATTCCTTTGCGGGAGGTCTACTGGCCTTGCGGACAGGGCCGTAACTCACGGTGGCAATCGAGGCAGCCCATTCGGTGTATTTTGGATTTGTGTAAGCTTCGAAACGCGCTAAGGCTTGTACAAGCTGAAGGTTCGCTCTTCCTAAGGCCGTTTCGCCATTTTTGATGCCATGTGAAATACAAGGCCACGGTTTTTTCATCCATCCGAGAGAATAACTTGGCGAAAGAGTGGACGGCCATGGCCATCCAGGCCGCGGCGATAACGCTCTCGGGGACCATGCGAGGAAGACGTCCGTAGCTGGCTGACAAAATGAATAGCCGGGATCGAGCCGCAAACGAATGGCAGAACGATATGCCAACCGATGTTGCCCATGGCCGCGTAAGGAAGACTGGAAAAGGCGATAGGGGACCATACCGGTAACGACGCTGGTTCCGACCAAATGGCCTGCCGTCAGCGGGAACAGGACTCCCAAAGCGGACACGATCAAAGCGTCGCCGCCAATGGAGGCGGTGGACCCGACCGCGCCGACTAAGCGGATTTTTGCCCGCGCCTCTCAAAAAAAGACATTCTCGTGAATCCTCGATGAAAATTTGAAGAGCCTCGCCATTTTCGTTGACAGTGGCTGTATAGGGGACATATGGTCTGCAGGCTTCTGGTTTCCCAGCAGCCTTGGCGCACTTAAATGCAAAGCAGATCGGATCGCCCAGGATTTTAATCAGCGAAAGCGATCGTTCGTGAATACGACAACTACTCGAACGCCCCTTCGAATCGTGGTGTGTCTTTGTGTTTTTTCGATCTTCCAAACAACTCTTGCCGCCATTCCTGCGGAAGCATCCTGCGGGGAACATTCCTCATTTCAAGGTAATCAGCCAGCGAACAGTTCAGTCGTCGTGACCTCAATTGAAAGCAGTCTCTATCCCAATCAATCCGCCACCCTGGTAGCTACCGTCTCGGGAAGCTCAGGTGGACCTGCGCCAACCGGAAGTGTCAGCTTCATGCTGGGCGCAACCTTGCTCACTACGGCAGCTCTAAATCAGATCGATCAATCCGATTCTACAGCGACACTGACTGTCACTGGATCGGCGCTTCCTAGCGGGATAAATAGCATCAACGCGGTCTATTTGGGCGATTCGAACTACTCCGGATCAACCTCGACACCTATCACGGTCACGTCGTTGAGTCCCCAGGTGAGCTTTGGACTTGTGCCTGTCGCGACGGCAGCAAATGCGCAGACTTTAACCTATCAGTTCAGCACATCCGCCACGATATCGGCGGTCGAGATTCTCACCGCAGGGGCGCTCGGACTAGATTACTTTGACAGCGGCGGCACCACTTGCACTGCCGGCACGACCTATAGCCCCGGTCAGTTCTGCACCGTAACGCCAGCGTTTATGCCACTAACACCGGGAGTGAGATCCGGCGGAGTGATGCTGTTCACGCAAAACTCAACTCTGCCCCTCATGACCTGGTACTTGGCTGGAGTAGGACAATCGAGTGCGGTCACCATCGACCCGGGCACCCAATCTCCGATTGGAACGCTAAATAACAACGGTCAGGGCTACGGCTCGGTGATTGATGGCGCGGGAAACCTATATTTGGTCGACAATGCCAACAGCCAAGTGATTGAGCTAGCCGCCACCACCTTCGCGCAAACTACACTGGTAGGCTCCGGTCTGTTGGAACCAACTGCGGTGGCAATGGATGGAGCTGGGAATCTGTACATCTCGGACTCTGGTCACAACCGTGTGGTCATAGTGCCGAACGAAAACGGCACGTTAAATATCGGTGATATGTCGACCATAAGCATCACCGGATTGGGCTCTCCACGCGGCATTGCAGTTGACACTAGCGGAAACCTCTATGTCTCCGATGGCCAGAATGGCGACGTGGTGCAAATCCCCACAGGGGGTGGAGCACCCGTCACCATAGCTGCGAACTTAGTCAATCCTCGTGGAATCGCGGTAGACGCGGGTGGCAACGTTTACGTAACAAGCGACGGAATGGTAGCTGAGTATCCGCCGGGCGGCAGTGGAGTCCCCACTCCTATTGGTACGGGCTACAACATGCCAAGCAGTGTGGCGGTGGATGCGTCCGGCACCGTCTATGTCGTGGACACTGTCAACGCACAAATTGTGGAAATCAGTGCGGGGAATGCCGCGCAGACAGTCTTTCCGACAAGCGGCCTCGGCACTCCGCGTGGTATTGCTCTCGATGCATCCGCAAACGTCTATGTTACGGACGGTGCGAATGTGTACGAGGTCAATCGAGCTCAGACGCGGCCACTAAATTTCGCCGCCCCCGTCGGCTCGACCAGTTCGCCGCAGGCCCTGACGGTTTCAAACGTAGGCAATCAACAACTGAGCATTTCAACAATCGCGATTCCGCCGAACTTTATGCAAGCTGCCTCCGGTGGAACAGACTGTGCACCGGGTGCGATGGCTTCGGCGGGACAATGCTTTCTCTCGATGGAATTCTCCCCCTCGGTTGGGGGCAGTCTGGCCGGAACACTTGTACTCAGCGACAACGCGCTGAACAATGCGTCGGCCTCGCAATCAGTGTCATTGTCCGGCAACGCAGCGCTCCTAACGCAGAAGATAACATTCTTACCGATCACTAACCTCACCTACGGCGCTCCGCCGACCGCTCTAAGCGCCACAGCAAGTTCGGGGCTTACGGTGACCTTCAGTGTATTGTCCGGACCAGCCATGGTGTCAGGAAACACTCTGACGATCACCGGGGCCGGGTCAATCACACTTGAGGCCGATCAAATGGGCAACATGCAGTTTGCTCCGGCGCCCCCCATGCAGCAAACCATCACGGTGAATAAGGCGATGCTGACTGTCACGGCGCAGAGCGCCAGCATGTCTTACGGCGGGCCAATCGCAACTTTGGGGGCAAACATCACCGGATTCGTAAACGGCGACAATCCGAACACATTAACTGGGGCGCCTGACCTAACCACGGCGGCGACGGTCACCTCACCAGTTGGGTCATACTCCATCACTCTATCTCAAGGCACGCTGGCTTCCCCAAACTACAGTTTCACCCTGTCCAATGCCAACGTTTCGCTGACGGTAACTCAGGCGACGTTGACGGCGATGGCAAATACCCTAAGCACCGCCTATGGATCGCCGCTTCCGTCGCTCACCTACACTCTTTCCGGGTTCAAGAACGCGGATACACAGGCGTCAATAACAACCGGCAGGCCCACGCTCGCGACCACAGCCACTAGGGGCGTACCAATGGGCAGCTATCCAATTACAATCTCCCAGGGAAGTTTGTCAGTGAGATCGGCTAACTATGCTCTGAGTCTTGCGAATGGAGTGCTGACCGTTAATCCGGCTGTGTTAAAAGTAGTAGCGAATGGCACTAGCATTCTGTTTGGGACTGCTATTCCGACCCTGCGCTACGGTATTTCAGGCCTGGTAAACGGCGATCAATTATCGGTCGTGTCCGGGACCCCAACCGTTACGACCACCGCAGTGAAAGGCTCAGGAGTTGGAACGTATCCAATAACACCTGGTCAAGGGACCTTATCGGCTGCGAACTATACGTTCAGCTTCATCAATGGCACGCTAACCATCATTCCCGTCGCGTTGAATGTGACGGTAGGAAATGCCACGATGACCTACGGGGGAACTTTACCGAGTTTCACTTTTGCGGTTTCCGGCTTTCAGAACGGAGACAGTCGATCAATCGTAAGCGGAACACCACAATACACGACCACGGCGCCGGCGAACTTTCCGGCAGGAACCTTTGCCATCGTTGGGACGCTCGGATCGCTCATGACCACGCCTAACTACTTCTTCCGCTTTACAAACGGGATCTTAACGATCAAAAAATCGATTTTGACGGTGGTGGCCAACAACCAAAGTGTGCCGTTTAACCAGCCGATTCCGACACTTTCTTTCACGATAACGGGCTTTGTGAATAACGACACGGAAACCAGCACTGTATCCGGGACAGCCGGCTTAACAACGACTGCAACTCAGGGGTCCCCCATCGGTAACTACGTGATCGCTGCGTCCCTGGGATCATTGAGTGCGGCCAGTTACAATTTCAGTTTCGTTAACGGGTTTCTTATGATCACCAGCGATAATCCGTCGGCCTATTCGCTGGTATTTCAACATGTAATTGTGATTGTTCAGGAGAATCGCACCCCCGACAACCTTTTCCAAGGTTTGCCGAATGCGGACATCGCCAGCGCCGGAATTAATTCTTTCGGGCAGCAGATTCCATTGACCAAGATTCCCTTGGAGATCAGCTACAGCCTCGACCACACCCATGAGGCCTTTGTAGCGATGTATGACGGCGGAAGAATGGATGGTGCCAACAAAATCCAAGCCGGCTGCACTGTCGCAAAGGTGCCGAATTGCCCGCCACCCAATCCGCAATTCGCCTACGTAGATCCTGCTGATGTACAACCGTACTTCGAGTTAGCGGAGACATACACGTTTGGGGACCGTATGTTCCAAACGAATCAAGGGCCTAGTTTTCCGGCACATCAGTTCATTATTGCCGGTACTT
>Ga0307477_10002359_pt1 | contig 14689 bp, 12 predicted proteins | sample atmos_gasesECM2C_FD_203316 | JGI IMG/M metagenome (GOLD analysis project Ga0307477, IMG submission 203316) | Hardwood forest soil microbial communities from Morgan-Monroe State Forest, Indiana, United States - atmos_gasesECM2C_515 | ecosystem: Environmental > Terrestrial > Soil > Temperate...
CGTGCCGGACATGATTCGGTCCTGCTTGCTGCCGCGGTTCGGACTGAACCCGGCCAGAAAATTTTGGAATTCGGGGCTGGTGCTGGCGTCGCGAGTCTTTGTCTTGCAACGCGCGCGGATGGAATCGAGCTGCTGGGAATCGAAATCGATCGGGACTTGGTCGAACTCGCCAACGAGAACGCCGCGCGAAACGGCCTGACCGAAAGGGTCCGGTTTGAGGCAGGAGATGTGACCGGCATGGCCGCTTCGAGCGAACGGTTTGCGCACGTCTTCTTCAATCCGCCCTTTCATCCGGCAAGTGGCCGGGAATCGCCCAGTGCCGCGCGAGAACGCGCCAAGCGCGACCCCGCCTCCGCAATCCGGGACTGGACTCGCGTCGCGCTTGCGCTGGTGCCGAGTGGCGGAATGGTCACGGCAATCGTTCGCGCCGACCGCGCCGGTGAAATGCTTGATGCGAGCGAGGGCTCCAGATCGGTGACTTTTCCTCTGTTTCCGCGCGCGGGCGTGACGCCCAAACGCGCCATCGTTCAAATCACAAAGGGCAGCTCAGAAGCTGCGCGAACAGCGGCCGGGCTCGTCCTCCACGACGAAAAGGGAAGGAATACGGAGCGGGCAGAAGCGGTTCTTCGTTATGCTGCGGGATTGAATCTGGTTTAGACACTGGACATGTGCCGCGCTTGACCCTTCCAAGCCGGCGCGGCTATTTCCCGCAATGGCTTTCGCCCGAGAAATCTCTTGCCCGCAAATGCAGCACAGACCGCGACGTTTCAGGACCTGATCCTGACGCTGCAAAATTTTTGGGCGAAACAGGGCTGCCTGATCCTGCAGCCCTACGACCTCGAAGTCGGCGCCGGCACATCGCATCCCGCCACCACTTTGCGCGCGCTCGGCCCTCGACCCTGGCGTGCGGCCTATGTCCAGCCCTCGCGCCGTCCGAAGGACGGACGCTATGGCGAGAACCCCAACCGGCTGCAGCACTATTACCAGTACCAGGTGATTCTGAAGCCCTCGCCGGACGATGTGCAGGAGATCTATCTCGAAAGCCTTGAAACGCTTGGGATCGATCCCAAACGTCACGATATCCGTTTTGTCGAAGACGATTGGGAAAACCCGACGCTCGGCGCCTGGGGTCTGGGCTGGGAAGTCTGGTGCGACGGGATGGAGGTGACGCAATTCACCTATTTTCAGCAGGTCGGCGGCTTCGATTGCTCACCCGTCTCGGCGGAGCTCACTTACGGGCTCGAACGCCTCGCTATGTATGTTCAGGGCGTAGAGAACGTGTTCGACCTCAAATTCAACGAAAGTTTTCTTTACGGCGAGGTATTCCACCAGGCCGAGCGCGAATTTTCCGCCTACAATTTCGAACGCGCCGATACCGAGATCCTGTTTCGCCATTTCGCCGATGCGGAGAAGGAGTGCCAAAGCCTGCTCGATGCGGGATTGCCGTTGCCGGCTTACGATCAATGTCTCAAGGCAAGCCATAATTTCAATCTCCTGGACGCGCGAGGCGTCATCAGCGTGACCGAGCGCGCCGCTTATATCGGACGCGTGCGCGTGCTGGCCAAAGCCTGCTGCGAAGCCTGGCTTGCCAGCGGGCAGGGCGCTTACCAGCCGTGGCGGGCGCCGAATGCCTGATTTCCTGCTCGAATTGTTCTCGGAGGAAATTCCGGCGCGAATGCAGGGGCAGGCGGCAAAGGATTTGGAGCGCCTTATCGTCGGGGCTTTGTCGGATCGAGGACTCCTGTTCGAAGCGGCGCGCAATTTCGCCGGTCCTCGGCGGTTGACCCTTGCGATCGACGGTCTGGTCGTAAAGCAGCCGGACATGTCGGAGGAAAGAAAAGGTCCGCGGATCGATGCGCCCCAGAAGGCCATCCAGGGTTTTGTGAAATCAACCGGCGTTCCGCTCGAGCAATGCGAAAAGCGCAGCGACGCGAAGGGTGAATTTTACGTTGCGGTGATCGCGCGAAAGGGGCGCGCGACTCTGGACGTGCTGGCTGAAATCCTTCCCGAGTCGATCGCGAAATTGCCTTGGCCAAAATCGATGCGCTGGGGCGACGGTTCATTTCGCTGGGTGCGGCCTTTGCATGGAATCGTCGCGACTTTCGATGGCGCGGTTATCCCGTTCGAAATGGCAGGCGTACAAAGTGGAAATACCACGCGGGGACATCGCTTTCTGGCGCCGGCTGCGATCCAGGTGCGCCGCTTCGACGACTATGAGAAAAAACTTCGCGACGCGCGGGTAATTCTGAGTGGTGCTGAGCGGCGCGAGACTATTTTGCACGAAGCGAAACAGAAGGCCTTTGCCCTCGGACTCGAGCCGATCGACGATCAGGGTCTTGCCGATGAGGTGACCGGACTCGCGGAATGGCCCGTGGTTCTCGTCGGCACCATTGCCTCAGAGCACATGGATTTGCCCGCCGAGATTTTGCAGACCTCGATGCGCACGCACCAGAAATATTTCGCGTTGCGCGACAACAAGACAGGCAAACTCGCCAACCGTTTCATCCTCGTCGCCAATATGGTGACCCAAGACGGAGGGCGCGAAATCATTGCCGGCAACGAACGTGTGCTGCGGGCGCGGCTCTCGGACGCCAAATTCTTCTGGGATCAGGATCGCAAGCGCACGCTCGAGAGCCGGGTCGAGGACCTCAAGAACATCGTCTTTCACGCCAAGCTCGGAACCCAGTTGGAACGTGTCCAACGCATCGAAACATTGGCGGGAGAGATCGCCGGTATGTTGGGCGGCGATGTTGAAAAGGCAAAACGCGCTGCGCGGCTGTGCAAGGCCGATCTCACAACCGAGGTGGTCGGCGAATTCCCCGAACTCCAAGGCATCATGGGCCGCTATTACGCGATGAATGACGGCGAATCGCCGGAAATCGCAGACGCCATTCGCGAACATTACAAGCCGCTGGGACCTTCCGATGTCTTGCCGTCCTCTCCTGTGTCGATGGCGGTTGCTCTGGCAGATAAGCTCGACATGCTGATCGGCCTATTTGCTGCGGGCGAAAAGCCGACCGGTTCCGGCGATCCCTACGCGCTGCGGCGCGCTGCATTGGGAATCATCAGGATTCTCTTGCAGCACGAATTACGGCTGAGTTTCGCGAAGATCGCCCAAGGTCACCTCGCCAAGTTTCATAGAATCGACGTAGACGTCGCCGGCAACGCGCAACCGATAGCCGATGGGGTCGTCAGCGAGTTGATGCTGTTTTTTGCCGATCGGCTGAAAGTCGCCCTGCGGGAAAAAGGCATCCGTCACGATCTCATCGATGCAGTGTTCGCGCTCAGCCATGAAGATGATCTGGTTCGCCTTGTCCGGCGGGTCGAAGCCCTGCAGACATTCTTGAAGACCGACGACGGTGCGAATCTTCTGACCGGTTACCGGCGGGCAGCGAACATTCTGAGAATCGAAGAGAAAAAGGACAAACGCGAATATCGCGGCGTACCGGATGGGCTGAGGCAGGCGGAAGAACAGGAATTACAAGCCGCGCTCGTGCGCGCTAAGGTCGAGACCGCTAAGGCGCTGTACGAAGAGGACTTCGCCGCCGCAATGACGGCGCTCGCCCGGTTACGCGTGCCGGTCGATCTCTTCTTCGATAAGGTCACGGTCAACACGGACGACAAGGTTTTGCGCGAGAACCGCTTGAAGCTGCTGTCGCAAATTGCGGAGACGGCGCAGCAAGTGGCCGATTTTTCCAGAGTGGAGGGGTAGTGGCGAAGCCGAGTATGACCAAATGGGTGTACAGTTTTGGCGCGGGCGCCGCCGAGGGTCGCGCAGATATGCGGGCGCTCTTGGGCGGTAAAGGCGCCAATCTCGCCGAAATGAGCAACCTCGGCCTGCCGGTGCCGCCGGGGTTCACGATTTCCACCGAAGCCTGCACGTATTTTTATGAACATGACCGGCGCTATCCCACGGAATTAGAGCCTGCCGTCGAAACCGCGCTCAAACGCGTCGGAGAGCTTTCCGGCGCCGGCTTCGGAGACCCAAAGCGGCCGCTCCTGGTCTCGGTGCGCTCCGGCGCCCGGGCTTCCATGCCCGGCATGATGGATACGGTGCTGAATTTGGGGCTCAATTCCGAAACCGTGATGGGCCTCGCCAAGCAAACCGGCGACGAACGCTTTGCCTATGATTCCTATCGCCGGTTCATCCAGATGTATGCCGGCGTTGTGCTCGAGATGGAGCATGCTCATTTCGAAGAGATTTTGGACAACGAGAAAGACCAGAAAGGCGTCGAGTTGGATACCGACCTCGATGCGAGCGACTGGAGAAATATCGCGGAACTCTACAAGCGAAAGGTACATGAAGTTCTCGGCCGCCCCTTTCCCGACAATGTGCACGAGCAATTATGGGACGCGATCGGCGCGGTTTTCGGATCATGGATGGGCGCGCGGGCAAAAACCTATCGCCGCCTCCACGACATTCCGGAGAATTGGGGAACTGCGGTCAACGTGCAGGCGATGGTATTCGGCAATCGTGGCGCGACATCGGCCACCGGAGTCGCATTCACGCGCAATCCGTCGACCGGCGAACGCGCCCTTTACGGCGAATTCCTGATCAACGCGCAGGGCGAAGACGTGGTCGCCGGCATCCGCACACCGCAGGCGATAACCAGGCGCGCGCGGATTGAAGCGGGATCGAAGCGGCCATCCATGGAAGAATCGATGCCCGACGCGTTTGCCGAGCTTGCCCGCATAGCCGGCGTGCTGGAGGCCCATTACCGCGATATGCAGGACATGGAATTTACCGTGCAGGAAGGCAAGCTCTTCATGCTTCAGACGCGCACGGGAAAGCGCACGGCGAAGGCGGCTCTGCGCGTTGCAACCGGCATGGTCGCCGAAAAATTGATTTCGCAAGACGAGGCGGTCATGCGAGTGGATGCCGCAGCGCTGGACCAATTGCTGCATCCGACGCTCGATCCCAACGCGCCAAAGGAACTGATCGCGTCGGGGCTTGCCGCCTCGCCGGGGGCGGCGTCCGGTGAAGTCGTCTTTACTGCCGAGGAGGCCGAACGTGCTGCCGCCGATGGGCGGGACGTCATTCTGGTGCGTCTGGAAACCAGCCCTGAAGACATTCACGGCATGCATGCGGCGAAGGGCATTCTGACCGCGCGCGGCGGCATGACGAGCCACGCGGCGGTTGTGGCGCGCGGAATGGGGCGGCCTTGCGTAACCGGTGCGGGCGCGCTCAAAATCGACGCAAGTCGCGGCCTAATCACCGCCGGCACGGTGACGGTCGCACGCGGCGAGGTCGTGACCATCGACGGTGCGTCAGGGACCGTCTATCGCGGCCGGGTCCCGATGCTGCTGCCCGAGTTAAGCAGTGAATTCACAAAGCTGATGGTATGGGCCGACGCGCGCCGGCGTCTTAGAGTGCGCGCCAATGCCGACACTCCGGCCGATTGCGAAACCGCGCGGCGTTTTGGCGCCGAAGGCGTTGGCTTATGCCGCACCGAACACATGTTCTTCGATGCCGAACGCATCGTCGCCGTGCGCGAGATGATTCTCGCGGACGATTCGGCTGGACGAAAAACCGCGCTTGCCAAGCTTCTCCCCATGCAGCGAGACGATTTTGCCGCAATCTTCCGGATCATGGCGGACCTGCCGGTCACCATCCGCCTGCTTGATCCTCCTCTGCATGAATTTGTTCCGCATTCGGATGAAGAAATAGCCGAAGTAGCAAAGGCGACAGGCGCGGATCCGGCAAAGTTGCGAGCCCGCGCCATCGCGCTCGCCGAGGTCAATCCGATGCTCGGCCACCGTGGCTGCCGTCTTGGGGTCACCTATCCTGAAATCTACGAGATGCAGGCGCGCGCGATCTTTGAGGCGGCATTGGACGCCGAACGCGCCGCGGGCAAAGCGGTCGAGCTCGAAATAATGATCCCATTGGTGGGTTTCAGGAGTGAGCTTGATTTTCTGCAGCAGCGGATCGAAGCGGTTGCTGCGGCAGTCGAGCGCGAACGCGGTAAAAAACCCGCCTATAAGATCGGCACGATGATCGAGCTGCCACGCGCCGCTCTGTTGGCGCAGGAGATTGCCGAAACCGCAGAATTCTTCAGCTTCGGCACCAACGACCTGACCCAGACGGCGCTCGGCGTGTCGCGCGACGACGCCGGCGCCTTCTTGAGCGAATATCTCGCTCGCGGCCTGATCGAACGCGATCCGTTCGTGAGCATCGACCGCCGCGGAGTCGGTGAGCTTGTTCACATCGCTATAGAACGCGGACGGCGTGCGCGGCCGAATCTCAAACTCGGAATCTGCGGCGAGCATGGCGGCGATCCGGAATCGATCCGCTTTTGCCACGATGCCGGACTCGATTATGTTTCGTGCTCGCCATTTCGCGTTCCGATCGCGCGCCTTGCCGCTGCGCAAGCGGCTATTCAGTGCTCCGGCGAAAACCGCCATTTTGCTTCAAATTAATCATTACACGGATTAACCATTAATATGATCGTGACGCCGCGTCACGAAATCCGGTCCTTTTGCGGTTGACGGCCGCGTATGACACTGTTAGCAAAAGAGAGAATGAGGTGGGCCGCAATCGTGCTGGGAGGACTTGCATGGTTAACGGAATTAAGAGAGCCCACCGCAGGGCGGACTGTGCGCTGGTAGGCGCGGTAGCTCTTATTGCGGCCACTGCCGTTATTGCCCGCGAATACAATCTTTATACAGATAGAATTGCGCAAGAGAACGAAGCGGCGCGCGTCGCCCGGGCTTTGCCGGATTCCGTGCCCGTCACCGATTCTCCGATTGTGGTTGCGCAACGACTGCAGGCTGCGCAGTCGGAGTGTCTTGCGGAAGCACTGTATTACGAAGCGCGCGGCGAGGGGCCCGATGGCGAGAAGGCCGTAGCGGAGGTCGTGCTGCAGCGAACACGCGACCGCAATTACCCGCGAACGATTTGCGGCGTAGTCTATGACGGGGTTCAACCCAATCGCCACGATTGCCAGTTTTCGTTCGCCTGCGACGGCACGCTACTGCGGCCCAAGGACAAGGACGGCTATACCTGGAGTCAGGTGCGTCAGTTGGCGGAAAAAATCCTGACAGGCGCAGTCAAGCTCGCCGGCGAAACCGGTCATGCCATCGCGTATCACAGCGTTGACGCGGCGCCTGCCTGGGCGGACACCATGCTGAAAACCGCTCAGATTGGAAACCACATTTTCTACAGACGCGATCCTGCGGCGAAGTTCCGCCTGGTCAACGCGCAAAGCGAAACCCAACAATTGCCGGGCCAGTCGCCGTCTGCATCCGGCAATACGCCGGATGGCACGAATCGGTCACAGGAAATCCAGACCGAGGTCCAGACTTCGCGCGCTGTGGGTAATGGCGCCTGACGAAATAAAATCGACGCCCGATTCGGCAATGGCCCGGACGCGCTCGAGCGTGACGCCTCCCGACGCCTCCAATTTGGCGCGCCCTTTTGTCATCGCCACGGCTTTTTTCATCGTTTCGGCGGACATGTTGTCAAGAAGGATCGCGTCGATTCCCAGCGCCAGCGCGGTTTCGAGTTGATCGAGCCCATCGGCTTCGACCTCGATCTTCACCATGGGACCAAGCCTGCCGCGCAAAGCGCTGACCGCGGTTTCGAGATCTCCGGCCGCTGCGATGTGATTGTCTTTGACCAGCACACCGTCATCCAGACCGAAACGATGATTGAGGCCGCCGCCGCAGCGCACCGCGTATTTCTGTAGGACCCGTAAGCCTGGAAGCGTTTTACGCGTGCAGATGATGCGCGCTTTAGTGCCGGCAATTGCCGTCACCAGTCCATGGGTTGCGGTTGCTACACCCGACAGATGTCCGAGGAAATTGAGCGCGACGCGTTCGGCCGTGAGAATTCCGCGCGCCGGCCCTTCAACATCGGCGATGATCGCGCCGGCACCGACTGCGCGTCCATCCGGTAAATGGGCATCCAGCCTTATCTCGGGGTCGACCAGGCGGAAGGCCACGAAAGCGGCGATCAGCCCCGAAACGATGCCCGCCTCCCGCGCGGCGATCGCCGCACGCGCGCGGCGATCGCGTGGAATAAGAAGATCGCTTGTGACATCTCCGGCGCGGCCCAAATCTTCTTCGAGCGCCTGGCGTACGATCGGTTCGATCAGCAATGGGTGCGGCGGATTCGTGTGGGGAAGAGCAAAACTGCCCTCGAGCTCCGGCAGCTTGGCGCTCGTCATGCTGCGGCGCGTTGACGGCGCTGCTGGTTGGGCTTGACGCGGAGCATCGCTTCGACTGCGGCACGAGCCCGTGCGGCAATCAGCGGCTCGATTTTAACCTCCGTCGTCATCGTTTCCAGCGAATGAAGCAGCTTAGGCAATGTGATGCGCTTCATGTGCGGGCACAAATTACAGGGGCGAACGAAAGAGACGTCGGGATATTCGACGGCTACATTGTCGCTCATGGAGCATTCGGTCAGCAACACCACGCGGGCAGGCCGTTTCTTCGCAACGTAAGCAATCATACCCGAGGTCGAGCCTGCGAAATCGGATTGCGCGATAACTTCGGGGGGACATTCGGGATGAGCGAGAACGACGAGGCCTGGGTTCGCCGCGCGCAAGCTACGAATATCCTGCGCGGAAAAGCGCTCATGCACCTCGCAATGGCCTTTCCAGGTGATGATTTTTATCGAAGTCTGCTTCGCTACATTCTGCGCGAGATATTCGTCGGGAATCATGATCACGGTATCGACGCCGCGTTCTCCCGCAATGAATTCCACAACTTCGACAGCATTGGACGAGGTGCAGCAGATGTCGGATTCGGCTTTCACCTCGGCGGACGTGTTCACATAGGTGATCACCGGAATACCCGGATAATTCTGCCGCAATAGCCGCACGTCGGCCGCGGTGATCGAGGCCGCCAGCGAACAGCCGGCCTGAGGATCGGGGATCAAGACCGTTTTCTGGGGCGAAAGAATCTTGGCGGTCTCGGCCATGAAATGCACACCGGCCTGAACGATGACGCGTGCATCCGTTTTTGCCGCTTCTCGGGCAAGCTGAAGTGAATCGCCCACGAAGTCCGCGACACAGTGGAAAATCTCCGGCGTCATGTAGTTATGCGCCAGAACGACGGCACGTTTTTCGCGCTTGAGCCGGTTTATCGCCGACACGTAAGGTGCAAACACCGGCCATTCGATCTCGGGAACGACATGGTTGATGCGGCGGTAAAGCGGAGCCGTTTCGGCGGCGATTTCGGCAGTGTAGCGAAGCGTTTCCATGTTGTTATGCTCTCTTTGAGCATATTAGGGGGATCAAAAAAGGCCGGAGGCCTATCCGGCGTACCTGCTTATGCTACACCTGAGCATAATGAAGTCAAGTCTCGTTATTGGTTAGTATCCTAAATTGACCAAACGGGACCGCATTCGTCTAGGCTGAGGTTGATCATCGTCGGGTCGGGGAGAATACCTTTGGGAAACGGCTTCAGGCATATGTGCGGAGGCGCCGCAGTGGCCGCTGCCTTCGCGGCCGCAACGTCCGTCATCGCATTCGCCGGACCGCTGGAGGACGGCATTGCCGCTTATGATCGGGACGATTACGACACCGCGATGCAGCTGCTTCGCCCGCTCGCCGAACAGGGCGATGCGGACGCCGAGAACAGCGTCGGAATGATGTATCTCAGCGGCCATGGCGCTCCCGAGAATCAGCAGCAGGCATTTCAGTGGATTAGCAAGGCGGCCGATCAGGACAATGCCGAAGCGGAGGGGCACCTCGGAGACCTTTATTTCCACGGCTGGGGAACCGCGAACGATCTGGTCAGCGCATCGCGCTGGTACGCGCTCGCTGCCAACCGCGGTATTCCGGACGCTCAGTACAGCCTGGGCGCAATGTACGAGAACGGCTTCGGCGTCACTATGGATAATATTCTCGCGCTGAAATGGGCCATCGTAGCAGTGTCGCACTTTCCCGACTCGCGCGCGGAAGCCCGCAGGCTCGCAGCAGTGGACCGCGACCGGCGCATGGAAGCGATGACGGCGGGGCAGATCGCTCAGGCGCAAAGGCTCGCCGCGGCGTGGCGCGTGTTGCCGGCGCAGGACGGTGTCACTCCGGAAAAGGCGGCGGCGCTGGCGCTACAGAAGAACGACTTTGCGACCGCGGCGCAACTTTATCTCCCGCTTGCCAATCAAGGTTTTCCCGATGACCAGTCGATTGTGGGCGCACTGTACGCGACCGGAATGGGCGTTCCGCAAGATATCAATGAGGGCATCAGATGGTTCCGTTTGGCGGCGCAACAGGGCGATCCTGCCGCAGAGGACTGGCTAGGCCTGTCCTATGAGGAGGGCGACGGCGTTCTGCGCGATTATCGGCACGCCTATATGTGGTACAGCCTGGCGGCGAGGCCGGCCGATCCGGATGCGGTAACCTATGCGCAGCATCGCGACAGCATTGCGTCCAAAATGAGCGCCGAGGATCTGTCGGTAGCGCGCTCGCTTGCGGACAGATGCATCGCCTCGGGCTATCAGGACTGCGATTGAAACCGACCGGCGCGAACCCTTCCCCTAAAACTGCTCTCTCAACGGTAACTGCTCTTCCGGATCGGCCTTCATAGCGGCCGATTTTTCAGAACTCCAAGCCTATCGAGGTGTCCGCGTAGGCGTAAGCCTCACCCCGGGGGCAGGGCGTTCGCGCACCACCTCGCGCCGGAAGCGGAACTGTTCGGCGGGGCGCCCGCCGGCCTTGCGCGACAGATGGCCTGTTCCCTCGACCAAGCCCTGGGCTTCGATCAGCCGGCGGAAATTCTGCTTATGTAAGCGAACACCCGAAAGAGCTTCCACCGTGCGCAGCAATTCCAGGAGCGTGAATTCCGGGGGCATGAGTTCGAACACCACGGGGCGATATTTCATCTTGCCGCGTAGCCGCCCCATCGCGGTCGCCAAAATGCGCCGGTGATCGAACACCATGGAGGCCCCCAATACCGGCAGCGGTCCGCCCGCGGGCGCCGACTGCCGGTCGCGCTGCGCTTCGGAGACGAGTCCCGCCTCATAAAGAAGCTCATAGCGCTCCAGCACCTTTTCTTCGTCCCAGCCCGATCCCTGGCTGCCGAAGCAGAGACGAATGCGGTCATGTAGGCGTTCGCAGAACTCTGCGCTGGAAGCTTTATCGGCAAAAATCTTCAAGCGTGGAATGATTAAGGAATCGATGATCGCAGGCTTCTTGTCCCGCCAATCTTCCCAGGGAAAATAGCCATACCAGTCCCGCCACATGGTTTCGGGTCCGTGTTTTTCCTGTGTTCTGGTGAGCGCGAGATAGCCGACGGAAAGCACGCGGGGCCCTTCGCCGGGATGGGTCAGATGCCGCCCCCGATCGCCAAACGTATAAAGCTGCTCGACATAGCCAAGCCGCAAATGGGTTTGTTCCTCGACCCAATCCCGCAAGCCTGATTCCAAAGTGCGGTGCGAGAGCGGGTCGAAGGTTCCGAAGGGAAGGGCATCAGGGCTTCCGGCACGATGCACGACAAGCACGCGCGGACGCTCCTCGGCCACCGAAACCACGGCAGCCGAAAGGCCAATCAACACAGCGTGCCCGCCGTTTGCGCGCTGAGGAGCTTTCGCGGCGCCCCGGGCTTTACCAGTCGACGCCATCACAATTCATCCAAGGTCAGCGGCAATTCGACTACTTCGCCTTCAATAACAAGCGTGCCTGCGCCCATCGCCTCGACCGCGGCAATCATCCGGCCTTGACGATCCAAAAGCAGGTCGGCGTGCCGGACCATCAGCCGATTAGGTTGGGCATGCGGCGCATGAAAGCGAAGCGCGCGCGCAATCCGCTCCTCATGACCTGCGCCATGAAGCTCGCACAAGACAATGAAGGCAGCAGCGGTGGAACGGCTGATGCCGGCCCAGCAATGCACCAGAAGCGGCGCCGTTCTATCCCAGCTTCGGCCAAACGAAATCAGTTCGGCAATATGGCTACTCTCCGGAGCGATGCTGCCCTCCAATGGCTCGGCGATATCGTGCACGCAAATGCGCAGATGACGATCGGGGTGAATGCCCTGCGGCGTAGGCACAAAAGGTTCGTTCAGGAGCGTGAGCAAATGGGGCGGCCGGTACCGGCGTACGGTTTGTTCGAGGGCGGAAAAAGGAGCGATCAAGAGACGAGACATAGCCATAGTTTAGCGTAAAAAACTTTTGACGCTGTAAACGTCTCGTGTAACCCGCTAACCCGCCAGCCTGCGGAAGCGTTCCAGATAAAGCGCTTGCGCATCCGGCGCGGGAAGCGCCACGAGCCGCGGCGGAACAACCCCGCGTGGCGCGCCAAAAAAACTTCGTGCTTCCGACACCGTGAACCCGGCCAATTGCACAGCCTCGAAAAAGGCCGAAATCCGGTCGGCGCGCTTGATGATGGCGATTTCTTCGGGTGTGCCTTCGGGCCCCAATCCAAAGCGGATATGGATTGCACGGCCAAGCCGGTTCTCGAAGGCTTTGTAGTCCAGCCCGACCGCGGCTTTGAATGGGCTGATCAGGTCCCCGATGACATATTCGGCTGCGTCGTGCAGAAGCGCGGCCAGCCGCAAGGGCCGGCCGGCTTTCGGCCTCAATTCATGCACGAAGCGTTCTACGAGCACGCAATGCTGCGCCACTGAGAAAGCGTATGGCCCCTTTGTCTGGCCGTTCCACCGGGCCACCCGCGCCAGCCCATGGGCAATGTCCTCGATCTCGATATCGAGCGGCGAGGGATCCAGCAAATCCAAACGCCGGCCGCTGAGCATGCGCTGCCACGCGCGGGGTGCGCCGCCTGCCGGCATGGGGCGTTTGCCTCGAAATGCTTCCGGGCCGATAATAACCGCACCTGAAGAGAGGACACTATGAGCATTGCCAAAGTTTTGGCTCCTGTTACCGGAGGCGCTCGCGATGCGGCCGTGCTGGCCAATGCGATTGAAGCGGCCAAGCCGTTCAATGCGCATGTCATGGCGTTCTTCGTGCGCCCCGATCTGACCGAAGCGCTCGCGTTCTTCACCGATGGGGTCTCCGGGGTCGTGGTCGATGAGGTCGTCAAAGCCACAAAAGATGCCGGGGATGAAGCGGCGAAGAGAATCGACGCGGCAATCGATGCGGTTTGCGCCAGTGCAGCGATTGCGCGTGTGGCACGGCCTGCGCGCTCCAACACAGTAACGCTTTCCTTGCGCGAAGTTCAGGGTAATTTCGGCGATCAACTGGTGGCAGAGGCGCGGCTTTCGGACCTGGTGGTATTTGGCCCGATGCGGGAAAACGATCAGGCGGGTCTCGCCGAAGCCTTTGTGCAGGTGCTGGTTGAGACGGACCGCCCCGTCCTGCGTGCCACAGACGACGCGCCCGGGCATTTTGCCCGCCGCATTGCGGTTGGATGGGATGGGAAAACCGCCGCTGCACAGGCGGTGAGCGCGGCAATTCCGTTCCTCGCAAAAGCCGACCAGGTTGAAATCCTCAGCGTCCAACGGGCGCCGTTGAATGCCCATGTCCCCGAAAGCCTGAAGGAATATCTGGCTCTTCATGGCGTGAAGAGCACGGAGCGGCTGATCGATGCCGGAAATAAGCGCATCGGCGAAGCGCTACTTGCATCGGCAAAAGAGAGTAGAGCCGATCTCCTCGTCATAGGCGGCTATGGCCGCGGCCGCTTGCGCGAAAGCCTCATTGGCGGCGTGACGCGGCATGTGATAGCGCACGCCGATCTCGCGGTGTTCATGGTTCATTGAGAGTGGGCGACAGTAAGGCTTTGGTGCTGTTCTCGGGCGGGCAGGATTCGACTACCTGTCTTGCCTGGGCGCTTAATCAATTCTCCGGAGTGGAAACAGTCGGCTTCGCCTATGGCCAGCGCCATGTGGCCGAGCTCGACGCTCGCCCACGCATCTTAGACCGGTTACGGAAAGAATTTGCCCAATGGCGCGGCAGATTAGGCGAGGATCATCTGCTCTCGCTCGATGTGCTGTCCCAAATTGGCGGGTCCGCACTGACGGACGATGTTGCGATTGCCATGCGTGCCGACGGCCTGCCGACCACCTTCGTGCCCGGGCGGAACCTTCTCTTTCTTACCGCCGCTGCGGCACTCGGCACGCGGCGCGGCCTTTACCATCTCGTCGGCGGAATGTGCGAAACCGATTATTCCGGTTATCCCGATTGCCGGGGTGAAACCATTGCGGCACTTCAAAGAGTGCTGAACTTGGGCTTTGCGGAAGAATTTGTGGTTCATACGCCGCTGATGAAACTTTCCAAAGCCGGTACGTGGCGTCTTGCCGAGCGGCTTGGCGGTCCGAATTTAGTCGAATTGATCGTCCGCGAAACCGTGACTTGCTATGAAGGCGATCGCAGCCTGCTGCATGTTTGGGGCTATGGCTGCGGCATATGCCCGGCATGCCGTTTGCGCGCGTCCGGCCACGCAAGCTACGTCGAGCAAAGCGCATGACCTATCAGGTGAAGGAAATCTATTACACGCTGCAGGGGGAAGGCGCGCGCACGGGACGCGCCGCCGTGTTCCTGCGCTTTTCGGGTTGCAATCTCTGGAGCGGCCGCGAGCAGGATCGAGCGACGGCGGTTTGCAAATTCTGCGATACGGAGTTCGTGGGTACGGACGGGCCGGGCGGCGGCAAATTCTCGACTGCAAGAAATTTGGCGGATGCCGTCGAACGAAAGTGGCGCAACGAAGGTGGAAAACCTTACGTCGTTTGCACCGGAGGCGAACCCCTGCTGCAGTTGGATGCGGCTTTGATTGACGCGCTGCATCAAGCCGGTTTC
>Ga0307477_10002361_pt1 | contig 14681 bp, 10 predicted proteins | sample atmos_gasesECM2C_FD_203316 | JGI IMG/M metagenome (GOLD analysis project Ga0307477, IMG submission 203316) | Hardwood forest soil microbial communities from Morgan-Monroe State Forest, Indiana, United States - atmos_gasesECM2C_515 | ecosystem: Environmental > Terrestrial > Soil > Temperate...
AGGGCCAGCCGCTGGACGGGGAAGGCGGCGGGCAGGTCCTCGTAGTGGGTGCCCTCGGTGACCGCGTCCGCGGAGACGCCGTTGATGGTGTCGACGCGGACCAGCGAGGGATAGCGCTCGGAGCGCCGCGGGGCGCGCACCGGTCCCGAGATGCGATCGCCCGAGACCAGCTCGCAGCGCCGGACCTGGGCGGCGGAGATGTAGACGTCGTCGTCCGACGCGTCGGGCGGGGCCACCCGCAGGAAGGCCGACCCGTTGCCCAGGAGCTCGACCACCCCCTCGGCCGCGCGCTCGCCCGCCCGCTCGCGCGCCGTCGTCGCCCCCGCGCCGTCGCCGTCCTCCCCCCGGCGCCGGGTGCGCGCGCGGCGGCGGCGGGCCGGCCGGGGGGCGCCTTCGTCGCGGGCGCCCTCGTCGCGAGCGCCCTCGTCGCGGGCGCCTTCATCCCGGTCGTCCTCCTCCTCGGGCTCCGCCTCGTCGGCCTGTCCATCCGGCTCCTCGACGCCCTGGTGGGCGAGGAGGGCGTCGATGAGCTCGGCCTTGCGCAGGCGGCGAAACCCATCCAGGCCCAGCTCCGTGGCCAGGGCGTGCAGATCGGCCAGCGGGCTGGCGGCGAGCGTGGCGCGGTCGAGGACTGACATGGGGACCTCCTCGGGTCGGGAACGGGCGGCTGGCGTCCGGTGGCGTTGCGCTCAGCCACCGGCACCCTGGACCACCGAGCCTAGCGAGGCCGGAGGACGGGCCCGGTCTACGCCGGCGGCGGGGGCGCCGCGGCGGGCCCGATGGGGGCGGAGACCCCGCTCCTGACCTCGCCTCCGAGCACCACGCTGCGCCCGGTGGCGGCGGCCTGCAGGTAGGCCACGGTGACGTCCCCCAGCCGGTCGGTGGAGGCGTACAGGCCGTTGGTGGGATCGACCGAGCCGAAGGTGGAGGTGGAGAGGGTGACCGCCTTGGTGAAGGTGAACCGGGCCAGCGAGTCGCCGACCACGCTGACCGGCGCGCCCGCAGCGCTGCTCTGAAGCCAGGCCACCAGGCCGATCCCGTGGTCCGCCATGGCGGGAGCCGGCTGAGGATCGATCGCGTTCGCGACCCGGTCCACCGGGGCGGGGGCGGTGAACACGTTCGTGGAGGGACGGGCCACCGAGGCCATGGTCTGGTGGCTGCCGGCCAGGCCCACCGTGACCAGGGCGTCCCCCGCCCCGGTCTCGCTCAGCTGGGGCGGGTCGGCGGCGTCGGACGCCGGGAAGGTGAGGCCGTCCATGGGGACCGGCCCTTCGAACAGGGACCCGATCAGCCGGCGCGAGAGGGCGCGGTTGACGGCGGCGCCCCCCTGGCTGAAGCCCTGGCGGAACACGGCCCGGCCGAGGCTGCCGTCGTCGTCGAGACCGACCTGGGCCGCGTCGACCCCCGCGCCGGTGGCCCCGTCGAAGCTGGCCAGGGTCAGGTCCTGGGGCACCGCGCTCACCAGGTCGCGGGCCACGCGCCTGGCCCACACGTGGACCCGGCCCTCGGGGGCGTCCTCCCCCCACGTGACCATGGCCGTCCCGTCGCCCGAGACCGCCACCCGGGAGCGCTTGGCCGCGGTGTCGCCGGCGTTGCGGCTGGGGTCGATGTTCAGCGACCGGGGGTTGAGGTGGAAGTTGATCTCGCCATGGGCCATGTGGGCGATCCGGACCTGGGCCGGGGCGCGGGGATCGGTGAACGAGACGTAGGAAGCGCCGTCCGGCGCCATGCCCAGGGAGGGATTGGTTGCCGGGTTTGCGATCGGCACGGGCGAGACGAACGGCTGCCCGGTCCCCGGCTCGACCGCCTGGTACAGGGTCTGGTCGTTGACGAAGGCCACGGCCACCTCCCCGTTGTCGCCCACCCCCACCACGGGCTGGGCGGAGGCGTCGTTGAGGCCCTTGTCCACCTGGACCGGCACGGTCCAGGACCGTCCCGACAGCACCGAGGCGAAGATGTGGCCGACTCCGCCGACCGTCTTGACGTAGACCACCGCGCCCCCGCCGTTGCGGCCCATGACCATACCTCCCAGGGACTGGATGTTCGGGCTGGGCCCGTCCACCACGAACGAGGAGAAGCGCTTGGTCTTCGCCTTCGGCTTCTTGGACTTGGACTTCTTGGAGGAGCTCTTCTTCTTGGTCTTGGAGGGGGTCTTGGCCTGAAGCAGGGCCCGGGTTCGGGCCGTCGGGGACCCCACGGCCGGGCCCGCGGTGAGCGCGGCGAGGAGGGCGGCGAGGGCGGCCGCGGTCGCGGCCGTCGGCGGCGCGGCGCGGCGGGTCCGCGCGGTCGAGGGGTTGGGGCGAGCTCGAATCAGGGTGATGATCGGGACGGACCCACGGGCACCGCGGTCGGGCACTCGGGCGCCAACAGGCCCTTCAACCGGCGAGACCGGCCCGAGTTACGGTGCGCGGTCTTCTACCACGATCCCCTCGGCCCGAGCTTCCTCGGCGAAGCGCTGGGCCTCGCCGGTCACCCGGGCCGGGTCCCACCCCAGCTCGGAGCCCAGGGCCGCCGCCACCCGCGCCACCGGCCCGTCGCCCGAGTCCCGGAGGGCGCGAGCGGCGAGCAGCCCGAGCCGGGTGCGCCGCAGGAGCACGTCCCCCACGGTGCGGGCCTGCTCGCGCCGGGCGGCCTGGACCACCTCGGCCAGCAGGTCGGGAAGGTCCTCGACGATGGGCTGAGCCAGCTCCCCCCGGCTGGCGGCGATCTCGAGCACCTCGACGGCGGCGTAGCCGTAGCGGGCGGCCAGGGCGGCGTAGGAGGGTTCGGGGACGCCCTCCACCCGCTCGAGCTCGTCCGCGTCTATGGCCTGGCCCAGGGGGATCTCGTGGGTCCGGCACGGGGCGTCGCGCGCCTCGCGCTCGACCAGGCGGTCGACGGCCGACTTGGCCATCCGCCGCCAGGTGGTGAGCTTGCCGCCGGTGATGGTGATCATGCCGCTCGAGGTCTCGTACAGCTCCGCCTTGCGCGAGATGTCCACCGACTTGCGCGGGTCCCCGGTGGCGATCAGGGGTCGCACGCCTGCGAACGCCCCGGCGATCTGGCCCGTGTCCAGGGTGGTGCCGAAGAACGAGTTCACCGCGTCCAGCAGGTACTCGACGTCCTCGGCCGAGGGGTGGATGTGCTCGAGCTCGCCGCTGTAGTCGTTGTCGGTGGTGCCGATCAGGGTGCGGTTGAGCCAGGGCAGGGCGAAGACGGTGCGACTCCCGCCGGCGGGCACGATGGCCCCGCCCACCAGCGGAACGTCGTCGGGCCGAAGCGTGATGTGGGTACCCCGGCTGGGCCTGATGTTGGGCACCTCGGCCTCGTCGTGCAGCTCGGCCGGGCGCAGGCGGTCGGCCCACACTCCGGTGGCGTTGATCACGTTGTCGGCCCGGATCTCGATCGTCTCCCCGGTCTCGCCGTCCCGGGCGCGGACCCCGGCCGCCCGTCCTCCCTGCTCGATCAGCTCGGTCACCTCGAGCCGGTTGGCACACACGGCCCCGAAGCGCTCGGCCTCGCCGAGCACGGTGAGCACCAGGCGTGCATCGTCGGTCTGGCAGTCGTAGAACAGGTAGCCCCCGGTGGGGTGGCGGTCGCTCAGGGCCGGCAGCAGCTCGACCACCTCCTCGCCCGAGATCATGCGGTGGCGCTCCGGGCTCCAGCTCTCGGCGCGCGCATCGGGGCGTGTCCGCCGCCCCGCTCGGGCCGTGACCCCGCGCCGGCGTCGCCCTCGGTCGCGGCCATCCTCGTTGGGCATGCCAGCCGGGCTCTCGGCCGTGGTCGAGCGGGCCCGGGTGCGGGCCCGGCGCCCCCGGGGAGAGCGCAGGCGCTCGACCGCCATCACGTCGTAGAGGTTGAGCCCCACGCCCATCAGCCGGTCGGGGCGGTCGCCCTCGAATGAGGAGACGACCAGGGGCAGGGGCCGGACCAGGTGGGGGGCGAGCTCGACCATCAAGGACCGCTCGAGCAGCGCCTCGCGGACCAGCCCGAGGTCGAAGTTCTGCAGGTAACGAAGCCCCCCGTGGATGAGCTTGCTCGACCGGCTCGAGGTCCCCGAGGCGTAGTCGGCCCGCTCGACGAGGGCCACGCTGTAGCCGCGACTGGCCGCGTCCAGGGCCACTCCCGCCCCGGTGATCCCCCCGCCCACCACCACGACGTCGAACGGGTCGGCGCTCAGCGAGGCGAGCGCCTGCTCGCGGCGGATCACTCAGCCGATCCCATGCGGGCGATCGCGGGGGGATCCCATGCGGGCGATCGCGGGGGATCCCATGCGGGTGATCGCGGGGGCGAACCCCTGCCGGCGCTGTCGCGAGACCGGACGGAACATGCCGTCAACGTTAGCCTCGCCCCGCCCGGCGCGCCGGCCGGGGCCCGGCCGGCCCCCGCGCCTTAGGCCGGAAGGCGCTGCTGGGCCGGCTCGGGCGATGGTCCCGGGTTCTGGCCGAGGAGCTCGCGTATGCGCCGGGCGGAGGTGGGAGCGTCGGCCCCCCGATTGTTGTTGAACATCAGGCGGACGTCGGCCACGCGGGTGGCCAGGTCGCGCGCCCGGCCGGCGATCTCGCGCAGCTCGTCGTCGGAGTACCGGTAGGCGAAGCGCTCGGCCACCGAGCGGCCGTGCAGATAGCCGTGCGCGTTGCGGCCGTGGGCTCGCAGGTAGGCGAGGTCGTCGCGGGTGACGGCGTCTATGGGCGGCATTACCGTGGGCGCGTTGGCCTCGGGGGCGTCGACGAACACGAACACCGCGGCGTGCTCCTCGAGCCAGCCCAGCGTGTCCTCCAGGCGCCCGTGGTCGACCCATCCCCGGTGGCGCAGCTCGACCGCCACCGGGCGCGGGGCGAAACGCTCGATGAGCGGGGCGAGCTCGTCGAGCCGGTGGGTGCGGGGAGCGAAGGCGGGCGACAGCTGGAGCAGGAAGCTCGACAGCCGCCGCTCGCGTTCGAGCGGCTCCATCGCCTCCAGGATGGCGTCGATCATGGCCTCCTCGAGCTCCGGGGTGAGCCGCACGCGTCCGCGCTCGCCGGTCTCGGCCCGCTCGCGCAGGGGAGGAGGGAGCGAGCGCAGGTCCGCCGCGTGGCGCGAGAGCAGGCGATGGAGCTTCACGTCGAAGGTGAAGCCGGAGGGGGTCTGGGTCACCCAGCGCCCGACCGTGCCCTCGCCCGGCACGGCGTAGAACGTCGAGTTGACCTCGACCGCCTCGAAGCGCTCGGCGTAGAACGACAGCCGGTCCCGGGCGGGCAGCCCGGGCGGATACCACTCGGCCACGAAGCCGGGATCGGCCCAGCTCGAGGTTCCCACCCGGATGCGCCCGCTCACCGGGGTCGAGCGTAGCGCGGCGGATTGGTTGGGCGGGGGTTTTGGCGCGGGGGTTTGCCGCGGGGGGCGCCGGGTGAGTGCTAAAGGTCGGCCAGCGCGTTGGTGATGGCGTCCACGGAGGCCTTGGCGTCCCCGAACAGCATGGCCGTCTTGGGGTCGTAGTAGAGCTCGTTCTCGATCCCGGCGAAGCCCGGGTTCATCGAGCGCTTGAGCACGATGATCGACTGGGACTCGTTGACGTGGAGGATCGGCATTCCGTAGATGGGTGAGTCCGGGTTGGTGTTGGCGGCCGGATTGGTTACGTCGTTGGCCCCGATCACGAGCGACACGTCGGTGCGCGGGAACTCCGGGTTGATCTCGTCCATCTCCTTGAGCTGCTCGTAGGGCACGTCGGCCTCGGCCAGGAGCACGTTCATGTGGCCCGGCATCCGCCCGGCCACAGGATGGATGGCGAACTCGACGTTTACCCCACGCGCCTCGAGCGCCTTCGTCAGCTCGCGCACGGCGTGCTGGGCCTGGGCCACCGCCATCCCGTAGCCCGGGACCACGATGACCTGGCGTGCGTAGGCAAGCTGGATGGCCGCGTCGGCCGCGCTGGTCGAGCGCACCGTGCCCTCGTGCTCGCCCGCTCCCACCGCCCCCTGGGTGACGCCCCCGCCCCCGAACCCGCCGGCCACGATGTTCGGGATCGAGCGGTTCATGGCCTCCGCCATGAGCGCGGTGAGGATCGATCCCGACGCGCCCACGATCATGCCGGCGACGATCAGGGCCGGGTTGTTGAGGGCCACCCCGGTGGCGGCGGTGGCCAGCCCGGTGAAGGCGTTCAGGAGCGAGATGACCACGGGCATGTCGGCCCCCCCGATGGGGAGCACCACGAAGTTGCCCAGCAGCGCGGCGGCCACCAGCGCCCCGATGATGAGGATCTGGGCGTGCGAGCCGGCCACGATCGCCACGGCCAAGGCGATGGCGGCGGCGAACAGGGCGAAGTTGACCAGCTGCTGGGGCCGGCCCAGGGTTATGGGCCGTCCGGGAAGGATCTCCTGGAGCTTGCCGAACGCGATGTTCGAGCCCCAGAACGAGACCGATCCGACGATGGCGGCGAACAGGGAGAAGACGGCCACATAGGTGGGCTCGCCGGCATGGCTCCCGATGGCATGGGCGAAGCCGCCCGTGTCGCGGAACTCGACCCACGAGACCAGCGCGGCCGCCCCTCCGCCCACCCCGTTGAACAGGGCGACCATCTGGGGCATCGCGGTCATGCGCACCTGGCGGGCGGCGGGTATGCCGATGGCCGCACCCAGGGCCAGGCCGAGGGCGATCAGCCCCCAGTTGCCGATCCCCCTGGTCAGGAGCGTGGCCGCCACGGCGATGGCCATTCCCGCCGCGGCGATGCGGTTGCCCCGCACCGCGGTGCCCGGGCCGGTGAGCCCCGACATCCCGTAGATGAACAGCGCGAACGAGACGATGTACAGGACGTGGATGAAGTTGGCGTCCTGCAGGAAGCTGGCCAGCGGAGGGGTCATGGCTTCCGGGTCTGGTCCCCGTCGCCGGCAGGGGGGCTCGGGGGCCCGTCGGGGCTGGACTCCGGCGACGGCGACGACGGCGGGGGTGGGGCGGGCTTGCGCTTGAACATCTCGAGCATCCGGTCGGTGACCAGGAACCCGCCCACGACGTTGATCGTCCCGAACATGATCGCGATGACCAGGAGCGCCTTGTTCAGGGGGCCGTTGCCGGAGAACCCGATTAGGAGCAGCCCTCCCAGGACCACGATTCCGTGAATGGCGTTGGTGCCCGACATGAGCGGGGTGTGCAGCGTGTTGGGCACCTTCGAGATGACCGCGAAGCCGACGAAGCCGGCCAGAACGAGGATGGTGAGGTTGGTGACGAGCATGGAGTCCTTGGTCGGGGTCAGGCGGGGGCGGCCTCCACGGCCGCGCGCGCGCCGGCATTGACGATCTCTCCCTCGCGCACGATGCAGGCGCCCGTGATGATCTCGTCGTCCCAGTCCAGCTCGAGCTTGCCCTCCTCGGACACGAACAGCTCGAGCAGGGCCTGCACGTTGCGGGCGTAGAGCTGGGACGCGTGCTCGGGCATGGTGGCCGGCAGGTTTAGGGGGCTGACGATGGTGACGTCGTGGCGCACGACGGTCTCGCCGGGCACCGTGAGCTCAGAATTGCCGCCCGCCTCGCCGGCCAGGTCGACGATCACCGACCCCGGCTTCATGGCCTCCACCGCCGCTGCCGTGACCAGCTTGGGCGCGGGACGGCCCGGGACCAGCGCGGTGGTGATGACCACGTCGAACCGGGAGATGGCCTCGTTCAGTGCCCGCTGCTGCTGGGCGCGCTCGGCCTCGGTCAACTCGCGCGCATATCCCCCCTCCCCCCTGGCCTCCACGCCGACGTCGAGGAACGACGCGCCCAGCGACCGCACCTGCTCCGCCACCTCGGGGCGCACGTCGTAGCCGGTGGTCTGCGCCCCCAGGCGGCGCGCGGTGGCCAGGGCCTGGAGCCCGGCCACACCGGCGCCCAGCACCAGCACCTTGGCGGGCGGGATCGTGCCGGCGGCGGTCATGAGCATGGGATAGAAGCGCCCCAGATGGTCGGCCCCCAGCAGGGCGGCCCGATAACCCGCCACGTTGCTCTGCGAGGACAGGGCGTCCATCGACTGGGCCCTGGAGATGCGCGGGATGGCCTCCATGGCGAAGGCGGTGGCGCCCGCCTCGGCCAGCGCGCGCGTGGTCTGGGGGCTGGTGAGCGGAGCCAGGAAGCCGACCAGGACGCTTCCTCGGCCCAGCCGGCCCACCTCCTCCAGGCTGGGCGGGGCGACCTTGACCACGACGTCGGCCCCCCACACATCGGATCCGTCTGATCCGATGGTGGCGCCGGCTTCGGTGAACAGATCGTCCGCCAGCAGGGCGCCCTCTCCGGCCCCGGCCTGGACCACGACGTCGATGCCCCGGCCGGCGAGCCGGCGCACCACCTCCGGGACCAGTGCCACCCGGCGCTCGCCCTCCGCGGTTTCCTTCGGTACCCCGGCCAGCATGAAGGGCGGGAACCTACCGGTTCACCTGGGCGTCCGGCCGGAATGCCCGGCGGGCGGGACGATCAACGGGCGGGACGGCGCCGGCGGGGCGGTCAGCGGGCGGGACGGATCGGGAGGGGGGTACGGGAGAGCGCGGTCAGGGCCTGAGCGGTGACCCACACCGGCGTCTGCGTGCTGGTGCGCGAATAGCGAACGCTTCCGTCGGCCTGCATCAGCGAGCGCAGGTAGGTCAGGGGGGCGCGGCCATGGGGCCGGTGAACCCGACCGGGATCACGACCCGCCGCCACCAGCGCCTGCGCCGCCCACGCCGTCGACTGGGCGTTGGACGGGCCGCCCGGATTGAGGGGAAAGCCGCCGTCGGGGTTCTGGTGAGAGAGCAGGAAGACGATGGCCCGCCCGGTCTCGCCCTTATGCCCGGCGGCGACCAGGGCCTCGATCACGTCGGCCGTGTCGTCGATGCCGCTGGTGCCCCCGCGGGCGGCGAAGTTGAAGCCCCCGTCCGAGTCCTGCTGGCGCGCGAGCCAGCTCACGGCGGACGAGACGGCGGGATCCCCCGTGCGTCTCCCGGACGCCCTGAGGGCCAGGATGGCAAAGGCGGTCAGGTTGCTCTGCTCGCCGAAGGACCCGTCGCGCGCGCGGTGCCCGGCCAGCTCACCGGCCAGGTCGTGGCCGCCGACCCGAGCGGAGGCGTTGGCCGCGTGCAGGGCCAGAATCGTGCGTTCGAGGTCGCCGATGTCCTGAACCTGGCCCACATTGGTGGTGATGTAGGCGACCACCGAGTGCCCTGAGCGGGTGACGCGGGTCGGGTTGGTCCCCGCCGCGGCCAGTCCCATGCAGGCCCAGGCGGTGTAGAGCTGGCTGGATCCCTCGCGCGGAGCTGCCCCGAATCCCCCATCCGCGTTCTGGGCTCGGCGCAGGTACGCCACCCCGCGGGCGAGGGACGGATCGATCGCGACCCGGGCCGGCCGGCCGGGACGGGGAGCGGGGGCCGGTCCCCGGGGGCGGGCAGCGGGGGCCGTCCGCCGGGCGGCGCGGGCGGGCCCGGGCCCAGCCAGGCCGCCCAGGACCGACCCCGCGCACACGATCGCCATCAGCGCGCCCAGGCCGGCCACGCTGGGAGGAGGGGCCCTCCAAGTCACCTCGAGCCGGGCCCGGAAGCGCATGAGCGAGCCCAGCAGGATCGGGCCGAAGGCCAGCGCGAACAGGACGTTCCCGACCGCGTGGGCGACGTCGAACGGAAGCGCCTGTCCGGCGATGACCACGAACTGGTCGAGCGTCCGGCCACCGGTGGTGGTGTAGGTGAACAGGTTCATGATCTCCCCGAACACGAAGGCCATCAGCGCGCACAGGAGGGCGAGCGGCCACCGGCCGAGCTGGCGAGCGCTGGCCCGGCCCACGATGGCGCCGATCACCCCGGTCAGGCCCCAGGCGAACATCTGCCACGGCGTCCACGGCCCCTGGCCGAAGAACAGGTTGGAGGTCAGGGCCGCCACCGACCCGACCGCGAATCCCGGGGCGGCACCGAGCGCGCACCCGGAGATCACCACGATGTCGGTCGTGGGCTTGACGTCGGGCAGCGCGGCGAAGGCCACGCGCCCGAGGGCAGCGAGGGCGGCGAGGGTCCCGACCAGCGCCACCACCTTCGAGGACGGCCGCGAGCGCTCGAACCACGCGAAGCCAACGCCGAGAGCGAGGGCCAGGAGCAGGAACGACTCGGTCGCCCAGCTCACGCCAGGACCTCGGGGGCGGCGTCCGCGGCGCGCCGGCGTAGCAGCGCGGCTCCGCTCTCGGGAAGCAGCACACCGCCCTCTCCGCGCAGGATCCGCGCCGTCTCGGGGGCGAAATACCACCCTCCGCACATCACCTCGCCCGGGGAGCCATCCGCGATCACCCGACCCTCGGCGAGGAGCACGACCCGACGGGCGAAGGAGGCGGCGAACTCGACGTCGTGGGTGGCCACCAGGACGGCCCGGCCGGCGTCGGCCATAGCCACCAGCCGGGCGGCGAGCAGGTCCTTCAGCGCGCGGTCCATACCCCTCGTCGGCTCGTCGAGGCACACCGCCACCGGGGCGTGCCCGGGGCCGACCGCCACCGCCAGGGCCAGACGCTGGCGCTCTCCGCCCGACAGGTCGCGCGGATTTCGATCGCCCTCGGCGTCGAGCCCTGCCCGCTCGAGCTCGCCGGGCGAGGCCTCGTCGATCACCCGATCGTGGACCAGGTAGTCGCCCGGATTCTGGACCAGCAGGGCCACCGGTCCCGCCACGCGCACCTCACCCCGAGTCGGTCGCACCAGTCCCTTGGCGTGGCGCAGAAGCGTCGACTTGCCCGCGCCGTTTCGGCCCATGAGGGCCACGCACTCTCCCGGCCTGACGTCGAGGTCGATGGCCGTCAGGAGCGTGGGTCCATCCCGGAGCTCGTGCCACACGCCGCGGAAGGCCAGGGCCGGCGAGGGCCCCGGCGCCGAGCGGCGCGCCACGGCCCGCAGGATCCGACCGGCGGCCGCGCCCCGGCCGGACCGCTCCCTTCCCCGGTCCGTTCCGCCCGATGCCGTCCCGGGGCCGCCCGTCTCGTTGAGCAGGCCGCTCGAGCGCAGCGCCAGACGCGCCTGCTTGACCCCGGTGACCGTGGGCTCGAGCCCTACGCCGGACAGCAGGCGAGCGGCGGGGCTCTGGAGCGCGGGCGCGGCCCGCCCGGCCCAGCGCTGGAACTCGCCCGGTTCTCCGTCGTAGACGATCCGGCCGGCGGCCAGGGCAATCACGCGGTCGGCGGCCGGGAGGCAGCGCTCGAGCCGGTGCTCGGCCATGACCACCGCGGTCCCCCATTCCTCGTTGAGCCGCCGCAGCAGTCCGATCAGCTCGTCGCCCGCAACGGGATCGAGCTGCGAGGTGGGCTCGTCGAGGAGGACGAGCTCGGGGTGCCCCACCAGGGCCGCTCCCAGCGCCACGCGCTGGAGCTCGCCCCCCGACAGCTCGTCAGGGGCCCGATCCAGGAGGCGTTCGATGCCCAGGGCCAGCGCGGCCTCCTCGACCGCCCTGGCCACCGCGGCCACGCCCAGCCCGCGGTTCTCGAGACCGAAGGCCAGCTCGGCCCGCACCGCGCCCATCACGACCTGGGTCTCTGGATCCTGTTGCACGGTTCCCACCACCGTGGCGAGCTCTCCCGGACGGTGAGTGCGCGTGTCCCGTCCGCCCACCTCCGCCCGGCCTGCGAACTCACCGCCGTGAAAATGCGGGACCAGCCCGCAGGCGGCTCGGAGCAGGGTCGACTTGCCCGAAGCGGAAAGCCCGGCCAGGACGCAGAACTCGCCCGGCTCCACGCTCAGGCTCACCTCGCTCAGCGCGGTGCGGTCGGCGTCCGGGTAGCGGTAGGTGACCCGATCGAAGCTCAGGATGCTCACGGCGCGACTGCCTCCACGCCGCGCCGCTGGGTGAACGGCAGCCACGCAACCACCACCACCGCGGCCCCCAGGGCCAGCTCTCGCATTCCGGCCTCCAGTCGCACGGTCGGGTAGGCCTCAAAGCCACCCGCCCCCGCCGCGCGCGCGGCGGCGGCCACGGCGATGAGCCCGGCGGTGGCGGCGGCGAAGGCCAGGTCCTGGCGTGACCAGGGGCGGGGTCGGGCCGGCGGGTGGTGGGCCCCGGCGTACCCGCGCAGCTCCAGCGTGGCCGCCACGTCCACCGCCCGGTCGAGCGCTCCGGTGGCGACCGCGCGCACCACCGCGATGCCCCGGCTCATGCGAACCCGGCGGGAGACCGCGACCGGATCCGGCGCGTCGAACCGGCAGCGCTGGGCGTCCGCGAGCCGGCGGGCATCACGCTCGAGCACCGTCCACATGCGCGTGGCCAGCGAAGCCGTCAGGGCCGAGCGGAAGGACACCCGGCGAGCTCCGCGCAGCAGTTCGTCGGGATCGACCGTGGCTCCCATGAGCGCGACCGCGAGGGCGAATACGAACAGCTTCAGGGCGGCCACGACGCCGAACACCATGGCCTCGAGGGTGACGTCGATCGCCCCGAAGCCGGGCAGGTGACCGAGGCGGGCGATCACGGTCAGGCCCTGATGGGAGAACAGCGGGTTTAGCACCGCCGCGGTCAGGGCCAGCCCGCCGGCGTAGGGCAGCACGCGCAGGAGCTGGGCTCCGGAGCGCGCCCCTCGCGCGGCCAGGACCAGGGCCACCAACACGGCGGCGAGCACGAGCGGGCTGTCGAACAGGACCGCGTAGGCCATCAGGGCCAGGCAGTAGGAGGCCCCGACGGCGACCCGGGTGGCGTGCAGCGGGGTCGGGCGGCGACGGTACCTCACCGGTCCGGCTCCCGGATGCCCGGGGGACGCGAGCCCGTCATGACCGCACCTGCGGCAAGGCGATGCGCCGGCCCGCGCTGACCGCGAGCGCGAAGTGGTCGCGCAGGTCCCCGGCGTCAAACACTCGCGCCGCAGCGGCCACCCCGGCCCAGTCCGTTCCGGTCACCAGCCAGACCGGGTCGGCGTCGCCGGTGCGGGTGGCGGCGACGAGCCCGCTTCCCGCTTCCAGCACGCTGGCGGCCCGGCCGGTCTGGTCAAGCATGGTCAGCGTCCGGCCCGTGGGGTCGGGCCGGGCGAACACGCCCGTGGCGGCCGGGCCGCGCTCCAGCGTCGCCGCTGTGCGATCGGTGCGCACGGACGCCCACCGTCCCACTAGGACGCGCAGGCCGGACGGGACCGGTCCCGCGCTCAGCGACGACCGCCGGGCGGGCACTCCCACCGCGGCCAGCCGGGCGCCAACCAGTTGGCACGGCGCGCTACCCGGCCGCTCGCACTCCACCATGACCGGCGTCCGGTGTTCGCCGCTGGCGTCCGTGAAGGGCTCGGGAAACGACCCCACCACGGCGGGGGTTTCCATCGCCGCCCCCCAGTCGTGACGGTCCCACCACACTCGATCTCCGGCCCGCAGGGTGGTGCTGGCCGCGCCGACGGGGGCCTCGATCCCGTTGACGTAATAGAACCAGTCGACCGGCCGGCCGCCAACCTGGCCCCCGGCCAGACCGTCGATGCTCTGGACGAACCCTCCCCCGTATCGCGTGGTCACGCTCCCGTTGCGCTGGAGCAGGCGCATGACCGTGTCCTGGCCGCTGATTCGTGGGCGGGCCCCGGAATAGATCAGGCGCGATCCGAACCCGTCGGTCACGGTCAGCCGCACTCCGCCCGGGGTCGGTCCCGGTCCCAGTCCGCACCCCGCGGCACCGGCCCCGGCCAGCGCCACGAGGAGGATCGTGGACGCCCGCCAGGCTCGCCGGCGCCGAGCGACGGGGGCGAGCATTCCCCGCCGGCCCCGAGCGACCGGGGTGAGGTGTCCCCGCCCTGGCCGAGCCGCGACCGGATTGCCCATCCGCCGTCCTAGTCGACCCTGAACAGCACGCGGTTGCGCGTCCGCTGCAGGGTCTCGTCGCGCCGGCCGTCGGTGGAGACCGCCTCGACATCGAGCACGTACCTGCCCTGGGGCAGGGCGAAGGGCAGCAGATAGGAGACGGAGGGGTTGCTGCCCGCGTCGAACCAGGGCGCGTGGAGGGCGCCGCACCGGATGGGCCGGAACCGTTCGGTCCGCCCGTCGTAGCCCTCACACCGTTGCCCGACGCGGCGCTCGAGGCGCATGCGGACGTCCTTGAGTCCGGACGCGTCGGGAATCACGAGCGCGCGCAGGGTGCGGGGACCCGTGTGGGAGAAGTGCTCCCCATTGCGGATGCCACGCACGTAGCCCTGCGGGGTCGGGGGTACCCAGCCCGCCGGGCCGAGGGTGTTGGCCGGGGGGCTCGCGGGCAGCCCTCCGGCCGGCGTACCCGGGCTTCCGCCCGGGCCGCTCGTGCCGCAGTTGCCGTCGTTGCCGTTGTGCACGCATACGTGGACGACGTCGGCCGGGGCCCGGCTGGCCTTGGTGGCGGTCAGGGCCAGGTTCCCGGTCTGGGTCAGGGCCAGGGTGGCGTGGCCGCTCGCGTCGGTGGTCCGGCTCGCTCCCGGCCCCGACACCGTCGCCCCAGCGGAGGCCGTGGGCGTGGTGTTGGTGCCGTCGGTTCGGTACTCGGTGACCGTGACGGTGAAGGGCGTGCCGGCCTGCACGGTGGCCGGAGCGCCCGACAGCCTGAGCGGGTAGACGGTGGGGGTCGACGTGAAGACGTCGGCCTGCATCAGGACCTCGTCCCCGGGCTGAACCTCGGTGTTGCAGATGCCCGACTGCGAATAGGTGTACCCGCCGCCGCGCCCGAGCCAGAACGCCCAGTAGTCGTTGTGGCTAAAGCTGTGGGTCTCGCCCATGATCGTCTGGGTGAAGCACTTGCGGTCCCAGTTGCCGCGGGTGGCCAGGTCGAGCGCCCCCG
>Ga0307477_10002363_pt1 | contig 14677 bp, 10 predicted proteins | sample atmos_gasesECM2C_FD_203316 | JGI IMG/M metagenome (GOLD analysis project Ga0307477, IMG submission 203316) | Hardwood forest soil microbial communities from Morgan-Monroe State Forest, Indiana, United States - atmos_gasesECM2C_515 | ecosystem: Environmental > Terrestrial > Soil > Temperate...
TCTGAATCCCGACGCAATCGCCGGCGTAACCCTCGGCGAAAATGTCTCCGTCGGCGGCTTCCTATTCAACACCCAGCCATCCCCCGGAAAATTTACAATCGCGGTTGACGCCATCCGCGGCCAGCCCATCCCCGGTCCTTGATACACGCCGCTCCCATAAACAAGAGCGGCTCGGCTGCCCGCTCTCGCGGACCGTCGAGCCGCATAATGTGTTCTCGGTAGTGAACTCCCTTTCGCTCAGAACATGAATTTCACGGCGAACTGGATGCTCCTTTGTCCGCCGCCACCCAACACGGGGTTGCCTATCCCTACGTCGTTTGTAGCTGTAATCGGTATGAACCCGACGCTACGTCCCGTAACCGGGTCGACCCCAGTTGGAAAAGCGGCACTGCGATTCGGCGCCATGTCCGCGAAGAAAGCGGGCATCAATGGGTTGGCATAATTTGGATGATTCGTCAAATTGAAGAAATCGGCGCGGAACATTACCTTCCATCGCTCGTTGATGCTCGTCAATTTCGAAACCGTAAAATCAAAATTCCGATAATCCGGTCCGAGGAGTGCGTTGCGTCCTAGATTTCCGAAGTGCCGCCCGACTGAAAACTTGCCGTTAGGGAGGCCTGTCACTGGATCCACAAGCGGCGTTCCGGGAGTGGCGCAGGAATCTGCGAAACCATCCTGCGGCGAGCCGACCCAATTAAAGTCACAAGGAACCGCAAATGCATTACCGTTCAGAAACTGCGCGGGGTTGCTGCGGTTGTACTGGATCGGCCCAACCACGTCGGGTCGGTCGAAGAACTCGCCGCTTCCGCTATAGTCGTCCACGGCGTTGTTGTTGATGCTGAAGGGGTGGCCACTCATCAAAGTAAGGATACCGCTGACAGACCATCCCGCGCCCATCCGTCCCAGCGCCTCCCATTTCGGAAATTCATACGTTGACGACCAGACAAATCGCTGACGAACATCAAAGTTCGACGGCCCTTTGTCTAGGGCAGGCCTGGTGTTGTCGTTCGGCATCGAAGCATTCGGAACGTAGTCCTGGCTGTCGCTTGCCGTATCAATGGAATGGGACCAGGTGTAGGTAATCGCGTGAGTAAATCCGTGCCAGTTCCGTTGGGTGAGAGATACCTGCAACGAGTTGTAGTTCGACGTAGCCGTAGATTCGAGCTGATTCACAATAAACGGCGGGAAGGGCTCCAGCGCGCTCATGTTTGTCGTGAAGCCTTGCACGGGAGCGCCAGGGCACTGTGCTCCCCCGCGAGCATTCGGGTCCGCGGTCGTCCCGCAGAACGAGTCGATGGCCGTGATCTGGGCCTGTGTCGGCTGGTTGATATCGCGGATACGCAGCAGTTTTCGGCCCGCAGATCCCACGTATCCAACCTGAAGGACAGTATCGCGGAACACTTCCTGTTGAACGTTCAGGTTGTAGTTGTAGATGTATGGTGTGCGCAGATTCTTCTGCACCGTCGAAACATCGCCGGTTGCGTCCCTCACAAAGATGGGTTGGTCTGGGACAAGCGGCGTCGCCGTCTTTGGGGGCTTCAACAGCACCTCGGCCGTTGCGCCACCCACCGGGTTGTACGCCAGGCCGGCATTGAACGTATTCAGGTAGATCTGGCCAGTGAAGGCATCCTGAGAATAATCATCATAAAAAACCCCGAACCCAGTGCGGATCACCGTCTTGCCTTTGCCGAATGGATCCCAGGCAAGGCTCAACCGCGGGGCGAAATTATTCAGGTCCTTATTGTAGAGCGGATCTCTGGGGATCAATCCAAATTGCGGTTGTGTCGGATCATAAGCCGTGAGCAACTTGTTGTCCTCGTAAATCACGCCGAAATAATCCCACCGCAGGCCCAGATTCACCGTCAGTCGGCTGGTCAGGTGCCAGGAATCTTGCACGTACAGACCATGATTGTTCTGCCGCGCCTTGCGATTCGTGTCTCCCACAATCTGGCGGCTGGAGAAGAGGACCGTGCTCGCTGGAGTTCCCGACAAAAAGTCGGAAAGTTGGTTGAATACTAGCACCCCCCGCGCGCTGAAATCGTTGAATGAATCCACAGCCGTTCGCCGGAATTCATACCCGAATTTCACGTCGTGTTTCCCCATTTTCCAGGAATAGTTGTCAAATGCCTGCCAGTTTGTGTCCACGCGGTTGCGCGGGTTTGAAAACGGTGAAGAACCCAGAAACGAAAGCTGGCCAAAGCGAATCGTCGGCAGTCCGAAATCCTGCGGATTCGTGATACCGGTGTTCATGTGCAATGTCGTTTCCGGATTTCCGAACACGCTGGCATCGTCGGGAAAGAACCCGTTGCGGTAGCGATTCCATCCGAACCGTGCTTCATTCACCTGCATGGGCGACACGGTCGTGACGTAACTTATAGAGACAAGCTGGGTTCGGATGGGCGATCGGGTATTTGTTCCCGGCAGGTTGTTGCCGCCCGCCAGCCCCAGCGGGAAACTCTGATTGCTGTTGCCGAAGAAATAGCGGCCGCTCAGTTGATTCTTCGAACTGAAGCTGTGATCAATCTTCACAATCATGCTGTCGAGGTTGTTTGTGATGGGGTCCGGATCAGCCGAATTGGGTGCGCCGGGGCCATTAGGTGTCATATTCTGAAGCGGCCATACGTTTTTCCCGCCGGAGCAATGACCGTTCGTATTGCATAGATTGAACAGATTCAGGATGACTGGATTGACAACCGCAGCATTCCCCTGCACGCAGGCAATGATGGTTGTGTTGCATTGCGTGGGGTCGCCGCCGAGGGCCATGATGGCCTTCTTGAAATCCGTCGAAGCGGTTACGTTTGGATCTGCGCTGTTCAGCGTCGGTACGACGTTTTGCGAAGTGATCGCCAGTCCTTCCCGCTGTCCCTCATATGCTCCGTAGAAAAACGTCTTGTCCTTAACGATCGGTCCGCCCAGGGAGCCTCCGAACTGGTTGTTGCGAAACGCATCTTTCGGCAGGTTCGCAGAATTGAAAGCGTTTCTGGCGTTCAGAACACTGTTGCGGAAGTACTCATACGCGCTCCCGTGCAGTTGGTTTGTCCCGCTCTTGGTCACGATGCTGACTACTGCTCCGGAGTTCCGCCCGTATTCCGCCTCAAAGTTCGACAGAACCCTCAACTCCGAGATCGCTTCCAATGGCAAAACTGTTCCCGGCGCTCCGAACACCCCGCCCTGATTTATGGCCGGGTCGTTCCGGTACCCGTCGTTCATGTCGGTACCGTCGAGCAAGAAGTTGTCCGCGCGGCCGCGGCTTCCATTCACGCTGAAAAGCCCGAAGGAGCCCGGCGAATCTCCGGCACCGTTGGGTTCGCCCGCCGCTCCGGGAACCATGATGAGGAGTCTTGTGTAGTCGCGCCCATTGATCGGCAGGTCTTCCACTTGCTTGCTCTCAAAAGTCCCTCCTAGGGTGTCGGAAGTTGTTTCTATTTGTGGTAACGTCTCGCCCTCCACAACGATTTGGGAGGTCACTGCACCTGGCTTCAGACTCGCATCAACGCGGCGCTCTGCTGCCAAATCCACCCGCACTCCTTTGGTCACCGATTTCTGGAATCCCTGCATCTCCACGATCACGTCGTACACCCCGATGGGCAACTCCGGAATCAGGTACCCGCCGTCTCCAGTTGTGTCCGTAGTCCGGTCAATCCCAGTGTCCACGTTGTGCACTGTCACCGTTGCGCCCTTCACCGACGCTCCGCTCGTATCCGTCACCGTCCCCAGTATCGACCCGCGAAACGTCTGCGCCGACGCGCTCGTCCCCGCCATCGCCACCACCACCAGCGCTACGCACACGACTGCCCCTCGCAATCCCCACCGCCGAGCTCGCTCCATAGTCCTCTCCTGTGATCGCTTATAACTCCGGCCAGGCACACCAATCCCATCGCATCCACCAATGGATTTCATAAACCCCGCGGACGACGCCCCCAGCGCCATCCCACACCCCCAAATTCACTTATACCTATAAGCCGCGCCGCGATACCGAGTCAAGAGAGCAGTTTGTCTTCACTCTCTTTCTGTCATCACCGCATCATCACGCCCACTCACGCGCGCCAGGCCACCGCCCCCGCCCCCGCGACACAAACCCCTCGTCTGATATACTCGCCTGCTTGCGCACCCATCGCCGGTGCCACCATCCAATGCCCGCATCGCCTCCAAAGCGCCTCTTCCTCATCGACGCCATGGGCTACATCTTTCGCGCCTTCTATGCGCCCATGCCCATGCGCCTCCGCAGCGCTTCCGGCATTCCCACCAACGTCCCTTATCTCTTCTCCAACATGGTTCGCAAGCTCGTCAAAGACTGGAAGCCGGATTACCTCGGCGTGGCCTACGACGTCGCCGCTCCCACCTTCCGCGACAAACTTTTCGCCGCCTACAAAGCTCAGCGTCCGCCATTCCCCGAAGATCTCGCCGTTCAGCTCCCCTACGTTCGCCGCTATTGCGAAGCCATGCGCCTGCCCATCCTCGAATGTCCCGGCTACGAAGCGGACGACATCATCGGCTCGCTCGCCCGCCAGGCCACCAAAAAAAATCTCGAAGTCATCATCGTCACCAGCGACAAAGACCTCATGCAGCTCGTCTCCAGCAACGTCCGCATTCTCAATCCCGCCAAGGCCGATCTCCTCATCGACGAAAAAAAAGTTGAGGAGCTTATGGGCGTTCCTCCCAATAAAGTTGCCGATGTCATGGCCCTCATGGGCGACTCTATCGACAACATTCCCGGCGCGCGCGATCCCAACGTCAAGCCCGCTCCCGGCGAGCGCCGCAAAGCAGGCATCGGCGAAGTCGGTGCGCGCCAACTAATTCAGCAATACGGCAGCGCGGAAGAAACTCTCAAGCACGCCAGCGAAGTCAAGCGCGCCAGCTACCGCGAGGCCCTCGAAAAAAACGCCGAGTTCGTCAAGCTCAGCAAGAAACTCGCCACCATTCCCACGGACGCGCCCGTTCCTCTCGTTCTCGACGCGCTCATCATGGAAGACCCCGATCTCACCGCCCTCCGCGATCTCTACGCCGAGCTCGGCTTCACCTCGCTCCTCCGCGAGCTTGCGCCCGCTGCCGGCGACAGTGGCGAAAAAACCGACTACGCCGCGCTCGACTCCGCCTCCGATCTGCGCGACTTCCTCAAGAAAATTCCCCGCGGCCAGGAAGCTGCCGCCTGGCTTGCTCTCGACTCGCAAGACCCCGACGAAGAAGGCTACGGCACGCAAGTCCTCAGCGTCGAAGTCTCCACCAAGCCTTCCACCGCGCGCGCCACCGCGAACGACGTCGAAAATAAATCCCTCGCCGCCATGAAAGACTGGCTCGCAAATTCCTCCCAGCCGAAAGTGGTCCACGATCCCAAACTTTTTCATCTCCTCGCCGCGCCCGATTCCCCCGGCGACCCCGAAGCCGTCGCGGGAATTCGCCATGCCACGGCGCTCTACTCCTATCTCCTTCGCCCCACCACTGCCAATCACGCCTTCGCCGAAGTCGTGCTGCGTCACTTGAATCGCACTCTTTCAGGCGCCCCCGGCGAACGCGCTGATTTTCTCCTGCGCCTCGCTCCCGTACTCCGCGCCGAAATTGAAAAACAGGGCCTCGCCAAAATTTACGAGACCATCGATCTCCCGCTCGCCCCCGTTCTCGCACGCATGGAAGCCTCCGGCGTTCGCGTGGACCACAAAGAGCTCGAAAAAATTTCCGCCAGGATGCAGCAGGAAATCACCGCGCTCGAAAGAACCATCTACGATCTCGCCGGCTTCGAGTTCAATCCCAATTCTCCCCAGCAGCTCGCCGAAGTTCTCTTCGACAAACTGAATCTGCAATCTCCCCGGCAAGGTCGCGGCCGCGCCAAGGCGCGGTCCACCGCCGCGGATATTCTCGAAGAACTCGCGCTTATCCACGAGCTCCCGAAAAAAGTCCTCGACTACCGCGAGCTCACCAAACTGAAATCCACCTACGCCGACGTTCTCCCTCGCCTCATCCATCCCGCGTCTGGCCGCCTCCACACGCGCTTCAGCCAGACCGGCACCGCCACCGGCCGCCTCAGCTCCTCCAATCCGAATCTCCAGAACATTCCGGTACGTTCGGAGATTGGCCGCGAAATCCGCGCCGCCTTCGTCGCCGCCCCCGGCCACCAACTCCTCTCCGCCGATTATTCTCAGGTCGAATTGCGCATTCTCGCGCATCTCTCCGAGGATCCCGTTCTCGTCGAAGCTTTCCGCCGCGGCGAAGACATCCACTCACGCACCGCCCAGGAAGTTTTCTCCGTCGCGCCTTTCGCGCAGACCCACGAGCACCGCCGCGTCGCCAAAGTCATCAATTTCGGCGTCATCTACGGCCTCTCCGCCTTCGGCCTCGCCCAACAGCTCGGCATCGACCAGAAAGAAGCCGCAAAATTCATCGCCGCCTATTTCGAACGCTATCGCGGCGTGAAAAATTATCTCGACCGCCAGATCGCCGAAACTCGCCGGCTCGGCTACACCAAGACTCTCTTCGGCCGCGTCCGCCCCATCCCCGAAATCAGCTCCCCGCAGCCCAACCTCCGCAATTTCGCCGAGCGCACCGCCATGAACACGCCCATGCAGGGCGCCGCCGCCGATCTCATCAAGCTCGCCATGATCGAGCTCGACCGCCGCCTCGCCGCCGGCTTCGAATCAAAAATGATCCTCCAGGTCCACGACGAATTGCTCTTCGAAGCCCCCCAAAAAGAAATCCCCCGCCTCACCAAGCTCGTCAAAGAAGTCATGGAAGGCGTCCACCCCTTCCGCGTCCCCATCCTCGTTGAAACCAAGTCCGGCCCCAACTGGCGCGACATGAAGTAGTCTTCGGGGTTCGAAGCGTTCCTCCCGCTTGACACCATTCACCATTCGATCAACGATCCCCATTGATCAACATTCGTCTCTAAACTCCGCCACCGTGCCCAAATCCTCCCCCACTAGCCCCGAGCGATCCCGCGAAGGGTCAACCCCTGCTCGCCCTGACGTCGCCACGCGCCTCCCCTCCCCCGTGTTCCGCGACGACAAACACCACATCCGCATCTCCCTCGGCGATTGCCTCGATATCCTGGCAAAACTCCCCGCCGACTCCATCGACCTCATCTTCGCCGACCCGCCCTACTTCCTCTCCAACAACGGCATCACCTGCCATGCCGGCCGCATGGTCAGCGTCAACAAAGGCGATTGGGACAAATTACCCGGCCCCGAACTTGGCCCGGCAAGGGCCAGGTACGACAAAGTTCACGAATTCAACCTGTCCTGGCTCGCCGCCTGCCAGCGCGTCCTAAAACCCAACGGCTCCATCTGGGTCAGCGGCACCAGCCACGTCATTCATTCCGTCGGCTTCGCCATGCAGCAGCTCGAATTCAAGCTCTTGAACGACATCTCCTGGGTCAAGCCCAACCCGCCTCCCAATCTCTCCTGCCGCTACTTCACCCACGCCACCGAAACCATCATCTGGGCCGCTAAAAATAAAAAGTCCCGCCACACCTTCCACTACCAGCACATGAAGGAACTCGCCGGCGGCAAACAAATGAAATCCGTCTGGACCATCCCTCCCCCCGAATCCTGGGAGAAAAAATTCGGCAAGCACCCCACCCAAAAGCCCGTCGCCCTTCTCGAACGCATCCTCCTCGCCTCCTCAAACGAAGGCGACACCGTCCTCGACCCGTTCCTCGGCAGCGGCACGTCCGCCCTTGCCGCCGTGCGCCTCTCGCGCCAAGTAGTAGGCATCGACTTCGACCAGGCCTCGATTCACCTGACCCTCGTCCGTCTGTGTTCCGATCTGGTACAGGTCAGCTTTTCTGCAATTTACATTCAGTTTGATCTTGATCCCCGAAGCGATCCTGTGGATCGATCCAGATCGCCAAAAAATTCGCAAGTGAGCGCAGCCATCCCAACTCGTTTAGTCCGCCGTGAACGAAGCTACTACTTTGTGGGAGCATCCCGTCGCGAGGTCATCTATTCCGTTTCCGCCGAATCCATGGAAGAAGCCGTGCAGAAATTCCACTCCAGCGCCCAAGCCACAACAGAAATAATCTTCATCATCAAAACAGAAACTGAGATTTACCTTGCTCAAGGAAATTGATTTGTTGCGATTTGGAAGTTGCCTATGTAGCGCCCACCTTCTCGCCGAGCTTTTCTCCTCATGTTCCACCGCGTTTTCCACAGGGCTGGATCCAAGAATCTGGTACGATTGCGCCGCAGGTATTGAACAGAGAGCAGGGGTCGAGTGGGAAGCCTCTCAGTCACCAATCGCGGCCGCCCGGTCGTCGGCTACCCTCGCGACGAAGATTCAGCAACTGATCGCATGCGGCCCGCGAGCATCCTTCCGCCATTCTTGCGCTGGGCAGGTGGGAAAAGGCAGATTGTTCGCGAGCTAATTAATCTCCTGCCAGATGACATTGAAAAAAGATTGTATCGCGAGCCATTTCTTGGTGCTGGTGCACTGTTTTTCGCACTGCGACCTAAGCGTGCGGTTCTTTCGGACGCGAACGAACACCTCATTAAGTGCTACGAATATGTCCGCGATGATTGGAAGAGCGTGGCGCGATATCTACGACAATATGCGCGTCGAAACTCGCAGTCCTACTACTACGAAGTACGAAAGAGATACAACAGGTCTCACTACTCGGCCGCCCAGGCTGCGAGGTTCATATACCTCAACAAGACTTGCTTTAACGGTATCTTTAGGGTAAACCGCAGAGGACAATTCAACGTTCCTTATGGATGGAAGGAGCCACCTGCAATACCCACACCAGCCAATCTCCGAGAAATTGCGGACGCACTCAGAGGAGCAACTCTGCGGGCGGCTTCGTTTGCAACGGTTCTTGCGGATGTCTCTCCTAACAATTTTTTATACTTGGATCCGCCGTACCCACCCTTGAACGAAACCGCATACTTCAATCACTACATTAGAGGACGGTTCAACAAGTTCGATCAGGAATGGCTGGCTGCGTGGGTCCGTAAAATCGATGCAAAGGGCTGTCCGTTCATGATGACAAATGCCGACACAGACAAGATTCGGAGGCTCTACAGCGGTTTTCGTTTCTTGAGACTTCCAGTCACGCGATTCATTACCTGCAAGTCCGTCCGACACAAAGTCAAAGAGCTCATCATTACGAACTACGAGGTGCAAGGTGAGACCCGAACGAAGCTTGGTCACTGTCCTCAAGAGCACGACACCCGAACAACGCTACGAATCCCTTAGCTGGTTTGTATACAATCTTTTCGGCAGCACGTTGCCGATTTGGCTTGGTGGATACATTCTTCTTCCAATCATTAGTAAGCACTTTCGATGGACTGAGTTTAGCCAGCACGGCGAACTTGCTCTCTATAGTGCCGCCTTTTTGGCTCCGACGCTCCGATTGATCGGCAAGGATGTTGAAGGCTCGGTCTTCGTGCGTCGGCAGACTTTTCTCTTCTTTGGCTGGATCTTCCTTACCGCCGCAGTCGCGCTCTACTCAGGCGTGCTAACGGCAGCCGCGTTTCCGCCGAACATTGTCCAGATAAACGGCTGGCTGCTACTTGCATTCTCACTATCTCTATTCATAGTCAGCATTCTCTTCTCTTCTTTGGTCAGACTGGTTGACTTTCAGAGGATATACCCCAAGGAGATTTTCAGTGCTCAGATTGCGACCGAACAGCGACTAGAAAAGGACTTTGACGCCATAACGCCCGCTGTCCCAACGACCACGGAGGGTTCAATTCCAGGGGAGGAAGTGACCTCCGCCGAGTTCGTCAAACCCGAGGACAAACTCAATGAGGATTTCGATTCGGGGCGGGGAGCCGACGATGGACCAAAAGAAAATTAAGTGTGACTGCATTGAAGTAGTGCAGCCCATTGGTACGTTCTACATCGGCTCAATAGACAGCGCAGATCTCGTGAAGATCTCTTACGCGGACGTTCGCAGAATCGAGGATCGAGATGTTGAAGTACTCTCCGGAATTGAGAGACCGCTGTCAGCTAAGAGAGTCGCGGAGCTTCGCAAGTATGTGAAAAACATCGACGCGTCTTTCCCCACGGGCATTATCCTCGCCGTTGACTCACAGCACGTGGCATTCGACCCAAAGACACGGACAATGTTAATCGACGCTGAAGAAAACGTCGCCAAGATCATCGACGGGCAGCATCGGATTGACGGGTTGAAGGGATACTCCGGCCCAAGATTCCAATTGAACGTAACGATATTTGTGGACATGGACATTGAGGACCAAGCGTTGCTGTTCGCCACCATCAACCTAAAGCAGACCCCAGTCAGCAAGTCCCTGGCGTACGACCTCTTCGAGTTTGCCAAGACCCGCAGTCCGCAAAAAACCTGTCACAACATAGCTAAGTTGCTTAACACACGAGAGGGCAGTCCTTTTCATAGACGCATAATGATCCTAGGAATTGCGACCGGTCAGCCTACTGAGACAATAACGCAAGCGGCCTTCATCGACCGTCTCATTGTCTACGTTTCCCCCGACCCTATGGCCGACCGTGATGCCATCAAGCGAAATCAAGAACTCGCCATCATCGACCCCTCGGTAGTCCGTGTTCGAAAATTCATCTTTCGAAACATGTTTATTCGTGACCGGGATGCCGAGATCGCACGCGTATTGTGGAACTATTTCTCGGCGGTTGCTGCACGATGGCCCAAAGCATGGCATTTCAAGCAATCAGGCTTGATCCTAAACCGCACAACGGGCTTTCGCGCCCTTATGCGCTTCCTGCCCTTCGCTTACTTATCGCTTGGTGGACTTGATACAATCGTGTCCGAGGAAGAGTTCAGTTCTGTCTTCGAGAAGGTCAAACTAAGTGACGAAGATTTTACTCCCGAAGAGTTCGTCCCCGGCACAAGTGGCCAAGCAAAGCTTTTCCACACGCTAGAAACCCACACGCGCCTCGATGACCACACCATTTACAATCCAGTCAAAACCGGGGCGGCTAAGCCTACGCAGGTCAAGAGCTAAAGCAACTTATCTTGCTTCTCAGGCACGATAAACGGTAACTTCCGGTCCACTTCACGGTGATTACAAGACAGCCGATTAATAGTGTAAATCCGATTCGAAATCCCAGGAAGATCCGAAATGATATGAGTTTCCCGAAGTGGTGCCCTGCAGAGGTTGCAACAATTTGGAGGATCTGCATCAAAATAGTGAGAAGCTAAGCAAAACCCACAAACCTCTTCCCACTTCCCGAAACCAGCGGACTTATTCGAATTGCGCTCGAATACGAGTACGTTCACACTTGGATGCGCCTTGATCCACGCCGCAATCGTATTCACGAGATCACCTCACCTAAACCTGCTGCAAGTCTTCTTCCACTTCCGCCCCAAAATCCGCCAGCAACTCCAGGTGGTGCGAGACCTCGGTCTCCTCGAATTCCACGGCGGCGGCGAATACCGGCTTCGCTTACCAACCACCTCAAATCACGTAACCCGCGCGGCAGCACAAGCTGTGCACGCCGAGTACAATCTTCCAGGACTAGTACTCAGGTAAACGCCCGATTCACTCCTCAGAAAACGAACGCTAAGCTTAGACATGCGAGGCTCTTCGCAGCATTCTTTCCCCCTGGCACTCTGCTTGCCTCATGCACTCCGGAAGCACAAGTTTGCTGGCACCCGTCACACTAGGGTGTCAATGAAACGCGCGAAAAGTCTTTGCGCCTCGCAGTTCGCAAAGGAATCCACCGATGAACACACGACTATTCGTTACAAATCCAACCGGCACCCGGCGGGCGAAAGAACCCGATCGAATCGACGAGCAACTCGAGAAACACATCGAGTCCCGTTCGAAGGACCTCGAGAACCAGGTCACGGCACTGGCTGAGTCCCCCTTTCCCGCTTTGCTGAGTGACCCCAGTTCGGAAGAAGACCTCGATACGCTCCTTGCCAGGGAAGCGAAATTGCGCTGGTTGGTTCGAGTGGCGAAATATTCCGAAGGTCCAAACAGGGAAGCTTTGTGGCACGAAGCCGAAAAAGCTCTTGTACATCTGGAGCACACCGCAGACGCAGTGTTGTACGCGAAGTGCGCCTGATCCCGAAACGCAACCGCACGCGCCCCTAGGAGGTCGCCAATGTTTCTGCTTCCTTTAATCAATATCCTGGCGCAGTCGCTTGCGGCTCTGGTGATTTTCGTCGCCGGCTATCTCGCGCTCCTGCTCTGCGTAATCGCGGGCGTCGTCCTCGTCCACTTGATTTATAAAGGCGGTCGTCTTTTCTGGTCCCACGTCGCGCCACCGCATCCCTCAACTTAGTTTCTCCTCGCCAGGATAGTTCCCGTCTGCTCCCCCTTCGATCCTGAGCAAACACTCCCTTCTAGTAATTGACAAGCACTTCTGCTGAAACGAGCCACCCCACCCGCGCCTTTCGGCACTATGCTCAATTCTGGAAAGGATTTCCGTTCATGCCCGGCAAGAGAGCATTTCTTCTAGTCGTCGTCCTGATTGGACTTGCCGTCCACAGTCTTTCCGCCGATGACGCTAAAACTCGTGGCAAGCGAGTCCTGATTAAGGAGTTCGCCACACTCTTCGTCACGGATCCGGACAGTCTAAGCCGGCGCAAGATTGCGGAAAACGTCTGGGCCGCCGCACTCTCACCCGATGGGAATTTAGTCGCCTATGCCGACAAGAAAGGCGTGTACGTCCTCTCGCTGCTCGACAGCAAGTCCCTCACTCTGGCGCAGATTATCGAAGGGCACGTCGATAGCCTGGCGTGGTCGCCGGACCAGAAACTCCTGGCTTACGACGTGGAAGTCCGAATGAAAAGCTGGAATTTGTTTCTGGTAGCGTATCCGCCGCGCGGAGACGCACCGCGCAATCTCGGCCATTGGTATGAAACCCTCAGTTTTTCACCCAGTGGAAAATTCATCCTTCATCCGGCATTCGACCAGACAAGCCCTCCGGGCCCGCCGGATATCTTGGAAACTGTCAACGTCGAAACCGGTAAGCGGGAAACCATCTACAAGGGCGTCTCCACCATCTGGAACGCTAGATACTCACCCGACGGATCGAGCATCGCGTTTATCATGACTGACGCGGAAGACGACGACAGTGACCGGGACTTTGGCGGTTCCGTGTCTGACTTGTGGGTCTTGGCGTTGGACTCCAAGAAGGCGGTGAAGATCATGAGCGGTGTTTTTGGTTTTGACTGGTCACCCGATGGACGATTCCTCGCCATCGACACAGGTTCGGTCGACGGCGGCTACCCTCCCGGCGACGGCGCCGTTTTCATCAGCTCCCTCGACGGGAAAGAGCAATTCCAGCTTTCGAAAGACGCCCCTTCGATGGGCGGGAAATTCTCACCGGACTCAAAGAAAATAATATTCGAGGACTACAATGCCAGGCATCTCGTAATCGGCGATCTGGCAATGCGCAAGCTGACTCCACTCACCGGCTCAGGTTCTGATGGCTCCGGATACGTCGTGTACGACTGGAAATAATAGGCTCCGCGTCCGGCAAGCCTGCTAGTTGCCGCTTCCTCACTCCGAAATTTCAAATTTGAAATCTGCGATTCCCCTGGCCCCAAGTCTCGGCTCCCGGCCAAATATCCACAGGCGAGTACCATTGCCCTCCGCGTTTCTATATGCAATGCTAACGATGGAGAATTTTCGGATGCACTGCGCGCCCAAACTAGACGGGACACAACCACTCCCAACGAACTACCTCACTTCTAATCGCAACAGTCCAGGATCAGAAATCTCTGCAACCCACTCAAAACAAAGCACTTCGTATTTTCTAACCGCAACAAAAAACCATTTTCTGTTTTGCTCCCTATTGCCGCGTCACGATGCCCGCCCTGTGCTATGTTTCACTCTTCGCTATGAATTCACAGCGCGAGGTGAAGATATGCCGGACCATCCCGAAGGATTTGTGAAGCTGGTGAAGGACGCGAAAACGCGCATCAAGGAAGAAGACTACCGCGAAATCAAAAAAAAGCTCGACGCCGGCGAAAAAATGATCGTGGTGGACACCCGCGAGGACAACGAGTGGGCCCGCGGACACATTCCCGGCGCACTCCACCTCAGCAAAGGCGTCATCGAGCGCGACATCGAAAAGGCCATTCCCGACAAGGACGCGAAAATCGTCCTCTACTGCGGCGGCGGCTACCGCTCCGCTCTCGCCGCGGACAATCTGCAGAAGATGGGCTATCGCAACGTCATCTCCATGGACGGCGGCTGGCGCGGCTGGACCGAGTCCGGCTACCCGGTGATTAAAGATTAGGAGGAAATTTTCAAAAATGTCGGTGAGGCCCCACCGCTCGTAGAAAACGCGGCGGCCCTCGACCCGAAACTTTTCGCGGCTACGACAGGCCGCACTCCGCCAGAATTTTTTCGAGCTCCGCCCCAAAAACTGCGAACGAAAATTTCCGGCGGACAATTTCCGCGCCGCGCCGCCCAAGCTCCGCGCGCAGCGCTTCATCGCGCAGCAGTCGGTCGAGCGCTTCGGCAAGCTTTCCGGGATCGCGTGGCGGGACCAGCAATCCGTTGACGCCGTCCTCGACCAGATCCGTCACGCCGCCGCACGCCGCACCGATCACCGGGCGCCCAAACGCCATGGCCTCGAGAAACACCAATCCAAATCCTTCGCCGCTGCTTGGCAAAGCAAAAATTTCGGCGCGAGCAAAACACGCTGCCAATTCCTTGCGCGAAAGCTTTTCAAAAAAATGGATGCGCTCAGCAACGCCGAGCTTAGCTCCAAGTTTTTTCAGCCGCGGCAAATCGCC
>Ga0307477_10002364_pt1 | contig 14670 bp, 15 predicted proteins | sample atmos_gasesECM2C_FD_203316 | JGI IMG/M metagenome (GOLD analysis project Ga0307477, IMG submission 203316) | Hardwood forest soil microbial communities from Morgan-Monroe State Forest, Indiana, United States - atmos_gasesECM2C_515 | ecosystem: Environmental > Terrestrial > Soil > Temperate...
GCCCGGACGCACTGACCCGGGCCCGGTCGGGCTCGCACGCCGTGGCCGTGGCCAGCGACCCGTCCGGTCGCGAGGTGGCCGAGATCCACGTGGCCGGACCGAACGCCTACACCCTGACCGGGGCGCTGCTGGCCTGGGGGGCCGCCGCGGCCGCGGAGGGCGGGCTGAAGGCCACCGGAGCGCTGGGCCCGGCCGAGGGATTCGGCCTCGACGAGCTCGTGGCGGGCTGCGCCGAGGCCGGGCTCAAGCGCGTTTAGCGCTCGCCCTCCGTCCCGGCTCGGCCCCGCGCCCCGGGCGCGTCAGGACCCCTGCGCGACCTCCAGGAACGCCTCGGCCCGGCGGGCGTCGCGTTGGGCCCGGGCCTGCTCCTCGGACCCGTCCGCGGCCCGTTCGGCCGCCTCCTGGGCCCGGCGCAGGCGGTCCTCCAGGTCCGGCCCGTCGAGCTGGTCCGGGGGGATCGCCTCCTCAACCAGCAGCAGCGCGTGGTTCCCGCCCATCTGGACATAGCCCTCCGCCTGGGCGAACCGAACGATGTCCGACTCGGACCGGTACAGCCTCAGCTCGGTGGGGTCGAGCATGGCCAGCAGGGGCTCGTGGTGGGCCAGGATGCCGATCGACCCGATCGAGGTCTTGGTGGAGACCATCTCCACCTCCTCGTTGAACACCTCGCCCTCGGGAGTCAGGACCTCGACGGTGAACTTCTCGTGGGCCATGGGCGGTGCTACTCGTCCTTGGCCTCGTCGCCCGAGCCCTCCGACCCCGCCCCCGAGCCCTCCGACCCCGCCCCCGAGGCCTCCGAGCCCTCCGACCCCGCCCCCGAGCCCTCCGACCCCGCCCCCGAGCCCTCCGAGCCCTCCGCCTTGGCCTGCTCGTCCCGGCGCCCGCCGCCTCCCCGGCCGCGGCGGCCATCGGAGCCCTTCATGTCCTCCAGCACGTCGTCGATCGTGCCCTTCATGAAGAACGCGCGCTCGGGCAGGTCGTCGTGCTTGCCCTCGATCACCTCGGCGAAGCTGCGGATCGTCTCCGCCACCGGCACGTACACGCCCGGAGTGCCCGTGAACTGCTCGGCCACGTTGAAGGGCTGGGACAGGAAGCGCTCGATCTTGCGCGCCCGCTGCACCGTGACCCGGTCCTCGTCGGAGAGCTCGTCGATCCCGAGGATGGCGATGATGTCCTGGAGCTCCTTGTAGCGCTGGAGGATCTCCTTGACCTGGTTGGCCACCCGGAAGTGCTCCTCGCCCAGGATCTCGGGCTTGAGGATGGTCGAGGTCGAGTCGAGCGGGTCCACGGCCGGGTAGATCCCCTTCTCGGAGATCGCGCGGGACAGCGTCGTGGTGGCGTTGAGGTGCGCGAACACCGAGGCGGGGGCCGGGTCGGTGAGGTCGTCGGCGGGGACGTAGATGGCCTGGATCGAGGTCACCGAGCCCTTGCGGGTGGAGGTGATGCGCTCCTGGAGCTGGCCCATCTCGGTCTCCAGCGTGGGCTGGTAGCCCACCTGCGATGGCATCCGCCCGAGCAGGGCCGAGACCTCCGAGCCGGCCTGCACGAAGCGGAAGATGTTGTCGATGAACAGGAGCACGTCCTGGCCCTGCTCGCGGAAGTACTCCGCCATGGTCAGCCCCGACAGGGCCACGCGCATGCGCGCCCCGGGCGGCTCGTTCATCTGACCGAACACGAGCATGGTCTTCTCGATCACGCCCGACTCGCGCATCTCCAGCCACAGGTCGTTGCCCTCGCGCGAGCGCTCACCCACCCCGCAGAAGGCCGACAGGCCGCCGTGCTCCTGGGCCAGGTTGTGGATCAGCTCCTGGATGATCACCGTCTTGCCCACCCCGGCCCCCCCGAACAGCCCCACCTTCCCGCCCTTGGCGTAGGGGGCGAGGAGATCGACCACCTTGATCCCGGTCTCGAATAGCTCGGTCGTGGGGGTGAGGTCCTCGACCTCGGGCGCGTCGCGGTGGATGGGCCAGCGCTCGATGCCTCCGGGCAGGTCGTCGCCCTCGTCGATGGGGTCGCCCAGCAGGTTGAAGATGCGGCCCAGGGTGACCTCGCCCACGGGCACCGTGATGGGCCCGCCGGTGTCCACCACCTCCAGACCCCGGGCCAACCCATCCGTGGTGTCCATCGCCACCGCCCGCACCCGGTCGTCCCCCAGGTGCTGCTGGACCTCGCACACGAGCACGTCCTCGACCCCGAGGGTGCCCTCGTCCTCGGCCAGGTTCGCCTCCGTGCGCTTGATGGTCAGCGCGGTGTTGATCTCGGGGAGCTGGTCGGGGAACACGGCCTCGATGACCACGCCCTGGATCTCCTCGATCCGCCCCACGTTGCGCCCCTCGGCCTTGCCGTTGGACCGCCCGTCGGGGGACTCGCTGCCCTTTTCCTGTGACTCCTGCGGGTCCTTCTCGGTGCTGGCTTCCATCTGGGGTCTTATCTCTTTTCTTATTAATTATTAAATATTAAGGGGGGTGCCCGCGAGGGGCCATCGCCCTACCTGAGGGCCTCGGCCCCCGCCACCACTTCCATGATCTCCTGGGTGATCTCGGCCTGGCGCTCGCGGTTCATCTCCAGGGTCAGGTCCTCGATCAGGTCGCCCGCGTTCTCGGACGCGTTGCGCATGGCCGTCATGCGGGCGCCGTGCTCGGAGGCGGTCGACTCGAGCAGGGCCCGGTAGATCGAGATCTCCACGTAGTCGGGGATCAGGCGGCGCAGGATCTCGTCGGGCCCGGGCTCGTACTCGACCAGGGCCCGGTGCCCGCCCTGGCCGGCCTCGTCCTCCTCCTCCTCATCCTCCCCTTCCCCGCCTTCCTCGAGCACGGTGGCCTGCTGGAGCGGGAGCAGCGTCTCGTGGCGCACGCGCTGGGTCAGGGGCGAGATGTAGCCGTTGTAGAAGATCTCCACCCGGTCCACGTCGTCGTCCACGTAGGCGGTCATCAGGTCGTCCGCGATGTGGCGGGCGTCGGCGTAGGAGGGGCGGTCGGTGAACCCGATGTAGCTCCCGGCCAGCGCGCGACCCCGGAAGGTCAGGGAAGACACCCCGCGGCGGCCCGACGCGTACCAGCTCACCTCCTGGCCCTCGGACGCGTGCTCCTGGCCGGAGCGAATCCCGGCCCGGATGATCTGGGAGTTGAAGGCGCCGGCCAGCCCCCGGTCGCCGGTGACCAGCAGCAGGGCCACCCGGTGCTCGCGCTCGTGCTCGCGCAGGAGGGGCAGCCTCGCCGCCTCGGCCCCGGCCGCCTCGGCCGCCTGGCGGGTCATGCGCCGGATGGCCCCGGCGTAGGGGCGCAGGGCGGCGATGCGCTGCTCGGCCCGGCGCAGACGGGCGGCCGACACCATCTCCATCGCGCGGGTCACCTTTTCGATGTTGCGGATGCTCGAGATGCGGTTCTTGACGTCGCGCTGGGACATGAGCTGCGGGTCGAGCGGGCGCGGCCGCTAGGCGGCGGCCCCCTCCTTCTCCTCCTCCTGCTCCCGGTCCCCGTCGCCCCGGCCATCGGCCGAGGCCTCGCCCCCGTCCCGGGCGCGGTCGGAGTCCTGGCGGTCGCCCTCGCCCCGGGCCTCGGAGCCCGAGCCGCGCTCGCCCTCCGAGTCCTCCTCCAGCGGGTGGCCCTCCTCGTCGAGGTCATAGCCGAAGTCCTCGGCGAACTGGTTGACGGCCTCGTCCACCGTCTCGCGGGTGGAGTCCTCCCAGTCGCCACCGCCGATCTGCTCGAGCAGCTCGCGGTGCTCGGAGTGCATGCGCTGGGTCAGCCCCTCCATGAACTCGGGCACCCGGTCGGCGTTGATCCGGTCCAGGTAGCCGTTGGTGGCGGCGTAGACCTGGACCACCTGCTCGGCCGCCGACAGGGGCTCGCGCTCGTGCTGGTTGAGGGTCTTGACCAGCCGCTCGCCTCGGGCCAGCGTGCGCTGGGTCTCGGGGTCGAGGTCGGAGCCGAACTGGGCGAAGGCCTCGAGCTCGCGGTACTGGGAGAGCTCGAGCTTGAGCCGCCCGGCCACCTTCTTCATGGGCGCGATCTGGGCGTTGCCCCCCACCCGGGAGACCGAGATCCCCACGTTGATGGCCGGGCGCACGCCCGAGTAGAAGAGCTTGGGCTCGAGGAAGATCTGCCCGTCGGTGATGGAGATCACGTTGGTGGGGATGTAGGCCGACACGTCGCCGGCCTGGGTCTCGATGATGGGCAGGGCGGTGAGCGAGCCTCCACCCTCCTTGTCCGAGAGCTTGCACGCCCGCTCGAGCAGCCGCGAGTGAAGGTAGAAGACGTCGCCCGGGTAGGCCTCGCGCCCGGGCGGCCGGCGCAGGAGCAGCGACATCTGGCGGTAGGCGTAGGCGTGCTTGGTCAGGTCGTCGTAGATGCACAGCGCGTGCCGGCCCGAGTACAGGAAGTACTCGGCCATGGCGCAGCCCGCGTAGGGGGCCATGAACTTGATCGGGGCCGCCTCGTCGGCCGGGGCGGCCACGATGATCGTCCTCTCCATGGCCCCGTGGTCGGCCAGGGTCTCGGCCAGCGCGACCACGGTGGACATGCGCTGGCCGATGGCCACGTACACGCAGATCAGGTCGGAGTCCTTGTTGTTGATGATGGTGTCGATGGCGATGGCCGTCTTGCCCGTCTGGCGGTCGCCGATGATCAGCTCGCGCTGGCCCCGCCCGATCGGGATCATCGAGTCGATCGCCTTCAGGCCGGTCTGCATCGGCTCCTTGACCGGCTGGCGCTGGACCACGCCGGGGGCCTTGTGCTCGGACACCCGCCGCTCGGAGGTCTCGACCTCGCCCTTGCCGTCCAGCGGGCGGCCCAGGGGGTCCACGATCCGCCCGAGGAGAGCGTCCCCCACCGGGATGTCGAGCAGGTGATCGGTGCGCTTGACCGTGTCCCCCTCGACCACGTGCTCCCACGGGCCGAACAGAACGGCGCCCACGTTGTCGGACTCGAGGTTCAGGGCCAGTCCGGTCACGTCGTGGGGCAGCTCGAGCATCTCGAACGACAGGCAGTTCTCGAGCCCGTGGATCCGGGCGATCCCGTCGGCCACGGACAGGACGGTGCCCACCTCGGTGAGCTCGGCCTGGCCGGAGTCCAATCCCTCGATCCGGCTCCTGAGGATGCTGGCGATTTCGTCGGGCTTGATCTGCATGTGGTGTCGAGTCTCCTTGCGGGCCGGTGGGGACTAGCCCCGGGCGACCTGCTTGCGTAGTTGTTCCAGTCGGGTGCGGATCGAGGCGTCGAGGATCGAGTTGCCCACCTGGACCACGATGCCGCCCAGGATGTCCGGTTCCACCCGCGTGGTGAGCTCCACTCTACGGCCCGTGCGCTCCCCGATCTTCTCCCCGATGGCGGCCGCGATCTTCTGATCGAGGTCGATCGCGCTGGTCACCTGCACGGGCAGGAGCTTGCGCTCCTCGTCCCACAGCGCCTCGTAGGCCCGGCGGATGCGGAAGATCACGGGCATCCGGTGCTTCTCGACCAGCAGCTCCAGGAAGTTGGTGAAGGACTCGTCGGCTCCGGTCACCGCCCGCCGCAGGCCCTCCTTCTTCTCGTCGGTGGAGAAGTAGGGCGAGAAGAAGAACACCGCCAGCTCCCGCTCGCGCTCGAGGGTGTCCGCGAACTGGGCCAGCTCGTCGCGGATCTCGTCGAGCTGGTCGTGCTCGCGCGCCACCTCGAACAGCGACCGGGCGTAGACCGAGGCGATCTCCTCCATCAGCCGTGGCCGCCGTCGGACAGGGCGGCGAAGTCGAGCTCGCCCAGGGCCTCCTCAACCAAGCGCCGCTGGTCATCCTCATCCAGCACCTTCCGAGTCACCTTCTCGGTGGCCATGATCGTGAGGTCGGCCACCTCGCGGCGGATCTCCTGGATGGCGCGCCTGGTCTCCGTCTCGATGTCGCGCCGGGTCTGCTCCATGAGCTCCTCCCGGCGCAGGTGGCCGGCCTCCACCGCCTCGCGCTCGTGCACCTCGGCCGCCTTGCGGGCCCGGGTCACGATCTCGTCCGCCTGCTCGCGGGCCTGGCGCAGACGCTCGCGGTACTCGGCCAGGATCGCGTCGGCGTCGCGCTTGGTCCGCTCGGCCGTATCGATCGAGTCCTCGATCGCCTTCTGGCGCCGGTCGAGCGCGGCCGTGATGGGGGGGAACGCGTACTTGCGCAGGAGCAGCATGGTCGCCCCGAACACGAGCAGGGTCCAGACCATCAGCCCGATGCCGGGCTTGACCAGGAAGCTGCCGCTGCTGCTGCTGGCGGCCAGATGCACGCTCGCGCCCGCCATCAGACGATGAAGGCGGAGAGCAGCCCGGCCACCAGGCCGTAGAAGAACACGGCCTCGGTCAGGGCGAAGCCGAGCCACTGGATCGAGGTGATCTCGTCTCGCATCTCCGGCTGGCGGGTCACCGACTCGATGACCTTGCCGAAGATCAGTCCGATGCCGACGCCGGCACCGACCGCGCCGAGTCCGCCGCCGACCCCGAGGCCGATGGACTTTCCGGCCTTGGCCACGTCGCCGGTCAGCCCGCCGCCGCTGGTGGCCGCGGCAAGTAGATGGATCAGGGCGAAATGCACGGTTGCCTCCTTTGGGTACTAGTGACTGTCTCCGACCGCGCCGCCGATGTAGATCGCGGTCAGGGTCGCGAAGATGAATGCCTGAAGCGCGGCGACCAGCCCCACCTCGAACGCGTACAGGGCGATGCCCAGAGGGAGGGTGATCCAGCCCAGCGCCGCGATCCCGAGGATCACGGCCAGGGCGCCGGCCATGAACAGGATGATGAGGTGGCCGGCCAGGATGTTGGCGAACAGTCGGATGGACAGCGACATGAGCCGCATGAAGTTCGAGATGACCTCGAGGATGAAGATGAACACCGCCATGCCGCCGTGGATGCCGGCCGGGATCAGGGTCTTGAGATAGCCGATCACCCCGTGGGCGCGAATCCCCTCGGTGGTGTAGGAGATGAACACCACCAGGGCCAGGACGAGCGGGATCGACAGGTTCGCGGTCGCCGCGTACAGGGAGAAGGCCGGGATGTGCGCGCCGAAGACGTTGATCTCCGACTCGGTGTTGGTCGGCAGCGGGATGTAGCCGATCAGGTTGGAGAACAGGATGAACAGGAACAGCGTCCCGATGAACGGGAACCACTTGGCCGCCGTGTCCCGGTCCATGTTCCCGAACACGATGTTGTCGCGCATGAGGCCGAACACGACCTCGACCGCCGTCTGCACCCGGTTGGGGCGCTGGCGCATGCGCCGAGCGATGTAGAGCATGGACGCGCTGGTCAGGACCCCGGCCAGGACCAGGTAGAGCACGGCCTTGTTGATGGAGAAGATCCCCAGGCTGACCCAGGTGTCGAGCTTGAATTCGTTCTGGGGCTGGAAGCTGCTTCGGTGCGACTTCCAGCCGGTCAGGGCCACGAGCAGGATGAGCACGCCGAGGTACACGCCGGCCGCGATCAGGAGGATCTGCTTGCGGCTCAATCGGCTCATGGGGAGCCACCCGGGCGCGGCGCGTAGGTGCGCAGGGAGATGGACACGAGCAGCTGGACCGTGAAGGCGACGAGCATCAGGGCGGCCGCGGCGATCCCGTCGTCGGTGTTCCCCGCGAAGCGAGCGATGAGGATGGCCGCCACGATCACGAACACCCGGGCCATCATGGTGGCCAGGAGGATCGCCGCCTGGCGCCCCGGGTTGGCCGAGGCCATGGCCCGCCGCTGGGCGAGCGCGGCGACGTAGCGGGTCCCCACCCAGGCCACCGCGGCGATCAGGTAGCCGGTCAGGGGAAGGTCGCCCAGCACGAACACGGGCGCCGCCGCGAGTACGACCGTGACGTCCAGGTAGCGGACCAGCAGGTCGAGCTGGCGAGGCGCGGTCATCTGGTCACAGGTCCTTAAACCGCGCGTAGACCACGAAAAAGCCGGCGACCGCGCCGGCGAACAACCCCACCACTCCCAGGGCCACCGGAGCCCCGATCAGAGCGCCGAGCCCGAATCCCGCCCCGGCAAAGACCACCATGGCGGTCAGGAGCAGCATGCCCGCCTCGGCCCCCCGGTTCGACGGCTTGCGGTCGGGTGGGCTCATGGGTGGGGGCGTTGGTGGTGGGATTGGGCATGGTTGAGCATGGACCCTACAGGCGCAGGGGCCCTTGTGAGGTGGGACCTCTCGCCGGCTCCCTCGACGCTGGCAGAGCGCCTCTCCGGCGGCCGGGTCAGTCTACTAGCCGGAGGGACTTTGTAACAAGTTTGTGACGGGCGGCTCGAGCGCTGGCGACGGCCGATCCGGGGCAGCGAACTGGAGGATCGGGGGAGCGCCCGTTGCCCCCCTCGATCACGGCCTGGCCGCGGGGTCGAACCCGAACGTGCGGGCGAACAGTGTTCTGGTCGCCCGGACCTTCAGCGGCTCGGGGGCGGGACCGGCCGGGGGTCAGTCCCCCTGGCCCGGCTCGAAGCTCAGGGCCCGTGAGTTGATGCAGTACCGCTGCCCGGTGGGCGCCGGCCCGTCGTCGAACACGTGGCCGAGGTGCGAGCCGCAGTTGCGACAGCGGACCTCGGTGCGGACCATGAAGTGGCTGCGGTCCTTCTGCAGCTCGACGTTCTCCGCCACGGCGGGCTCGGTGAAGCTCGGCCACCCGGTGCCCGACTCGAACTTGGTGTCGGAGCTGAACAGGTCTGCCCCGCACGCGCCGCACCGGTACATGCCCGATTCCTTGTTGTAGACGTACTCGCCCGAGAACGGCGGCTCGGTTCCCGCCCGACGCAGGATGTCGTACTGCTCGGGGGAGAGCTCCTGCCGCCACTCCTCCTCGGTCTTGGCCACCTTCGGACTCATCCGTTACCTCCTCAATTGATGGATCCCTCGGGGTTGGCGGGATCCTCATCCAGTGTGGTCGATCTGCCTAACCAGGGCCTTAACTCACGCCCGGGCCGGGGCGCCGGTGCCCGCGCCCGGCATGGATGCCCGCGCGGGAGCGGGGCCAGCGCCGCGGCGGCGGGCCCCCGGGGCCGATCAACCCTTTATGGCCCAGAGGCGGCCGCCGCCTACGATCAAGGGGTGCGCATCCTGATCGTCGAGGACGAGCCCGCGATCGCCGACTTCCTGGAGCGCGGCCTGCGGGCCGAGGGGTACGCGGTGAGCTCGGTCCACGACGGCATCGAGGCCACGCGCCGCGCCATGGCCGACGACGTCAACCTGATCATCCTCGACCTCCTGCTCCCGGGCCGGGACGGGCTGTCGGTCCTGCGCGAGGTTCGCGGGGGCAAGCCCGCCCTGCCGGTCATCATCCTCACCGCCCGCGACCAGGTGCACGACCGGGTGGCCGGCCTGGACGCGGGAGCCACCGACTACCTGGTCAAGCCCTTTGCGTTCGACGAGCTCGCCGCCCGGGTCCGGGCCCACCTGCGCACCCAGCGCCAGGCGGACTCCACCACCCTCGAGGCGGCCGGCATCCGCATCGACCTGCTCCGGCGCGAGGTCGAACGCGAGGGCACGTCGGTGGCCCTCTCGGCCAAGGAGTTCGACCTCCTGTGCTACTTCCTGCGCCATCCGAACCAGGCCCTCTCCCGCCAGCAGATCCTCAGCGGCGTGTGGGGCTATGACTTCGACCCCGGCACCAACCTGGTGGAGGTGTACGTGGGGTACCTGCGCCGCAAGCTGGGCCAGGCCGGAGGCTCGGCCCCGATCGAGACCCTGCGCTCGGTCGGATACCGCCTGAGAGCCTGATGCGAGACCGGGCGCGCCATCTGGGCCTGCGCGGGCGCCTGGCCATCGCCATCGCCGCCGTGCTCCTGCTCACGGTGGGGGCCACGTTCGTGATCATCTACCGGGGCACGGGAGCCGAGGTCCGGGGCGAGATCGACCGCGAGCTTCAGGGTGCGATCGGCGACTTCCAGCTCCGTGGGGTGCCGCCGGGGCCGGCCGGCCCGCACGCCTTCGCCCTCGCGGTCCGTCGCTACCTGGCCACCCAGCCCTTCCACGCCTCCTCGCGCCTGCTGTTCGCCACCATCCCCGGGGCCGGGACGGTGACCAACGAGCCCGAGCTGCTCGGGTTGGCCCAGGCGGACGAACCGGCCGGCAACCGGCGGGCGGTGGAGATGCGCGAGGCCCAGGCCCTGCGCTCGGCCCCGGTCGGGTTCTCCACCGTCGGCCTCGAGGACGCGGGCACGCTGCGGGTGCTGACCACCCGGATCCACGGCGCCACCGGGGTGGCGGCCACCATCGGGGTGGGCGAGTCGCTCCGGCCCGCCACCGACGCCCAGGCCGGGGTGGCCCGGACCTTCGCCCTGGCCGGGACCCTGACCCTGGTGGTGGCGTTGGTCCTCGCCTATCTGATCGCGGCCCGCATCTCCCAGCCCCTGCGCCGCATGGCTCGCATCGCGGCCCGGGTGGACGCCGGCGATCTGTCCCCGCGGATCGCGGCCCCCGGGCCGCGGGACGAGATCCGGGTCCTGGCCGACGCCTTCGACCACATGCTCGACCGGCTCGAGACCGCCTTCGGGGGGCAGCGGGCGTTCCTGGCGGACACCTCGCACGAGCTGCGCACCCCGCTCACCATCATCCGCGGCCAGCTCGAGGTCCTGGCCCGCCAGCGCGACATCGGGGCGGACGACGTCCGCCGGGTCGAGCAGCTCGTGCGGGCCGAGGTCGAGCGCATGCAGCGGCTGGTCGACGACCTCCTGCTCCTGGCCCACGCCGACGAGCCGGCCTTCCTGACCCTGCGGGAGGTGGATCTGACCTCCTATCTGGCCGAGCTGATCGAGACCTTCCAGGCCCTGGGCGACCGCCGCTTCGAGTGCGGCGACATCCCGCCCGGGCAGCTGCGGGCCGACCCGGACCGGCTCACGCAGGCCCTGTCCAACATCGTGCGCAACGCGATCGCCCACACCGAGCCCGGCGGGCACATTCGCCTGCGCCTGGCCGCCACCGGCACCAGCGTGACCTTCGCGGTCGACGACGACGGCCCGGGCATTCCCCCCGCCCAGCGCGAGCGCATCTTCGAGCGCTTCCACCGCCCCGATCCCTCGCGCACCCGGTCGAGCGGCGGGGCCGGACTGGGACTGGCCATCGTGCGGGCGATCGTGGAGGCCCACGGGGGGAAGGTGAGCGCGGGAGCGGCCCCCGGCGGAGGGGCGCGCATCAGCTTCACCCTGCCCGGATTCCGCCCCTCGCGGCCCCCCGCTCGCCCGGACGGAGAACACTCCCGGCGGGGCGGAGATCCAGCCGCTTCCCCGCCCGCCCCGGCCGGACAGGCTCGGGCGAGAGCGACACCGGCCCCGTGACCGCCAGAAACCGCCCGGCCCGCCGTTTCAGTTCCCGCCGGGCAAATCGGTGTGCGTAGGGTTCACACCAGCCCGACGGGCAAGCCAGCCGACTAGGGAGGCACGCATGCCGGGCCGAATGGGGATGCTGGGAGCGGTGGTGGCCGTGGCGGTCGCGCTCGGCGCAAGCACCGCCGGGGCCGCGCCGGTCTCGTTCAGTGCCCCTCAGTACGTGGATCCCGGGCTGGCCGGAGGCGAGCCCGAGGTCCTGGCCGACACCATGCACGGCACGTTGCTGTACACCAGCCACGAGGGGACCACTCACCTCTACCGGCCGGGCTTGGTCACCACACAGCCGAACTTCGAGACCCACTACCGCGACCAGGTCAACATGTGGACGTCGAAGGACAACGGCGCCACCTGGCAGTTCGTCAACTACAACGGCACCGGGTTCTCCCAGAACCCCTCGCAGAACGCGGGCTTCAGCGACCCTGATCTGACCCAGGACCAGGGCGGGCGCGATTACAACACCGGCATCGACCTGGCCAACGACGCGATCTTCTCCTCCGCCGACGGCGGCCTGTCGTGGGATCGGGGGACGCCACAGTGCCACGACGGTGACCGTCCGTGGATGGCCGGCGGCAAGAAGGATGAGGTATTCATGAGCACCGACACCCAGGAGGGGAACGGCCACCAGGTGTTTCAGAGCACCGACGGCGGCAACACGTGCTCAGCCACCGGCATTCCGGCCAACGGCACCATGCCCAACGGCGACACCTGGACCGGCGACGGCAAGCTCTTCTACGTCCCCTCGCTGGACCATGTGGTGGAGCCCATGATCACCCGAGACGCCAACGGCAACGTGAACGGCGTGGGCGTGGACAGCTGGCGGCGCGGTAGCCCCGCCTTCCGGCCCTGGGCCGTGATTCCCACCACCCTGCAGGCGCACTGGCCGTCCATCGCGCTCGACCGCGCCGGCAACCTGTACGTCACCTGGGACACCGACGCACGGGACAAGAACAACAAGACCGGGTGCAGCGATCAGAGCCCGACCGGCAACGGCGCCAGCGGGGCGGCCCTCCCGAACCAGATCATGCTCGCGGTCTCCCACGACCTCGGCAAGACCTGGAGCGCCACCCGCGTCATCGCCGCCCCCGCCAACACCCGCGTGCTGTGGCCCTGGGTGATCGCGGGCGACGCCGGGAAGGTCTCGGTCGTGTGGTACCAGCTCAGCAAGCTGGCCGACCCCGACTGCGCCGGCTCCGACGTGAGCACGTACATCTACGACGCCAACATCACGGGCGCCGACAACCTGGCCACCGCTCAGATCACCCCGGTCAACGCCGCCGCTCGATCGATCCACGAGGGCGGGATCTGCCAGGGCGGGACGACGTGCGTGGCCACCGGCCAGGACCGGCGCCTGGGTGACTTCTTCACCAACGCGCTGGACGCGCGCGGGTGCGTGATGATCGCCTCCGGGGACACCGAGCGCGACGACCCGATCACGCACACCCCGCTGCCCACCAGCCTCCCCATCATCCTGCGCCAGAACTCGGGTCCGCCCCTGGTCGGCGCCGGAGACTGCTCGAAGGGCCTGCCCAACGTCCCGGCCGGCGCGTTCGCGGTCAACGTGGGTGGGGCCGGGGTGGCCGGTCACGCCCGCTGCCCGGACCACACCGCCCCGAGGTCGCGCTTCTCGCGCGCCAGCGTGCACGCCACCCGCCACCACCTCAGGCTCAGCGGCACCTCGCGCGACACCGACTTCACGTGCGCCACGCCGCGGGCCCGCGTGGCGGGGGTGGTGGCCCAGGTCAGGGTGGCGGTCGGCCGTGAGGTCCACCGCGCGCGCAAGTGCCGGTTCCTGAAGGCGGACGGCTCCTTCGGCGCCCCCCGCAGCTGCCATCGCACCAGCTACCTCCCGGCCCGGGGGACCGCGCACTGGCACTTCGACTTCGCCACCAGCTTCCCCCGCGGCCGCTACAAGCTGTGGGCCCGGGGCATCGACCCGGCCGGGAACATCGAGCGCAAGCACGTGCCCCGCAACTTCCGCCGCATCCGGATTCCCTGATCGGTCCGAATTAGCGTCCGCCGCGGGGTCTCGGGCCGCGGCGCCTGGGGATCCGCCGGCCGGATCGGCTACGGTCTTCCGGGTCCCGATGCGCTCCCCTGGCTTTCTCCGGCCGGCCTGGCCGGCGCGCGAGCGTCTACCCGCAGCGGTCCGGCGCGGGCTGCTCAGGGCGCTTCCCAACGGGTGGCGCGACGCGGTGTTCCAGGTGTTCCTGTGGGGCCTGGCCGACCTCCTCTACGAGGGGGTGCGCGGACTGGTCACCGGGCGGGGGACCGTGGCCATGGCCAACGCCCAGTCGGTCGTCGCCATCGAGCGATCGCTGGGCATCTTCTGGGAGCCCGACGTCCAGCACCTGGTGGTCGGGGATCACGGCCTGATCGTGGCTGCCAACTGGCTGTACGTGAACGCCCAGTTCACGGTCAACGCCGTGTTCCTGGCCGTCCTCTACGCCTACCGCAACGAGATCTTCTACTTCGTGCGCAACATGTTCTTCGTGGCCATGGGCATCGCCCTGGTCGTCCACCTGGCCATTCCCGTCGCCCCTCCGCGCATGTTTCCCCAGCTCGGGTTCGTCGATACCGTCCGCCAGGTGGCCCGGATCAACCAGGACTCCGGCGCCATCAGCCTGTTCGTCAACCCCTACGCGGCGGTGCCCAGCATGCACATGTGCTTCGCCCTGCTGGTGGGGGTGACCGGCTGGCGGCTCGTGCGCCGACCCTGGCTCAGGGCGCTCCTGCTCGCGTATCCGGTCCTGATCCTGGTCATCGTGGTGATCACCGCCAACCACTTCCTGCTCGACGCCGTGGCGGGCGCCGTCACCGCCCTGCTTGCGGCCATGGCCGCCCAGTACGTGATGGCCAGGATGCGCCCGGCGGCCTGGGCGTGGTCCCTGAACCCGGGTCACCCGGCGCCGGCCACGGCCGAGAGCCGCTGAGGGCCGAGAGCCGCTGAGGGCCGAGGACGCGGGCGGGGACCGGGCCTAAAGCGGGGCCGGGGCCAGCCCCAGCGTCTCGAGCCGGTCGAGGATCCGGGGCAGGGCGGACGCGGTGGCCCGCCAGCAGCCGGGCGCCCCGTAGTAGTCGGCGTCGTGCAGGAGCACCACTGCCCCGGCGTCGATCGACCGCAGGGCGGCGTATGCGATCGATTCCGGCGTGGCCCGTTCCTCCCAGTCGCGCCCCCAGTGGGTCCACAGAACCGGCCGCATGCCGGCCCGCCTGGCCCAGGCCAGGGCCGCCAGGTTGAGGATCCCGTAGGGCGGCCGGTAGACCGCGGGGCGCCGGCCGGTGGCGTCCTCGATCAGGGCGGTGGCCCGCTCGAGGTCCTGGCCCACCTGTCGGGGGCCCAGGCGCAGCAGGTTGCGGTGGCGATGGCAGTGTAGGCCG
>Ga0307477_10002365_pt1 | contig 14665 bp, 14 predicted proteins | sample atmos_gasesECM2C_FD_203316 | JGI IMG/M metagenome (GOLD analysis project Ga0307477, IMG submission 203316) | Hardwood forest soil microbial communities from Morgan-Monroe State Forest, Indiana, United States - atmos_gasesECM2C_515 | ecosystem: Environmental > Terrestrial > Soil > Temperate...
GAAACATGTGATGACGGTTCTCCCCGACGAGCGCCCCATCCACGTCCGCGGCTGGCGCTCCCTGCTGACCCTGGGCGCCACGGCACTGGTTCTGGCCATCGTGGGCTGCGGCGGCTCGTCGGGGTCCGGCGGGGGGTCGAGTGGAGGCGGCTCTGGAGGGTCACCCCAGACCTCCCCGTCCTCCTCCGGCTCGATCCCCCAGGGCAACGGCGGCGATCAGGACGCCGACAACAATGGCGGCCCGAGCGACGGAGATGGAAACAAGTGAACGGCGCGCCGCTCGTGCTCGTTAGTGTCGGATCCGTTGTCCTCGCAGCGGCTCCTCGATCCCGGCACGCTGGGCGATCACCTCGACCGCCTCTACCGCGCGGCGTGGGCGCTGTGCGGACGGCGGGAGGACGCCGAGGACCTGGTGCAGGACACCTACCTGCGCGTTCTTGCTCGGCCCCGGTTCCTTCGTAGCGACGACGATCTGGCCTACCTGCTGCGCGTCATGCGCAACACGTTCGTGTCGCAGCGACGGAAACGGACCCTGCCCGTAGCCGAGCTCGAGGGCCACGAGCTCGAGCAGTTACCCGATTCATCGAGGGGCGCGCCCGAGGAAGCACTCGAGGCGCAGCTCGTGTTCCGGGCGATCGCGCAGTTGCCCCTCGACTTCCGCGAAGCGATCGCCTGGGTGGATGTGGCCGGACTGTCCTACCGGGACGCGGCGCGCGCCTTACGGGTTCGGGAGGGCACCCTGACCAGCCGCCTGTTCCGGGCGCGCCAGCAGGTCGCTCGCGCCCTCGGCGCGGGCGTGCCGGAGGGCGGCAGCGCCGAGATGGGGGACCTGGAGAGCGGCGGCCCCAGTTAGAACGGAATCCGTCCGGAGGCCCGCCAGGCGGCGAGGTCGCCGAGCACCCCGCCCGGCACGGCGCCGGACAGCACGCACGTGTGGCCAAGCCGCGTCCAGGTCACGGCGTTGCGACCCCCGACCCTGAACAGGTGAAGGGTCACGCCGTTCTCCACCACCGTGCGAGAGGCGGAGGGCCAGGGGAGGGTTGTCCCCGAGACGATGGTGTACGCGATCGTGCGGCCCCCGCGGCGGTAGAACACGGTCGTAGTCCGCCGATCTCCGAGTCGGTCGGTGCGCGAGCCCGAGGCCAGCCAGCGATAGCCCCGGCTCCAGTTCGGATACGGAACCCCGAACGCCTCCAGCCCGAGCACGCGCGAGCCCGGGGAGCCGGCCGGAGCGGGACCGGTGGGCGACCTGGTCCCGATGGTGGCCGCCGAGACCACGGTGGGAGCGCCCGGTCCGCCGGCGGGCAGAGCGAGGAATACGCCCGTGATTGCGGCCGCGGCGCCCACGGCCAGGGCGGGAACGGTCACCGTCCAGCGGCTGCGACGGGGACCGACATCCGGGCGCCTACGCGCCGCCTCGATCCGCGCCCGGAGGGCCGGTGGGGCCGATACCGAGACCGCGCGGATGGCCGCCACCGCCCGGCGCTGCTCGGCCAGCGTCCGCTCCAGGTCGGGGGAACCGGTCACCCGGCGTTCGGCGGCTCGGCGGGCGGGCTCGGGCAGGGAGCCGTCCGCTAGGGCGGCCAGCTCGCGCTCGTCCGCCGGCGGAGTGGGAGTGGCATCACTGGGAGGGGGCATATCACGGGGAGGGGGCATCGCACTTGTACTTGTTTAAGACGTGTGGCGCGGGTGGGTTGTTCCTGGACAACGGCGTCACACCATGGTGCCACTACCGCCCGCAGGCGCAAGTCGATGTGCGTGAATGATCGCGTGCGCGGCCTGAGCTGGCTGGGGCCGGCGCTCCGGGGTGGGGGCGACGGTCGGGCGCGGGGGGCGGACCCGCTCGGGCCGCCGTGGCGAACCCGCGAGGGGTGGACTATGGTGCGCGGCCGGGTGATCGGGCCCACACACGTCGGTAGGCGCTCGCGGTCGAGGCGGGGACCGGCGCTACTGGCCGGAGTGATCGTGGTCGCCGCGCTGGTGGTGGTCCTGGTCCTCGGCCTGACCGGCGGGGCACCGCGGCTGGTCCCCGGCGGGGGCAATGCCAACGGCACCTTCGATCCGCTCGCCTTCGATCCCAGTCGGGCCGCGGGATACGAAGCGGCCGCGGCGGCCGGCTACAGCCACGTCATCTACGACAAGAGCCCGGGCGGGATCCTGGCCACGGTGCGCCGGACCGAGCACTTCCGCCGCGACATCGAGGCCGCCGCCCGCTCGGGTCCGGTGGACGCTGCCACGCTCGAGGCCATCGTCCTGCTCGAGAGCGCGGGGCGGCCCGACGTGGTGGCCGGCCCGGATCCCAGCGCCGCGGCGGGGCTGACCCAGATCGTGGCCCAGACCGGACGCTCGCTGCTGGGCATGCGCATCGACCTGTCCACCAGCCGCCGCCTGGCCGCGCAGATCGCCTCCGCCCGCAAGGCGGGCAACTCCGCCCTGGTGGCTCACCTCAGCGCCCGGAGGGCCCACGTGGACCAGCGCTTCGATCCCCGCGCGGCCCTGGCCGCCACCGAGCGCTACATGGCCATCGCCATGCGTACCTTCGGGCGCAGCGACCTGACCGTGGTCTCCTACCACATGGGCATCGGCAACCTGGAGACCGCGCTGCGCCGCTACCTGGGCCCCTCCGACTCGACCCAGCCGATCGCCAAGCTCGTGGCCGACAACGGGCTCAGCTACGCCCGGCTCTACTTCGACTCCACTCCGCTGCGCCACCCCTCCGCCTACGCCTGGCTGTATCAGCTGGGCGACGACTCGGAGAGCTACCTGTGGCGCCTGCGGGCGGCCACCCAGATTCTCGCCCTGTACCGCACCGACCCGGCCGCCGTGGCCCGCCAGGCCGGGCTGGAGCGCGCCTCCCCCTCGGGGGAGCGCGTGCTGCGCCCCCCGGGCACCCCGGTGCTGGCCGACCAGGCCGCGGTGCGGGCGGCCCAGGCCAGCCGCCAGCTGCTCCCCATTCCCTCCGGCACGGCCGGTGTGAAGGCGGGTCTGCAGCCCGCCGCCGCCCTCTCTTTGCGACCCGAGGCGCTGGCCGCCGCCGTCTACATCGGGACCGGCGTGCGCACGATCGAGCGCACCCCGGCTCCGCTGCAGATCACCGCGGCCACCACGGGCGCCGCCGATCTGCGGGCCGCGGCCCGGGCCAGCCACGGCCTGGCCGACGCCGACCCGCTGCACGCCACCGGCTACGCGTTCGACGTGTCGCGCTTCTACGCCTCCCCCGCCCAGGCCCAAGCGTTCCAGTTCATGCTGGATCGTCTGCTCGCGCTCGACGTGATCGCGTGGCAGCGCTATCCGCACAACATCCACGTGGTGGTGGGACCGGCCGCCATCGCCCTCCGAGGCCTGGTCCCCTCCCGGTGAGGCCCGGCCTGAACGGGCATTCGTCCGCCCCCCTATGGTGGGGCCCATGAACGTTCGCGTCGGCGGACCGCAGGCCGGAGCGGCCTCCGCCCCTACCCTCCCCGCCACCCTCCGTCTGGGCCCGGTGGAGCTCACGGTCACCGCCCTGGACCGCTCGATCGGCTTCTACGAGCGTGCCATCGGGCTGCGCCTGCATGGTCGCCACGGCTCGACCGCCACCCTGGGGGCGGGCGGGGAGGACCTACTGGTGCTGGTCGAGCAACCGTCGGCCCGCCCGGCCGGGCATCACGCCGGGCTCTATCACTACGCCCTGCTTCACCCCTCTCGGCTGGAGCTGGCGCGGGCGGCCCAGCGCCTGCTGGCCACGCGCACGCCCACCACCGGCGCGTCCGACCACGGGATCTCGGAGGCGATCTACCTACCCGACCCGGACGGCAACGGCATCGAGCTGGCCGCCGATCGCTCGCGCGAGCACTGGGGCGACCTCAGCGATCCCACCGTGATCGGACCTCGGCCCCTCGACCTCGACGGGCTCCTGACCCTGGTCTCGGGCCGGGAGGTCACGGGCACCGCCGACCCGGGGCTCGTGGTGGGACACGTCCACCTGCACGTGGGCGACATCGAGCGCGGCCTCGAGTTCTACCGAGACGTCCTCGGCTTCCAGGTCATGACCCGCTTCCCGAGCGCGGCCTTCGTCTCCGCCGGCGGATATCACCATCACCTGGCCATTAACACCTGGCGCGGGGAGGGCATCCCGCCCGCCCCCGAGGGCGTGGTGGGCCTGCGGCGGTGGACGATCGTGCTCGAGACCGAGGGACAGGTCAAAGAGGTGCGCCAGCGGGTCAGCGCGGCCGGCATCGACCACCGCGATGACGAGGACGGCTTGGTGGTGCGCGATCCGTGGAATATCGCGGTCCGCCTCCGCCCCGCTCCGGCCCCGCGCGGCTGAGCCGCCTCCCAGCCTCCGCCGGCTTCCGGGGCCAGGCACAATCAGGCCCCGCCCGCGATCGGAGAGGACGCCCAATGGAGTTCGAAGAGATCCGCTACGAGGTAGCCGACCAGGTGCTGACCATCACCCTGCACCGTCCCGAGCGGCTGAACGCCTTCACCCCGACCATGGCCCGCGAGCTGATCGAGGCCTTCGATCGCGCCGACGCCGACGACGAGGTCCGGGTGGTCATCGTGACCGGGGCCGGACGGGCCTTCTGCGCCGGGGCCGACCTGGGCGGTGGCGGGGAGACGTTCGACTCCCGCGGGCGGGGCAGCGGCGACGAGCTCCCGCGCGACGGCGGGGGCCAGGTGGCCCTGCGCATCTACTCCTCGACCAAGCCGGTGATCGCCGCCATCAACGGGCCGGCGGTGGGTGTCGGCATCACCATGACCCTGCCCATGGACGTGCGCCTGGCCGCGGACGGCGCCCGCATCGGGTTCGTGTTCGCTCGCCGCGGGATCGTGCCCGAGGCGGCCTCGAGCTGGTTCCTGCCCCGCATCGTCGGGATCAGCCAGGCCATGGAGTGGGTGGCCACGGGGCGCGTGTTCTCGGCCGAGGAGGCCCTGGCCGGGCGGCTGGTGCGGAGCCTGCATCCGCCCGAGGCGCTCCTTGACGCCGCCCGGTCGCTGGCCGGGGAGATAGTCGAGCACACGGCGCCGGTGTCGGTCGCGCTCGCTCGGCAGCTGATGTGGACCATGCTGGGCGCCGACCACCCGATGGTGGCCCACCGGGCCGACTCCCGGGCCATGTTCGCCCGCGGGCAGTCGGCCGACGCCCGCGAGGGGGTCACCGCCTTCCTCGAGAAACGCCCGGCCCACTTCCCCGATCGGGTCAGCGACGGCCTCCCGGAGCTGGTGCCGGACCGGGCCGAGCCCGTGTTCGGCTGATCAGCTCGGGACGGCGGGCGAGGTGCCCAGGTTGTGCCCCTGGGCGTCGATTCCGCGTACGGCCACGTAAGGCTGGGTCGTCTTCACGGTGATCGCGGTCTCGAACCCGGTCCGGGGCTCCGTGGCCACCGGGCCGAGGCTGCCGGCGCTGGGGCCGGCCAGGACCTGCCAGCTGGCGACCTGGGTGGCTCCGTTCCAGCTCGCATAGACCGTCACCCCTCCGCCCGCCGCCGGCCGCGCCGCCGCGTCCGGCTTCGTGGTCGGGTGCCCCGCCCAGGCCAGGCGGAAGGCCCGGTAGGACTGGACCCCGGGGGGAAAGTGGCCGTCGAACACCAGCTGACCGCCGAGGGTGAACTCGGAGAAGTAGGGCTCGCTTCCCCACCCGATGAACACGTCGCCGTTGGGCAGGCTCTGGAGATTGCCCTGGCTTCCGGCCAGTACCGGCGGGTGGGGGTGGCCGAACTGGTGGGCCAGGGTGGCGGTCCGGGTGCTCTGATCGAGGCGCAGGATCAACCCGCGTGAGGGGGGCTTCTCGGTGGGCGCCGCCTCGTCGTCGAACATGCTGATCGTGCCGTCGCTTCGCACCTGGGCGTCGTGCTCCCAGGCGAACCGAGCCCCGGGCCCCAGGTGAAAGTTGCCGGCCTTGCCGCCGATGGTGCTGACCACCCTCCCGGTCTTGACGCTGACCACGTAGATGGCCCAGGTGTTGCGGGCGCTCATGAGGATCAGGTCCGGCCCCGCCTGAACCGCGTTGACGTGATAGGGGTTGTACGTCTTCTGCTTGGGGACGGGCTGGTAGGAGTCGCTCAGGGGGATGTGGCCATAGGGGTGCCACTCGAACATGACCAGCCCGGTCTTGATGTCGATCTCCTGCACGATCGAGTCGATCATGGAGCCGGTGGCCGAGCCGCCGCGGGCGCTCAGGTTGACGTGCACCGGAACGTAGGAGGTCACCCAGGCCGTGCCCTGGGGGGTGACCAGGAACTCGTGCAGGTCCGGGCGTTCGCCGTTTCCGCCGTGGAGGCGGGCGATCAGGTGATAGCTGCTGTCCATGATCAAGTCGTCGCCCCGGCCGAACCCAAGCGGGTTTATGCGGCCCTGCCACCAGGTGAGCACGGGCGCTCCCTCGTAGCTCTGGACCCGAAAGTTCTCGGCCTTCTCCCGCCCCGCGAGGGGCTGGAAGTAGACGGGGTCGCCCCGTGAGTCGAGGATCAGCGGCCCGTGCTGGGCGATCGCGTGCCCGCCCGGGCCAACCTTGGACAGGGCCCCGAGGAAGATGTCGCCCGGAGCGCTGGAGGCCAGGTCCGTGGTGAGGACCACGCGCGGGGGGTGCAGCTCAGGGCGGGAGACGAAGCTCCAGATCCGGTTGGATCTCAGCGGCTTGGCTATCGGGGATCGGGGCGGCGGCGGGAAGCCGGCCGGCCGCGCGACCTTGAAGTGAAAGTCCAGCGGACCCTGCGACACCCCGGCTCCGAATCGCACGCGCACGTGGACCGTCTCCCCCGGGGAGAAGGGCCGGCTGGGCACGAAGCTCGCGCCGGGAGCGGCCGCGTAGGCCAGCAGGCGTCCCGGGTGGCTGCCGCTGCGCGACCCACGCGCGCTGACCCCGGTGATCGAGCTGGGCGGCGCCCCGAGCAGGCTGATCTGGGTCCGGGGCGAGGCGTCGGGCGTGTCGGGCTGAGGGGACACCGACACCGTGGCCCCGGCCTGCGCCCGGCGCGCCCGCGCTGACCGACCCAATGCGGCGGCGGTCCAGGCCGGCCCCGGATCCGGCGCGCTCGAGAGGCGGCGGGCCCCGGGTGAGCCGGCCGACCCCGGCGCCAGTGCAAACCCCCCGACCAGCGTCAGGACACCCGGCACGAGGATGAACGCGGATCGAGCTCGTCGCGGCACAGTCTCCCCCCGGACCTGGGCCGAGGCGGGGAGATCCTATCCGCGGCGGTGGGGGGCTGCGGGTGGTTCGCGCTAGCCGGTCTTCGCCCGCACGCAGGCGGCGAGGGCGTTGGCGGCCCCGTACTTGCGGTCGAAGGCCTTGACCCCGATCCGGGCCCGCTCCCTCGCACACAGCCGCATGGCCGCGCCTGCCGACGGCTTGTGCTTGGGCCGCTTGGGCGATCGCTTGGGCTTGGTTGGCTTGCTCGGCTTGCGGTGCCGGCCGGGATGACCGTTGCCGGTGCCCGCTCCCGCGTGGCCCCCGGCCCTGACGTGGCCCCCAGCCCTGACGTGACCGCCGGCGTTCACATGGCCCCCGGCGTTCACCCCCCCGCGGGCGCTCAGGCCGGCCCCACCCCCTCCCCCCGCTGTGGCGGCGCCCGCCTGGGCCAGGCAGGCCACCACCGCGATCGGCACCAGCACGAGCACCCTCCGCATGTCCGGCTCCTTCCTCGAGAGACGCTGCCCGCCAGGAAACCGCGGGGCGCCTTGCCGTGGGTCCCCACCCGGTTATGTCCGCGTTAGCGAGCGTTGGCGCGACGGCCGGCGCCTATGATCGTCGTGTGCCCCTGCGGGTTCCGCTGCGCCGAGTGGGCGCCCTGTTCGTCCCCTACCGATGGCGCCTGGCGTGGCTGCTCGCCCTGATCTTCGTCTCGGCCGGGCTCGGGGTGCTGAGCCCGTTCTTGCTGCGAGAGATCCTCGACCGGGCCTTCCCTCGTCGCGACACGACCCTGCTCACGCTGCTCGTGCTGGGCATGATCGCCATCTCGGTGCTCAGCGGGGTGATCGGGGTGGCCCAGACCTGGGCCTCCAACGTGGTGGGCCAGAAGGTCATGCACGACCTACGCGCTTCGGTGTACGCCCATCTGCAGCGCATGTCGCTGGCCTTCTTCACCCGCACGAGGACGGGCGAGGTCCAGTCCCGGATCGCCAACGACATCGGTGGCATCGACAACGTGGTCACCAGTACGGCCACCTCGATCGTCCAGAACGTGACCACCGTGGCGGCCACCATCGTGGCCATGGTCCTGCTCGACTGGCGGCTGGCCGCGTTCTCGCTCTTCCTGCTCCCGTTCTTCGTGTGGCTCACCCGTCGGGTGGGGGAGGAGCGCAAGCGCATCACGTCGGTGCGGCAGGGGCGCCTGGCCGACATCTCCACCCTGGTCGAGGAGTCGCTGTCGGTGTCCGGGATCCTGCTGGGCAAGACCATGGGCCGGGGGCCCGAGCTGGTGCGCCGGTTCTCTGGGGAGTCCCGCGACCTGGCCAACCTGGAGGTCAGGAGCCGGATGGCCGGACGGTGGCGGATGGCATCGGTGCAGATGAGCTTCGCCATCATGCCGGCCGCCATCTACTGGTTCGCGGGCGAGAACTTCGCCCACGGGGGTCACGCCATCTCGATCGGCACGGTGGTCGCCTTCACCCAGCTCCAGACCAGGCTGCTGTTCCCGATGCAGTCGCTGCTCTCCGTGGGCCTGGACGTGCAGGCGTCGCTGGCTCTGTTCGGACGCATCTTCGAGTACCTCGACCTCCCTCTGGACATCGTCGAGCGCCCCGATTCGCGGCCGCTCACCTGCCTGCGCGGCGACGTGGCCTTGGAGAGAGTGTGGTTCCGCTACTCCGACCAGACTCCGTGGACGCTCCAGGACGTCAGCGCGACCATCCCGGCCGGCACCACCACCGCCATCGTGGGCGAAACCGGGTCGGGAAAGACGACCACGGCCTACCTGGTGGCCCGCCTGTACGAGCCCCAGCGGGGCCGGGTCACGATCGACGGGACGGACATCCGCGACGTCACGCTCGAGTCGCTGGCCGCCAACGTGGGCCTGGTCTCCCAGGAGACCTACCTGTTCCACGCCAGCATTCGCGACAACCTGCGCTTCGCCCGCCCGGAGGCCAGCGACGAGGAGCTCGAGCAGGCGGCCCGCGCGGCCCAGATCCACGATCTGATCACCTCCCTGCCCGACGGCTACGACACCCTGGTGGGCGAGCGTGGATACCGCTTCTCCGGGGGAGAGAAGCAGCGCATCGCGATCGCGCGCACCGTGCTCCGCAATCCGCCCGTGCTGATCCTGGACGAGGCCACCAGCGCCCTGGACAACGAAACCGAGCGGGCGGTCCAGGAGGCGCTGGACGACCTGGCCCGGGGACGGACCACGATCGCCATCGCCCACCGCCTGTCCACCATCCGGGAGGCTGAGCAGATCCTGGTTCTCGACCGGGGACGGATCGTCGAGCGTGGCACCCACGACGAGCTGCTCGCGCTCGGGGGCCGCTACGCCGAGCTGGCCTCGGGGAGGGTCGAGGAGCCAGACGTGGCCGCGGCCCCGGCCGCGGCCTGATCGCCGGGGCGGGCGGGGCCGGGGCTAGCGACCCACGCCGCGGCGCGCCGGCTCGCGCCCCAGAGGCTGCTTGGGGGCCGGCAGGTCGAGGGCGGCCGGGATGGGGCGGGTGACCGGCCGCTCGACGGCGACCGTGACCAGCTCCCCGTAGTGCTCCACCTCGAGCGGATCCCCGCTCGAGAGCGCGTACCAGGCCTGGGCGGGCGTGACCTGGACCTTCAAGATCCGCCCGCGGAAACGCAGGCCGAAGCCCAGCCGGCCGATCCGGGCCGGGAGCCGGGGGGCGAAGCGCAGCCGTCCGCCGTGGTCGCGCATCCCGCCGAAGCCGGCGACCGCCGCTATCCACCCCCCGGCCAGCGAGGCGATGTGGAGGCCGTCGCGCGCGTTGTGCTCGAGGTCGTCCAGGTCCACCAGCGCCGCCTCGCCGAAGTAGTCGTAGGCCAGCTCGAGGTGGCCGACCTCGGCCGCCACCACCGCCTGGGTGCAGGCCGACAGAGATGAGTCGCGCACGGTGAGGGGCTCGTAGTAGTCGAAGTTGCGGAGCTTCTCCTCCGGGGTGAAGGCATCGCCCCGGAGGTGGAGGGCCAGCACCAGGTCGGCCTGTTTGACCACCTGCTTGCGGTACAGGTCGAAGTATGGAAAGTGCAGCAGCAGCGGGTAGTCATCGGGCTTGGTGCGTCCGAAGTCCCAACGCTGATGCTCGGTGAAACCCTCGGCCTGGGGATGGACCCCCAGCGCGGGGTCGAAGGGAATCCGCATGGCCCGGCCCGCGTCACGCCAGGCCGCGGCCTCCTCGAGCTCGACCCCGAGCGCCGCGGCTCGGTCGGGCGCGCGCCCGACCGCCTCCGCCGCCTCGAGCAGGTTGCGCTGGGCCATCAGGTTGGTGTAGACGTTGTCGTCGGCCAGCGCGCTGTACTCGTCCGGACCGGTGACCCCGTCGATCCGGAACCCGCCGCTGGCGTCGTGGTGACCGAGCGATCGCCACAGCCGAGCCGTCTCGACCAGGAGCTCGAGCCCGACCTCGTGCTCGAACGGGTCGTCCGGCGTCGTCGCGGACTGATAGCGGATCACGGCGTCCGCGATGTCGGCCCCGATATGAAAGGCGGCGGTGCCGGCCGGCCAGTAGCCGGAGCACTCCTGGCCGCGGATCGTGCGCCACGGAAACGCGGCCCCCTCGAGGCCGAGCGTCCCGGCCCGCTCGCGCGCGAGATCGAGCGTCTCGTGCCGCCAGCGCAGGGCATCCGCGGCCGCGTGGGGCGTGGTGTAGGTGAGCACCGGGAGGACGAAGCTCTCGGTGTCCCAGAACGTGTGACCGTCGTAGCCGGGGCCGGTCAGCCCCTTGGCCGGGATCGCCCGCCGCTCCGCCCGCGCTCCCGCCTGCACCGTGTGAAACAGGCCGAAGCGCAATGCCTGCTGGAGCTCCTCGTCGCCCTCGAGCTCGACGTCCGCGCACGACCAGAACTGATCGAGATAGTCCCGCTGCCCGGCCACCAGCCCGTCCCACCCCGTGTGGTGGGCCTCGGCCAGGGCCGCCCCGACCTGGTCGCGCACCGCCGGCAGCGAGCGCTGGCCCGACCACCCGTAGGCCAGGAACTTGATCACCCGCAGCCTCTGGCCCTGGGGGACGTCGGCGGTCACGATCACCCGAGCGATGTCCTCGAACGCCTCGGCCTCCGCCATCTCGGTCCCCGGCGGACCCTCGAACACGTGGTCCATGGCGGCGGCGACCAGCAGCCCGCTCGCCCGGGTCGAATGGACCATGACCGCCCGGCTGTCAGCGGCGGCGAACTGCTCGGACTGAAGCGGTGCCTCCAGAGCGGCCGCGGCGCGCGGGTCGGCCTGGGTGACCGGCAGCGGCTCGTTGGCCACCAGCTCGGACTGGACCACGATCCTGACCGAGTCGTCCATGGCCTCGACCTCGTAGAGCATGGCCGCCACCGAGCGCTGCACGAACGAGACGAGCCGGGTGGTCGTGACGCGCACGCTGGGGCCCGCGGGCGACGACCACTCCGCCTCGCGGCGCAGCAGCCCGGCCCTGAAGTCGAGCACGCGCTCGTGGCGGAGCAGCTTCCCGTAGCGGACGTCGAACGGTTCGTCGTCCACCAGCAGGCGCACGATCTTGCCGTTGGTCACGTTGACCACGGTCTGACCGGCCTCGGGGTTGCCGTACGCGGCCTCGGCGTAGGGCAGGGGGTGGAGCTCGTAGAAGGCGTTGAGGTAGGTGCCCGGCAACCCGTTCGGCTCCCCCTCGTCCAGGTTGCCGCGAAGTCCGATGTGCCCGTTGGACAGGGCGAACACCGACTCCGATTGGGCCAGCACGTCGAAGTGAAGCTCGGTCTCGCGCAGAACCCACGGTTCGACCGAGAAGGCGCGGTGCGGGATCACGCTCGGTCGAGCAGCTCGGCCAAGTCGGACACCACGATGTCGGCCCCGTGCTGGCGCAGGGCCTCCGCTTGGCCCACCCGATCCACCCCCACCACGCACCCGAACGCCCCTGCCCTCCCGGCGGCCACCCCGGCCAGGGCGTCTTCGAACACCGCGCCTTGGGCGGGGGCGACCCCCAGGGCGCGGGCCCCGGCCAGGAACGTATCGGGGGCCGGCTTGCCGGCCAGATGCTCGCGCTCGGCCACCACGCCATCGACCCGCACCTCGAGCAGGTCCTCGATCCCCGCAGCCTTCAGGATCTCGCGGCAGTTGGTGCTGGAGGAGACCACGGCCCGGCGCAACCCGGCATCACGGGCCGCGTGCAGGTAGCGGACCGACCCCTCGTACGGCTCCACCCCCTGCTCCTTGATGATCCTCAGCACAATCTCGTTCTTGCGATTGCCCAGCCCGTCGACCGTCTCGGCCCCGGGTGGGTCACCGGGCGATCCCTGCGGGAGATCGATGTCGCGCGAGGCCAGGAACGAGCGCACCCCGTCGTAGCGCGGCTTGCCGTCGACGTACTGGTTGTAGTCGACGGGCTCGAACGGGCGCCACGGCTCGCCGGTCCGCTGGGCTCGCTCGCGCAGGTACTGGTCGAACATCTGCTTCCAGGCCGCTTCGTGGACCTTGGCCGTCTGGGTGAGCACCCCGTCCAGGTCGAACAGGCAGGCGGTGACCCCGTCTGGTAAGCCGAGCACCGCTGCAGGGTACGGGGCCGGGTCGACTCAGTGCCTTGGGGACGTCAGTCCTGGACGGTGCATTCGGAGGCATCGCCCACCGGCGGGCCCGGGAGGCGCGCGAGCAACTCGGCGAGCAGAACCAGCTCGTCGTCGTTGAAGCGCTCCTCGAACAACCCACGGACCGCGGCCACGTGAGGCTCGCCGGCCTCCACCAGCTTGCGCCGGCCCCCCTCGGTGAGGACGGCGTACGTGACGCGCGCGTCGGTCTCGCAGGTGGCCTTGTCCACCAGGCCCTGCCGCTCGAGGCCCTCTAGCAGCCGGGTGACTCCCGATGCCGTCAGCGACAGCCCCTCGGCCAGGTCGACGCGGCGCAGCGCGTGGCCCTCGGAGCGGTGGAGCAGGAGCAGGGCCTCGTAGTCGTTGATCGTGAGCCCGTGCTCTCCCTGGAGCCGGACGCTCACCGCCCGCCGCGCGATGGCGTGGGCGCGCAACAGCCGCACCCACACTTCCAGGGAGGCTGATTGTTGATCTCTCAATACTTGACTACTCATGCTTTTCTGCTAGTCTTTGTGCCCTCAAGTATATACCTCGACCCGGGAGGACCCAAATGAGCACCGCAGTAGAGACAACCCAGACGCTACCGGCCGGCCAGTGGTCCGTGGATTCGGTTCACTCGCACGTCGGCTTCGCCGTGGAGTACATGGGGGGCACGTTCCGCGGAACGTTCTCGCCCATCGAGGCCACGCTCGGCGTGGCCCAGGACGGCAGCGCCACCCTCGTCGGCCGGGTACCGGTCGAGGGGGTCAGGGTGCAGGACGAGAACCTCGCCGCCCACCTCCAGACACCCGAGTTCTTCGACGCCGAGCGCGCCCCCGAGATCTCGTTCACCTCGAGTCGGATCCAGCGGTCCGGCCAGGAGGTGACGATCGAAGGAGAGCTCGCCATCAAGGGCAACACCCTGCCGGTCAGGGCCACGGGCACGGTGGGGGACCCGGCGCCGGACCCGTACGGGGGCGAGCGCTTTGCCCTCAACGTCAGGGCCACCATCGACCGGACGCGCTTCGGTCTGAACTGGAACAACCCACTGCCCAGCGGTGAGTCCGCGCTCGCCAACGACGTCGAGCTCACGGCCGAGCTCTATCTGGTCAGGGCGTAGACGGTGCCGGTCATGAGAGTGCTGGGAATCTCCGGCAGCCTTCGTCGCGGCTCGCACAACCGGATGCTGTTGCGAGCCGCGGCGGAGCTCCTTCCGCCGGGGGTCGAGCTCGAGCTGTGGGACGGGTTGAAGGCGGTCCCCCCCTATGACGAAGACGATGACATCGAGCCGTCGCCCGCGGGGGTGGCCGACCTGCGAGACGCGATCGCGGACGCCGACGGGCTGCTGATCGCCACCCCGGAGTACAACCACTCCCTCCCGGGCCAGCTCAAGAACGCGCTCGACTGGGCGTCGCGCCCGGTGGGGGCAAGCGTGCTGCGCAACAAGCCGGCGGTCGTGGTGGGAGCGAGCACCGGCGCCTTCGGGGCCGTGTGGTCGCAGGCCGAGGTGCGCAAGGTGCTGGCTGCGGCCGGGGCGCGCGTGGTGGATGCCGAGCTGGCGGTGGGGCATGCCGACCAGCGCTTTGACCCGGACGGGAGGCTGACCGACGCCGGCATGCGCGAGGAGCTCCGGGAGGCGATCGCGGTCCTCGTGCAGGAAGCCCAGACGCGCCTGAGCGCGGCCGCCTAGGTCGCGGTCAGCTCAGAGCCGCGATCACCAGCCAGGCCAGTCCCACGGCCACCGCCCAGGACGCCACGATCATCAGCCCCAGGATGGCCAGCAGCGCCATCCCCCGCCGGTGCTCGGCTCGCTGGCGCTCGGCGAGCATGCGCCCGCGCACCGGACGCGGCGCCCGCGTCCGCAGCGGGGGCGCGCCAGTCATCCCTGCCATGCCCATCTCTCCCTGTACCGGGGCACCCAGGCGGTGCCCGAACACGTTTATTTAGTCACAAGCACCGGACAGCGACAGGCCGGTGGGAGCTTTCGCACGGGAAGGGTGGGATTGGGGGCACAAT
>Ga0307477_10002366_pt1 | contig 14664 bp, 12 predicted proteins | sample atmos_gasesECM2C_FD_203316 | JGI IMG/M metagenome (GOLD analysis project Ga0307477, IMG submission 203316) | Hardwood forest soil microbial communities from Morgan-Monroe State Forest, Indiana, United States - atmos_gasesECM2C_515 | ecosystem: Environmental > Terrestrial > Soil > Temperate...
TCCATCTTGTCAGGCCCGGCGGGTGGAATTGTGGGTGCGGCCAAGGTCGCCAATCGAGCCGGGATCGATAAGGTCATCGCCTTCGACATGGGCGGTACCTCAACCGATGTAACCCATTATGCAGGCGAATTTGAGCGCCGGTTCGAGACCGAGGTGGCTGGTGTACGGATCTGTGTGCCGATGATGCATATTCACACCGTGGCGGCAGGCGGCGGCTCCATCTGTCGGTTTGATGGCGGCCGGCTGAGAGTCGGTCCGGAGAGCGCCAGCGCGAATCCGGGACCGGCGGCGTATCGGCGCGGTGGGCCGATCACCGTGACGGATTGTAACGTGTTGTTAGGACGGTTGCCGCCGGAATTTTTTCCGAAGATCTTTGGTCCAAGCGGTGATTTACCGCTGGATAAAGAGCGCGTCAGCGAACGGTTCCGCGAACTCGCCGCTGAAATAAGATCTTCTTCAGGCAAAAGTCTGACCCCAGAGGAATTGGCGATCGGGTTCCTCCGGATTGCGGTTGATAATATGGCGAATGCGATCAAAAAGATCTCGGTTGCTCGCGGGTACGACGTGACGAGTTACACGCTCGTGACTTTTGGCGGAGCGGGCGGTCAGCACGCTTGCGCGGTAGCGGACGCGCTGCGCATGGAGCGCGTTTTGATCCATCCTCTGGCCGGTGTCTTATCTGCTTATGGAATGGGGTTGGCTGAGTTGCGAGCTTTGCGGGAGTCCTCCGTGGAATTGGCATTGGACTCTGAAGGGACAACTGAAGCGGAACGAATATTGTCCGATTTGGAAAAACAAGTCCGGCAGGAATTGCGGGTCCAACACTCGGAGGCACAAAAGGTCCTGCGAAAGTTTCATCTTCGTTACCGAGGCACGAACACCGCTTTAGCGATTGAGGAGCGTAATACTGGTGAAATGATCGGTGCCTTTCAGGCAGCGCATCGATCCCATTTTGGTTTTGTCACGGATCCAGAAGAACGTGGTCTGGTGATTGCTGCCGTTTCTGTCGAAGCGATCGGTAGGACTTCCTCCGTCGCTGAAGCTATCGTGGACAAGTCGGCGAGCTCATCCGGCTCGACTGAACTCGCCGAAGTCCTACCGATCGCGGAGACGAAGGTGATGTTTTCCGGGAACTGGCAATCCACGCCGGTCTTTAATCGGGACACAATTCCGTCCGGTTCGAGGATAACGGGTCCAGCGCTGGTCACCGAGCGAACGACGATCACGGTAATCGAATCGGGGTGGCAAGCGGAGCTCACAGGGGAGCGGGATCTTCTATTAACAAGAACGACGCCGAGACCGGTCAGGGTGACGATTGGAACCGACGCGGATCCTGTTTTGCTCGAAGTATTTAATAACCTTTTTATGTCCATTGCAGAACAAATGGGGTTGGTTCTGCAAAACGCTGCTTACTCAGTTAACATCAAGGAGCGGCTCGATTTCTCGTGTGCATTATTCGATGCCCAGGGCCGTCTGGTCGCCAACGCGCCGCATATCCCCGTGCATCTTGGTTCTATGGGTGGGGCAGTGCGCGCCATTATCGAGCGGCGTGGCGATAATGTTCGGGCGGGTGATGTCTTCGCGTTAAACGATCCGTTCGCGGGTGGTACCCATCTTCCGGATATTACGGTGGTTACACCCGTTTTTATGGCGAACGATCGGTGGATGTTTTGGGTGGCAAGCCGCGGGCATCATGCTGATATCGGCGGCATTACCCCGGGATCGATGCCTCCGCACAGCGCCGTGATTGAGGAAGAAGGGGTTCGGATCACCGATTTTCTTCTGATTGAACAGGGTCGGTTTCGGGAGAGGGAATTGATCGAACTATTATCCAGCGGTCGTTATCCAGCCCGTAACATTTCTCAAAACATCGGCGATCTGCATGCCCAGATCGCGGCTAACGAAAAAGGTGTACGCGAGCTGGCAGCGCTAGGGGAGCAGTTTGGCCTCGAAGGAGTTCACGCCTATATGGATCACGTTCGGTCCAATGCTGCTGAACAGGTGCGCAGAGTGATCGATCGGCTCAAGCCGGGCCGTTTCATCCAGCGCATGGATTCGGGCGCGGAAATTCATGTGCGGATCGATATCGATACTAGGGCGCGCCGGGCAAAGATCGACTTCACTGGCACCTCCAGACAGGCGGCAGATAATTTTAATGCGCCTTCCGCGATCGTCAGCGCAGCCGTGTTGTATGTCTTTCGTACTTTGGTCAGAGAAGAAATCCCTTTGAATGACGGGTGCCTGGAAGCGCTGGAGATTCTGGTGCCGGCAGGTTCAATGCTCGCGCCTGCGCCACCCGCAGCGGTTGTTGCCGGGAACGTTGAGACTTCGCAGGCGATAGCGAATGCGCTCTATGGTGCTCTTGGTGTTCTCGCTGCGAGTCAAGGCACGATGAATAATCTCACCTTTGGTAATGATCGATATCAGTATTATGAGACCATCTGCGGTGGAGCCGGAGCAGGCCCCGGCTTTGCCGGCGCTTCTGCGGTTCATACGCACATGACCAATACTCGACTGACGGATCCAGAAGTGCTCGAACTGCGGTATCCGGTTGTGTTGGACTGCTTCGAGATCCGTCGCGGATCCGGTGGCGAAGGTCGATGGCACGGGGGCGATGGTGCCGTCCGCAAGCTCCGATTTCGTGAATCAATGCAGGTCGCCATTTTGGCGAATCATCGGGTGGTGCCGCCGTTTGGCCTCGAAGGTGGTTACCCAGGTCAAGTCGGTAAGACTTCTATCTTGCGGAAGGACGGCAGTGCAGAAGTCTTGGCCAGCTGCGATCAGCGCGATGTTTCGGTGGGTGATAGCATTGTGGTTGAAACCCCAGGGGGAGGAGGGTACGGATCAGTGCAGGAGCCTGGAGCCAGGAGCTAGAATCTAGGAGCTAGGAGGGGTATGCCACCGCTCTCGTAATCGTCCTCGTCGTCGATATTGAGCGTGTTGGGCCTTTGCGTGCAAAATGACCCAGAGCGTGAGCCAGGACTGCTTCAGGAGCGATAGGCGCGGACAAACTGTTTTCGAGCACGAGGACGATTACGAGAGCCGTGGCATACCGCTCCTAGCTCCTGCCCTGATTACTGATTACTTTCTTGAGAAACGAAATGGAATCACCTCAACCGTCCAAGGCTGACCTCCGCTTCGTCGCGCCTGCTGACGCGGCCCAGATCGCCGCTATCTATTTGCCGTTTTGCCTGGAGACAGCGATTTCCTTTGAAGCCGAGGCGCCGGACGAAGCGACCATGCGGGAACGGATTTACGCCGTGGCTGATCGATATCCTTGGTTGGTTGCAGTCTCGGAGAAAAGTGAAATTCTTGGCTACGCGTACGCGACCAAACATCGCGAAAGAGCGGCGTACCGATGGTCGGTCGATTTCACGGTCTATTTAGCGCCGAGCGCGAAAGGGCGAGGTATCGGCACGGAGCTGTACAATGCTCTAGTCGCCATCTGTCGGCTTTTGGGTTATCACCGGGCTTTTGCCGGTATTGCATTACCGAACGACCCCAGTGTCAGACTCCACGAAAAGGTCGGGTTCCGCCCGATCGGTGTTTATCATCGGGTCGGATACAAGCTCGGAAAATGGCATGACGTCGGATGGTGGGGTTTAAATTTGCTTCCGGAAACGGACCTGCCTGCGGAGCCGCGTTCGATCGCGGAGCTGGTTGATTCGCCTGATCTAGGGCGAATTCTGGATGGCGATTGAGACAGGACGGCAACCCCATCCAAGTCGTTCAGCGAAGAAGCTCACCAGGCGCTTCGTACTCGTCCTCGAAAACGGTTTGTCGGCGCCCATCGCTTTCTGAAGCAATCCTGGCTCACGCTCTGGGTCATTTTGCACACAAAGGCCCAACACACGCTCAATATCGAGGACAGCGACTCGACTGAGCTCGTCGAAGTCCTGCCCGACGTAGCCTCCCGGCTTGTCCGACATAGCCTTCCGGAGTTTCGAACGACGGAGCGACGTCGGAAGTTTCAGACGACGGGGCGAAGTCGGGAGGACGACGACGATGGGCGTGGCACGCCTTCTTCTAGCTCCTAGATTCTAGCTCCTGGCTCCTGCACTGATTACTCGCACACTGATTACTGATTACTTTCTTGAGCCCTACGCCGTTGGCGCTCCTTGCGTCTCGACTTCTTCAGAAGGCTTTGGCTGGTTAGAATCGAGAAAACCCAGGGCGTGTGGTGGCTTGATTACGTGAACGCCGGCCTTGATTTGTTCCTCGCGGATTTGCTCGTGCAGCTTTTCCATCTTGGTCCAATGGACCTTCGGCTTGTAATGATGTTCGGCGTGATAGCCGTTGTTAAACCAGATCGCGTTATAAAGTTTCCCGTAACTGCTCACACCCCAAGCAATCGGCTCATCCGGATTCCCACCGTAGTGGCGGTAGTACCCGTTAAGATATGAAAGCGAATGACCGAAATAATAAAACGGGACGTAAAACAGTACGAATTTCCAATCGAGAACGCCGGCGAGCACAACCAGACTCACCCAGGACGCGATCTCAAAAACGCCGAAGTAGGCGTTGAAGGCTTTACGTTTTTTGATCTCGCTATAAATCTGCTTCGGATCGTCGCGGAAAAAGCTAAGGAACACGTAGCTCCACACATTTTCCGGCTCATCGTCGTGTCCATGACGATAAATCGAGATCGGATCAACCGTTTCACCGGTCTCATCCGGACGGTCGCTATTGCCCTGATGATGCCTGTGATGCACCAGATCGTAAAACTGTTGGGAAAACCCCATGGTTACCGAAAGCAACCAGCTGAAAGCGTAGTTCAGCGGCTTCCATTTGAAGTACGGGTTATGAATGAAGTTGTGTGATATCCCGTTGATATTCCAGGAGATGCTGACGGAATAGACGAATCCCAGAATCAGCATGATCCACAGGGGGGTATGTGGAAATAAGAGAAAGAGCGTAACCAAATACCCCGCGTGAGCTATAGCGCAAACTACGGGAACCGCGTCATACTTTGTGTATGCCAAAATCTTCATATAGCCGTTGACAGGCTAGATATAAATGAGAACACTTGCAACTGCTTCCTCGCAGGAGGTTGCATTCTACAATGCGTTCTCTTTCATCCGAACCGGATCGCGTCGATCTCAAGTCTGAGCAGAGCGTCCCCAAAATGGTCTGGTATTTGAACCCTTATTTGCACATTGGGTTGAACGTGATCCTCACGGCCGTGGCCAATATTCTTTTCAAAGTGGGGAGCGATCAAACTCCCGGCGGCTCGCTGCTCGGATTCGCGAGCTTTGGCTCGGTGGCAGTGTGCTTGGGGATCGGATGTATGATCGCTGCTCTGTTCGCCTGGCTCCATGCGCTGCGGTTTGTGCCCTTGATCATTGCCTTTAGTCTTGCCGCTGCGACCCAAGTCATTATCCCCCTCGGTTGCTGGGTGTTTTTGGGCGAGCAAATCTCGCTCGTACGCTGGTCCGGTATTTTCATTGTTACGCTAGGCGTCATCATCATCGCGCGACCCTTGGCGCGACTTGAGGAGAGGTTATGACCCTATTTTTCTTTACGTTGCTGCTGATCTCCAACAGCAGCGCGATTGCCGGACAGGTGTGTTTCAAGCGGGCGATGGGACATCCGGATGTGGTCGGATGGCATCAAGCGGCGTGGATCGGAGCCGGGTTAGTTGGCGGCGCCATCGGATTCTTTTTCTGGTTGGCCTTGCTCCCGCACTTTCCGTTGAGCAAAATTTTTCCGATCGAAGCGATCGATCGTCCTATGATGGCCTTGGCGGCTTCTGTCTTTTTAAGAGAGAAACTAACGCCACGGTTGCTGGTGGGGATCGCCGTGATTACGGTCGGCGCAGTGCTGGTAGCGGGCACCTAGCTTCTGGGTTACAGGTTATAAGTTGTAGGTTGTAGGTTGCGGCACAGCGCCGCGCCAGTTCAGCGAACCCGAAAGTCGGCGGCGTGAAGCGCATAACGTAAAACCTAGAACCGACAACGTATAACCTAGTTACGTTAGTGGTAACTAACAATGGTTAACTTTATCGCCACGGCATCAGCGCTAGCTGCTCCCGATTAGTGGCGGCCAGATAAGTCTGGCTGCTATCAGATTCGCGCGGGTCGCGCTTTCAGCATTTGGGGCTGGTTTTTTCGGATGATCAATGAGGGCGGTCTGCCGTTGAGTCCAGCGCGCGTAGTGCGCGGGGGAGCGCGCTCCGCAGAGATCGCCGCCAACAATGGTAGCCGATTTCCGGAGGGTGGCGATGGCCCAGGCAATATCTTCGGCCGTAAACAGGCCTGGCTCCCAATCGGTGCAGGCTACTTCCGGTCTCAGACAATCCATATCGATCGTAATATAGACCCGCGTATCCGATAGGCCGGAGGCGAAGGCCGCGAATCGGTCTTGCCAATTTTCTGCCGTGATACCGGACCAGCGCCGGTGGGCGGAGGGACCAAAACGCTCGATCCACGGCCAGACTTCTAATCGTCCGGATCGCAAAGCCGCATGATTCGCAAACCAGCGATGCGGCGGGTTAAGCTCGAAGTTGGCGCAACCCCAGATGACGGCTTTCTTTAGAAGCACAGACTCTAACGCGCGATTCATCCAGGTGCCGCAACACCAGTGGGGAGGCCGGGTATCCCAATCGGGATGATTGTCGAAAGCGATCAATACAAATGGCTCTGTGATCTGGCGCAGCCAAATTGCGGTTAAATGATGGAAATCTCCGGAGCCATAGAGCGTGAACGGAGTCAGGCGTTCACGAATTTCATGGTAGAAAGATTCGACGACTTTTGAGGGTGAACAATAGCGCACGCGGGGTCCCCAGGTCCGGCAGTCCAGGGTGGGCAAGTCGCTAAAGACGCCGACCGGCCATGCGGTATCAAGATCAACGTGCTGAGCGACAGCAGTACGCATCGCCAGAACATAGAAGAGAGGCGGTCATTGAGCCAGCCGCAAACTGGCTAGGGCATTTATCACAACGACACTTTGATGTTTGCGGCATTCAGGGGCTTTTGCCTATGATTTGCGTCGGTGAAACCGAAATCCAACCCTTGCCGCCTTCAGTGGCAACTGATTCATGGCTTCTTCCAAGCTCCCTTGTCCGCCGGGTCAAGGCGCGAACTGTTTAGTACGGTCGTCTTGAGCGTCGCCTTTGTCCTCTTTCTCTTTACGGGCGAACCTACGACGAATGCCCAGGTTACTATCCTCCATAGCTTCGGAGACGGCAGCATTCAGAAGGACGGAGCAAATCCCCAGGCAGGTCTGATTCAAGCGCCAGATGGGAATTTTTATGGGACGACTCTTACACAGGCGGTCGGGTTCGGCGGGGGCGGGATCATCTTTCAGCTAACGCCCGCGGGCGTTCTAAAGGTGCTTCACCGCCTGGCAACGAACACGTACTCAGATTTCCCATTATTCTATCACGATAAAGCCCTGATTGGAGTCCTGGTTGGCCCGGGTAAGAATCGTTTTGGAGCAGTGTTTGCGGTTACAGCGTATCCTAATGGCCCTTGGGCAGTGGACGAGTGGCACACCTTCAGTAACCAGCGGCCGGACGGAGTGGATCCGTCGGGGAGTCTCATCCTATCAGGTGGCGATCTTTACGGAACGACGCGGGGTGGTGGGAGTGCCGGAATGGGCGCAATTTACAAAGTGGATCCTGGGACCCATGAAGTGACCACCGTCCACAGTTTTACCGGCCCCAATCCGGCCATTTGGCCAAATACCGCGCTACTTAGGGCCAAAAATGGTAATTTGTATGGCTGTACACAAGGATTTCCCCCTGGCGAGATTTTTGAGATGAGGTCGAATGGGCATGTCAAAACTGTGTACCAATTCCCTGGCCTCCAGTGGCCGACAAGCGGGTTGATACAGGGTAACGATGGTAAGTTCTACGGAACTTCGTCGGACGGGACCTCACCTTACGACGAGTATGTGTTTCAATTGACCGCCACCGGAGTGGTAACGGTTCTGCATACGTTCGTTGGTGCAGTCGGCGTTACCGGTGTGACGCAAGGACCTAATGGCGACCTGTATGGCTTGACCGATCTGGATGGAACTGCGGGAAACGGCACCGTTTTCGAGCTGTCTACGGACGGATCTTCCTTTAACGTATTACATAACTTCGGTGATGGCACGGTTCCGAACGACGGCCTGAGTCCGGTTGGCAGTTTGGTGCTCGGCACAGACAATAACCTTTATGGCGCGACCGCTGGAGGAGGATCGGCTGGATTTGGTACGGTGTTCAGGATCAGCCCTTAGATAGGCGGCGTTCTCGGGAGGGGAGCCGTTTACTAGCAGCGCCATAGAGCTGCCATCTGACAAAGCGGCTCCCCTCCCGGTTTTGCGGTCTTCCAAATCGCGGGCTGTTCCGATAGCCTCCTCGCTCCTGGATTCTGGCTCCTGGCTCCTGTACTCTACCTTCCGTGCTTTCCCTCGCAGACATCCAGTCAGCTAAACGGCGCATCAAGGGTGGGATCTATTATTCACCGTGTCCGCGTTCGGAGCCGTTATCTGAAGCGGTAGGCGCCGAGATCTTCTGTAAATTGGACCACTTACAGAGGACTGGCAGCTTCAAGGAGCGAGGCGCACGTAACGCGTTGCTGCTTTTGGACGACGAACGCCGCGGACTGGGAGTGGTGGCAGCGTCCGCCGGCAACCATGCCCTGGGACTGGCTTATCATGGAAAACTGTTGGGGATCCCGGTCACGGTGGTAATGCCGCAGTATGCGCCCTTAATAAAGATCACCACGTGCCAACGTTTGAACGCGGATGTGGTAGTGGCGGGTAACAGTTTTGCTGAAGCTCGCGAACGCGCCGATCAGTTGGCTCAGAAGAACAAGCTTACTTATGTCCATGGGTACGACGATTGGAACATTATCGCCGGGCAAGGGACCATGGGGTTAGAGATACTTGATCAAGTGCCCGAATTGGATGCGGTGGTCGTGCCGATCGGTGGCGGCGGTCTGATAGCCGGCATCGGACTGGCAATCAAAGCGCTTAAGCCGTCGGTGAGGGTGATCGGAGTTGCAGCGGAGAACACTCCGAGTTTTGCATTGGCGTTGGCTGCCGGTAAACCGGTCAGCGTTCAAAACGGACCCACGCTGGCGGATGGATTGGCGGTGCCGGCGGTCGGAGCGAATGCGTTTGCGATTGCGCGGCAAATTATCGATCAATTCGTGGTCGTTTCCGAGAATGAGATCGCTCTGGCCATCCTGCGAATTTTGGAATTAGAAAAGAGCGTGGTCGAGGGAGCCGCCGCTTCAACATTGGCCGCGCTCTTAAGTGGAAAACTGCCTGACCTGATTGGGAAACGGGTGGTGTTACCGTTTTGTGGCGGAAACATCGATCCGGGCGTACTCAATCGGGTGATCGAACGCGGTCTGGTGGCCGATGGCCGTCTGTTCCGGTTCATTGCCACGATCAGCGACCGCCCCGGTGGTCTCGCGGCATTGACCAAAGTGATCGCCGGAACGGGAGCAAGCGTGAAAGAGATCACCCACGACCGGACATTCTGCGCCGCCGATGTATCTGCAGTTCAAGTCAGTTGTGTCGTCGAGACACGGGATCAGGCTCATATCGAGACCTTGAAGCGCGCGCTGGATGAAGGAGGGATCAAGTGTTTGTAAGGAGCCAGGAGGCTGGAGCGAACGGGCGAAAGGGCGCACCGGCGAAAGGGTGAAGGCGCCGGGGTGAGGCTACGAATGGGGCCTATGGGAAAGATGTGGCTTATGCGATAGGATAATATGGGTCGCGTCGGCCCCACGCCCCTTCGTCGGTGCGCCCTTTCGCCCATTCGCTCCTGGCTCTTGACTCCTACTCCTTAAGAATTGACCCCCTGTCGGCTCCTTCTATATTCAGCCAACTATGCCACTCCCTGTCGGTTCTAAAGCCCCTGATTTCGAGCTCAGCACTAAGAATGCTGAGGGTATTAAGCTGGTTAAGCTCGGTGACAATTTTGGCAAAAAGAACACGTTGCTGCTGTTTGTTCCCATGGCTTTTACCAGCGTTTGCACTACGGAACTCTGTAGTGTCTCCGATGAATTTGCCTCGTACGACGGATTGAACACCACGGTTTACGGTATCAGCGGCGATAGCCCGTTTTCTCTCGAGACCTGGGCGAAGGAAGCGAAAATTACAATTCCGTTATTAAGCGACTACGATCACTCGATCGCGAAAGCCTACGACGTGGCCTATACCAGTTTCCTCCCGAACGCGAATCTCCCACTTGCCGGAGTAGCCAAACGTTCTGCTTTTGTGATTGATCGTAACGGAGTGATCCAATACTCCGAGAGCTCGGATGATCCGAAGGTTCTTCCTAACTTTGATGCGATCGAGCTAAAGCTGAAGGAGTTGGCTTAGAGCTATGTCTGCGAGGAGTTCCCTCGCTCTATTGTAGAGAGAGATAGCAGACGAAATCCTTTCTTTCGTGCCGGCGTCGGAAGAAGTCGGCGCTGCGAACGTCTGCTGTTGGTTCCATTTCCGACTTTATTTTTACGTAAATCTGCCAGCATATTGAAACGAATGCGTGGTATGTGTTTTGCCTCTGATTGTTGCCTGAATCACTGAAGATGAGATCTCACTCCATAGCGGTCGTAGCTGCATGCCCGTTTCCTGTAAATTACGGCTCGCCTGCGGCGATCCGTGAGCTCTCGGCGACGCTTTCTGAGATGGGATACGACATGCACATTGTTACCTATCCCCATGGTGAGGACCTATCGGTTGGCAAAGCGCAGTTGCACCGGGTTGCGCCAAGCCATCAATATCGCCCGGCTTCTGCTGGTCCATCCGGTGAGAAGTTATACTTCGATTTTCTGTTGCTAGGTGAAGTCTGTAAGACTGTCTGGCAACAGAAGGCAGACTTGATTCACGCGCACAATTACGAGGGTGTTCTAGCCGGCATATTTGGGAAACTCGTCACGGGCAAACCTTTGATCTATCAATCGGTGAGCTTGATGACGGATGAATTGGCGAGCTACCGCTTCATCAGGCCGGCCTTTATAGCGAGATGGATCGGCGAATTTCTAGATTGGTTCGTGCCGCTGTGGCCTAACCACATTATCGCGGTCACACCAGAGCTCTATGATGACTTGGTGAGACGAGGTGTTCCCAAACGCAAGTTGTCCATGATTCCTTCTGGGACGGATCCATCGTTGTTCGATCACCCTGATCCGGATCGGTTTCGCAAACAGTATGGTCTGGGATCTGCCCCGGTAGTGATGTATACGGGCATCACCAACACGTTCCAACGGGTCGACTACTTGCTGAGAGCGTTTTCAGTGGTGGTTGAAAAAGAGCCCTCTGCCATTCTGATGATCGTGAGCCCGCTCGAGACCGATCCGGACCTGTCGGAACATCGAGCGCTCGCTCAAGAATTGAAGATCACGGACAACGTGATCTTCGTAGCCCCGCACACGCTACCGGAATTGCCGGATTATCTTGCAATGGCAACGGTAACCGTTGCTCCTCGGCCTCAGTGTCCGGGACACCCGATCAAACTCCTGAACTACATGATCTCGGGCAAGCCGATTGTTTGTTTTACTGGGGGAGCGAAAGGACTCACCCATATGCAGGACGCGCTGGTCGTTCCCGATCACGACTGGGAAGCCATGGGGGAAGCGATTTTGACTTTTTTGCGTGACCCTGAGTTAGCGCAAAGGTTAGGCGTTAATGCTCGCGAGAACGCGCTCAATAACTTTGATTGGCGGGCTATCAGCAAAAAAGTCGCCGCCGTTTACGAAAGCCTAATTAATAAGACCCCTCTGCAAACTGAGCCCCAGAAGGCCATGTCGACCTCTTGACCAAAAAAGCGGCCGGCGGAATGAGAAAGGTGCACTATGGTGTCAAAAGAATCCTCCAGCAAAATCAGGGCGCGAGCGCCGTTACGGCTGGGTCTAGCGGGCGGGGGCACGGATGTCTCGCCGTTTTCTAACGAATTCGGCGGCTACGTTCTAAATGTTACCATCGGGAAATACGCGAACGTTACCATCACTCCCCGCAAAGATGGGCTAGTGGAACTGGTGGCTGCCGATCGGGAGATGTCCTGGAATGGTCCGGCGACCGAAGTTCTCCCTTTGGTCAAAGGCTTGGAGCTGCATGTGGGAGTCTACAACCGAATCGTCAACGAGTTCGGGCACAAAGAGCCCTTATCGATTTCAGTCGTGACTCACTCCGAAGCGCCGCCGGGTTCGGGCCTAGGGTCGTCATCAACCATGGTGGTCGCTTTGATCCAAGCGTTCCGCGAATACCTGACGCTACCCTTAGGCGAATATGACGTCGCCCGTTTGGCGTACGAAATCGAACGCGTCGATCTAGGTTTGGCCGGAGGCAAGCAGGACCAGTACGCAGCCGCTTTTGGCGGTCTGAACTTTATGGAGTTTTACGGTGACAGAGTCATTGTCAATCCTTTGCGTATCAAGCCGGAGCATCGGGCTGAGCTGGAGTCATCGCTGGTTCTTTTCTTTACCGGAGTGTCCAGAGAATCTGCCAACATCATTAACGAGCAGGTGCAGAATGTAAAACGCGGCAACGAGGACTCTCTGCAGGCGATGCACGCTCTAAAAGCAGAGGCGGTGCACATGAAGGAGGCCATTCTGCAAGGTGATTTTGAGGCCCTGGCTGCGGCTATGCGTAACTCGTGGAAGGCGAAGAAGAAGATGGTTCACTTGATCAGCAACGCCAAAATCAACGAAATCTATGAGGCAGCGATCAAGGAGGGGGCTCTGGCCGGAAAAGTATCCGGCGCCGGCGGTGGCGGATTTATGATGTTCATGGTCGACCCGGCAAAAAGGCCACAGGTGATCAAATGTTTGTCGGATTTTTCACCGTCCATCTCAACGTGCATGTTCGTTGAACACGGTGCGCATTCCTGGAGAGTGGCGTAGATCGCATATCCAGATGAAGGATTTTTCTCACCGACGATGGAAGCGATCGTTCTAGCCGGAGGAGAAGGACGAAGGCTGCAGGCGGTGGTTCGCGACTTACCTAAGCCGATGGCGGATATCGTCGGGCGGCCCTTTCTCTCGTGGTTACTCACCCGGTTGAATCTGCAGGGGGTGGATCGGGTAATTCTCTCGGTCGGCTACAAAGCGGAGGCCATTCAGGATTACTTTCAGAATGCGTTTAACGACACCGCCATCGTCTATTCGGTCGAGAATGAGCCGCTAGGAACCGGAGGCGCGATCCGGCTAGCGTTAGAGCACGCCATAGAGCCGCAGGTTACGGTGATGAACGGCGATACCTACGCCGATATTGAGTTGCGCGGCCTGTTGGCCGCGCGGGAATCTTCAGGAGCCGATCTCGCCATGGCCGTGACGCATTTGGACGACATCTCCCGGTATGGCGCCGTTGTGGTGGATGAAAAAACGAACCGGGTAGTTGGGTTTGAAGAGAAGCAAGTCTCAGCAGCCGGCTATATCAACGCTGGGACCTACTGCCTTCGTCGAGATCTTTTCCTAAAATATCCCGTGCCCGCCAAATTTTCGTTTGAACGCGATTTTCTGCCGAACCATTTGGCAGAACTGAATCCAGTCGCATTCACTGCGGTTCGAGGGTTCATCGATATTGGCATCCCGGAGGATTACGCCTTGGCCCAAACGATCATTCCACAGCTGGCTGGAGGAGGAGCTAGGAGGCCTGTGCCACGTCGTTCGTAATCGTGCTCGTCGTCGTCCTCGTCCTCGAAAAACGCTTTGCCCAGACCCAACGCTTCTAAAGTAATCTTAGGTCACGCTCCGGGTCAGTTCGCGCGCATGGGGCCCAACACGCGCTCAATATCGAGGACGACGACGAGTACGATTACGAGAGCCGCGGCACACGGCATCCTAGCTCCTGCCTTTTGGATTGCCGATTGACCCCCCGTTCTGGCTTTCTATAGTTAATAAGATGTTGGCTTCGCAAACGGTCCGCTCGTTCAGTTATCACAAAGGAAAAACGGCAAAGCTTTACTCGTTGCCCGCATTGGAAGAAGCCGGTATAGCCAAAATCTCTCGATTGCCGGTCAGCATCCGGATCGTTCTGGAATCGCTGCTGCGAAACTGCGACGGCAAAAGGATCTCGGAAAAAGATGTGACTGCGTTAGCTCGCTGGAACGCCAAAGAGCCGGCCGCGGAAGAAATCCCGTTCGTCGTAGCGCGGATTGTGCTTCAAGATTTTACTGGGGTGCCTTTGCTCGTGGATCTGGCGGCAATGCGAGACGCAGTGTCCGCTCTGGGTAAGAATCCTAAGCTGATCGAGCCGCTGGTCCCGGTGGATCTGGTGGTGGACCATTCCGTTCAGGTTGATTTCGCCGGTTCGCCGGAAGCGCTGAATCTCAACCTCGACTACGAGTTTAAGCGTAACCGGGAACGATACGAATTTCTGAAGTGGGGCCAGCAAGCATTCGAGACATTCGGCGTCGTCCCGCCCGGGATCGGCATCGTGCATCAGGTGAACCTGGAATACTTGGCTAAAGGAGTGATCAGCACGGTTTCAGCCGGCGAAGAGATGTGTTACCCAGATACCTTGGTCGGAACCGATTCGCACACGACCATGATCAATGGATTAGGGATCGTGGGTTGGGGAGTAGGGGGTATTGAAGCGGAAGCCGGAATGCTGGGGCAACCGGTCTATTTTCTGACTCCGGAAGTGGTCGGAGTTCATCTGTTCGGCAAGCTGAAAGAAGGGGTAACCGCGACCGATTTGGCTCTGCGAGTCACCCAGATGCTG
>Ga0307477_10002368_pt1 | contig 14659 bp, 2 predicted proteins | sample atmos_gasesECM2C_FD_203316 | JGI IMG/M metagenome (GOLD analysis project Ga0307477, IMG submission 203316) | Hardwood forest soil microbial communities from Morgan-Monroe State Forest, Indiana, United States - atmos_gasesECM2C_515 | ecosystem: Environmental > Terrestrial > Soil > Temperate...
TTGCGGCTGGAGCGGGAGATTGCGCTTCAACTGGCAAGATCAAAATGCTGCTGGCCAGAATTCCTGTCAGCAGCATCGAGGTTGCTTTTGAGATCGTGTTGCGGTCAATCATTTGTCGCCTGTCCTCGTCTCGGTAGGATTCGCTTTGCCAAACAGGGCGGGCATCCAGTTGGATGCCCGCCCTGCCTTGGGTTCGTTTTCGTTAGTTAGCCGGTATGTTGGCTTGAACCGTAAAGTTCCCAGTCCAGCCCTGTGTTTGGGTGCCGAGGACCGTTCCCTGCGCGAAGAAAACGGTGATGCTCGAGTTCGGACTTGCTGGAGCAGCCGGTGCAGTATATGTCACCGTGATCGTGCAAGTCTGTCCTGGGAACACGTTAACGCCTGTCGTGCAAGTACCACCGAGCGCAACCGTCCCGGTTCCGGTTTGTGTAAAGGACGGCGGCGCGGTCAGAACCCACGGGCCGGCATCGGGATCCGTAGCTGGATTTTCTGAGTTGCCGAGTGTGATGGTGCCAACCACCGCAGTGGTGGCAGCCGGTGTCGGGTCCAACGTTCCGTTGGGAATCCTGCTTACGATCGAAATGGTCCCGACCGTGATGTGCCCGAGGAGCGGAATCGACTGAGTGACTCCGCCACCGCCGACGTTGAGAGTCCCAGCCCGGAGGCCAGTGGTCGAAGGCGTCTCCGGCGTGAAGGATACATTGACGATGCAGCTCTGGCCAAGACCAAGCGTAAGCGAGGCTGAGCTGACTGGGCACCCATTGGGGTCTGGTGCGGGGGTGAGCGAGAAGTTGTTGGACGCGCTATTCACGAGCTGGACAAGGGGTGCGACCGGAGCGCTACCCGCGTTCGTAACCAATACATCCTGGTCCTGCGAAAGCCCACTATGCAGTGGCACGAACGGGAAGTCCACCAGCGCCGGCGACACAGTGATTTGCGTGCCATTTCCTCCGACTGGGCCGGAAGGAACGGCCTCGATTGCGCCGGCGTCCACTGCGGCGCCAGGATCCGCGTCGTTTAACCTCTGCGTGTTGAAGAAGTCGTACCGAGGAGCGTCGGTTGTAGTTGTGACCCTGCTCCCTGCGCTCGAGGCACCGCCGAACGGGATGGCGTAGTTCGCGAGTGGGAGGCCGCCGCCGTAGTTTCCGTAGGCTCCGCCGACCGTTGTCGGATTGGTCAGAGTCAGCGGGCCATAGCGCATGTTGACCCAGTTGTTGCCCTCGTCTACCGTCGCGGTTGGCGTCAGCGCGAAGAGCGGGTTCGGCACAGTCGCATCCGCGATACCCGGCGGAACTGCCCAGCCCGCCGCTGACGCCGGAATGAGACCTGCGGATACTGCCTCCGGGGGCGTCCGCGAGCCGTCGCAGTACGAGGTCATGAAGTTCGGGTTGCCGTTTGAGTTGCCATTGCCTCCGTAGCCCGCGGTAATCACGGACTGAGTCGGGTTGAGCCGAGGATTGCCCGGACCAGCTGCACCCTGCGTTGTGTCACCGCGCACGCCGAGATCCCAGTAGGTGGCGGCAACGCACGCACCCGTGGAACTCTGATCCGGCGCCAACGTGGTGGTAAAGCCGTTATAGAGGCTCACCACGGACTGCTGGAATTGGTTGCTTTGCGGCCCAACACCAACGTAGTAGCTGGCGTTGTGCCAGATGATGTTGTTTTCCAGCTTCGGATACGAAACCTTCGCGCAGGTCGGCGGTGCGGCAGCCGTACCCGTCGCGGTGGTGCCCGGTGCAAAATGGCCGGCCGGGCACGTGATCGTCGCCGGCACATTTGCAGCCAGAATGGGGCTGTTCTGGATCGCAACTACTCCAGCAGGTTGAGGACACGACGCCGTCGTGGCGCCATTGGTGCAATTCGATTGACCGGGCCCAGTGTTCCCGTTGGCCGGCGGTTGGCTGGCGAGCGGTGCGCCGAGGGTGGTGAACAGGATGCCCGCAGAGGCCGTGCTGGCGTTGTTGACGATCGTGTTGTTGATGATGTCCACATTCAGCGAGTCCTTCAGCGAGATACCGCATCCATCCCAGCCGCAAACGTTATCGGCGATGATGTTGTTGGTTACCTTGACGTTGTTCCACTGCGACCCATCCGTGGGGAAGGAAACCACGTCCGAGCCGTTGACGGCATTGAAAGCGATACCGCCTCCTGCGCCAGCCTCGGCCGTATTCCCCATGATTAGGTTGGCATTAATCACCAGCCCTGGACCGACGCCATCGCTGGGCGCGACGCCGGACTGGACCGTAGTCGCTGGTCCGGTTAGGTTTCCAATGCCTGTAAAGTTGGTACCTGCGGCCGAAGTGATCGTAACGGCGACGGGGGCCGTGTAGCCCGCGCCGCCGGCGGTCACGTTGACACCGGTAACGGCGCCGCCTGTTCCTACCGACGCTACCGTGCCGGTTGCACCCTGCCCGCCGCCGCCGGCGAAATTGAGCACGTCGCCGACTGCGTAGCCTGTGCCGGCAGCGCTGATCGTGACGCCTCCTGTTCCGGTTAGGACGGCTTGTCCGATGGGCGAGCAGTCGATGTCGATGTTGATGTTGTTACCGCACACGACGTCCTGGTCCGGAGCACCAGCGATGAGGAGACCGCCGCCGTTGGCGGGAATCGATGGATTGAAGCTCTGGTTGAAGATGATCGTGTTGTGTTCGATGTCACCATTGTAGCTGAAGCCCATGTGGCCGACACCACCGCCGTCGCCGCTGCTCAGGTTGCCGCAGACCCAGTTGTAGTTGAACTTGTAGTAGTCGGAGCCGGTGCAGATGCTCACACCGCCCGCTCCTGCCGGCGTCGCGGAGAACAATTCGTCGCCGGTGGAAGAGTTCAGCGCAACAAAGTTGTTGTGAACGTTTACATTCACATTCTCGCAATAAGGCAGAAGCGCATTTACGACCGGGCTTTCTTCGCAGGAGCCTGGTGCTGCATTCGTCGTGCTCCCTTGAATGTAAGTCGGTGCGAATTCGCCTTGGCCGAGGTTGATGCCGCCCGAAAGCGTTCCGGCGTTGTTGTAGATGCGGTTGTTGCCGATTTGCAGGTTATGCCCCCATCCGTGGACGAAGATGGCGCCGCCGCCTTGGGAGCTGTCGGTCAGACCCAGTCCGTCGATGCTGGACGGGTTGCACGAGTAGTTGCTCGGGAACGGATTCTTGCCGGCAGACAAACACTCTGCTCCACCTGGGTTCGATATGGTGTTCTGCAAAAGTGTAGTGCCCGTCGGGAAACCGGCCAGCAAGCTGGAGTTATACTGGTCCGAGCAAATTCCGGTGGTGCTGCTGCAGAAGTCTACGCCCTTCCCGAGCACCGTGATGGCCGCGCCTTCCAGAGCGCCCATCAGCGATGGCTCTTGCAACATTTCCGCCAGGTTGCCGTTTAGCTCGGCGTTCCACCCGAGGACAGCTTCGAGTGGCAGCCGGTCGACTTGTGCGTTGAACGCATTGCCGTTCACGCCGCTCTCGTCATACTTGCTGAAGTAGTTCCAAACTGTGCCGTCCGGGCTGGTTCCGCAAGTGACTGAATTCGTCGGATCGAACGGATTGGCAGCGGCGTTCGGACCTCCGCTGGCAATCGTAGGATTAGTAGAGATCGGCGAACCATTCAGCGCCAGACCAAACAGGCAGTTGACGCGTTGACGCCAAACATCCAGCTTGCCTGCAGGGTGTGTGTTCGCGTTGATAATGCTGGTGGCAGCGCCGACGCCTTGCAGCCGCACCGGCTTCCACATGACCAGCAATTCGTCGTGTTCGGCCGTGCTGTGGAGCTGAGCCGACCTGGCTCCCGCAGCGACGACTCCGTTGGGAGCGCACGCCGCCGCTGTTGGCGCCCCGCTGGTTGGGTTGGTCGTGCAAGTTGGGTCGACGATAATCAGGTCGCCCGGAGCGGCGAGGTCAATCGCGTCCTGGACCGACTGGGTGGCAGTGACGTGAGTCGGACCTTTGCCGCCGATCGTGACCGTCACCGTGTCCACCGACTGCTTCCCCGAGACTACGGTAACAGGCCCGTTGATTGTCGCCGTTCCGACGGCGCGGGTTGAAGCAGGTCCACTGAACGTCACCGTGGGCGCGCTAGTGTAGCCAGATCCTTGGTTGGTGACCCTGACCGATACAACCGTCGCCGTCCGCGCAGCCGTCAGCGCGGCCGTTGCGGTCGCGGCGGTTGTGGGGGTTCCTCCTCCAGTGAACGATACGGTAGGTGCGCTCGTGTAGCCGCTTCCTGGAGCGGTTACGGTCACCGAGCGTACGATTCCGGTCACGTCGTTCGGGCTTCCGGTCGTGTTTCCGGTCGCCGTGGTGGTTCCGCCACCGCAACCAGCGCAAGTGAAGGTCACCGTCGGCGTGGTCGTGGACGAGTAGCTTCCCGGATTGGTGATCGTCACCGGGTTGGACGCGAGTATTGAACGCCCCGCATTCGCTGTTGCGGTGGCGAGGGTGGCGCCCGCTGGATGTGCCGGAGTAAATGAGACGGTAGGCATGCTCGAGCAGCCATTGCCCGCATTGGTGATGGTGACGGCGGTTATTGCTCCCGCGCCGTTTCGGGTGACGGTTCCAGTGGGCTCGGTCGTGCAGCCTCCCGTGAACTGTACCGTCGTCCCGGCTGGGTAACCAGAGCCACCAGTATTCATAGTTACTGAGAATACCGAGGGGGTCGTATTAACGGTTCCAGTCGCAGCAGTATTACCTCCTCCTGCGCTGAAGGTCACCCCTATCGTACCCGTCGTTCCGTACCGGCCTTGGTTCACGAGAGTTACAGCGGCTACGCCTCGCCCAAATAAGGCTGTCGCAGTTGCGCCGGATCCGCCTCCGCTGGTGAACACGACTGTCGGAGCGCTCGTGTAGCCGGCTCCGTGAGTGTTAACCGTCACCGAAGCTACACCACCGGTCGAGGGCCCCAGGGTGGCAGTTGCAGCTGCACCGGTTCCGCCTCCGCCCGCGAAGGTTACCGTTGGCGCCGTTGGCGGCGTTGTTGCCGTACCCGTGTAGGTGCCGCCTCGATTGCCTGCTGGAGGCGGGGTAACGCTCACACTGACAACGTTGCCGCCAACGCGTGATGCGGCACTCGTGATTACCAACTCACCGCATTGTGCCGTCGAGCCTCCATAGATGGCTTGTTGCTGGACGGGGCAATTCGGCACGTTGCTCGGAACGCGGACCTGGATCGTCGTGTCGCTCCAATTGAGAACGGTAGCAGGGACGCCACCAATCGTCACGCCGCCCGCAGCCAGACCTCCGCCCGGGGTATTCGTCGTGCCGAAACCGTAGTGGCGCTTGATGAATTTCTGATTGTACGGAGCAACAGTTGCTGCCGGGCCGGTATAAGCGTAGTTGGGAACCATCTGGTCTCCCAACGCTTGAATCGTGAGGGTTGCACCGGATGCGGCCACCCAGGGTCCGATATGGCCGTCGCCGTCCACCTCGCTAACGGCGGGCGTCGCGTCTGGGTAGTAGCAGTCCACGTTGTTGTAGCCCGCGCCCGCGAAAGCGGATGTGGGTACAACCGGCGTATCCAGGTACTGAGTTGTCCCTGGCATGAACGGCAGCTCGTAACAGAACTGGCTGTAGCCCTCGACGAACAGTGGGTCCTTGATCATCGTGTTGTACGTCGGGTTGGCAAGGCCGTTGATCGTCTGACGCGTATCCTTGATCGGTCCGGGATCGTTCATGCAGAACACCATCATGCCCGGTGCGTAACCAGTCGGGTTGGGCGGGTTGACTTCCCAGGTCGAGAAGACCATCCCATCGTAGGAGCCCCACTGGTCTGCGTACGTGCGTCCGACTTCGTTGCTGGCCCAGTCCTTGATCGAGACCGGCATGTTCGGCGGAGAGAACTTTTCGCCGTATGTCGGAGAGAACGGATCGAATTCAGACGTATAGTCGTCGGTAATGCCGCCGGTGAACTTGGCGGCAATATGCGTTGTGGTGTAGATGAAGAACTTGGCGGTCGCGCCCATCTTATCGGCGAGCGTGACTTCCTTGCGATCGCACATGTTGCGGACCGCTCCGGCGAATGGCGACACCTGGTGGGTCTGCGGGAAGAGGCTGATGTAGTCGGGAACGACACGCGCCTCGCCGACGCAGGGCCAAGTCGGCTCAGGCACGAAGCCCGGGACGATGTTGTTGTTGGCCTGCGTCCCGAAGCTCTGTGTTGGTTGCTGCGGGTTGGTCGCGTTATAGGGGTTCGAACCCGCCGCAGTGCAGCCGATGGTGCAATAAGTGCTAGCGATGGAGGCCTGGTCAGGAATAATGAAGACGTTGCCCAGACCACCGAACTGCTGTGTAACCGGAGCAATGAAGTTGTCGCCGATGAGGATGTTCTTGTCCTCTTCCTTGACAAGTTCATAGCCCGGAGGCAGAACGATTTCGACCACATACTTGCCCGGCGCCAGCATCGGGAGACCAGCCCTGAGCGGATCGGCCTCAGACCCCGTCGTCGGCACTGGATCGGTGATGCAACCTGGTCCCCCACCGGTGCTCATTAGACAGTTTGTCTTGGTCGGCCTGCCGGAATGAGGATCCCAGGCCGCCACGCTCGGGAATGAATACGCTCCATCGAACGGCGCCGGCTGGATCTGGTTCCAGTTATGCATGCCGTCATAGCACTTGAACTGTGAGCTGGCCGGCAGCAGTTTGGCAGTTCCCTGCGTGCCATGCAAAACGTTGGTGTAATAATCCAGGTAGCTGGGCTGGTTCAACAGCGAGTAGAAGAAGAGATCGGGAATCGGACCTGTTGCCGCGCCCTGGCCTGGGCAGCTGATGTTGGGGATGTTTCCGCCCTCCGCAGATCCCAGGAAGGTGGTCCCTGTGGCGTCCATGCGGAAGCCCTGAGCCCAGTTGTCAAAGCTGCTGGTCACGGTGGTGTCAATCAACGTGAGGGTTGGCGTCACTTTGTCCGCGGCAACGCCCTCCTGATACAGGTTGATGGTGACATTGGGAACAAGGGGCGTCCATTGAACCTGAACGAGCATCTGTGGATCATCAAAAGGACGCGTCGAGGCGTATTCCACATGGCCATGGATTCCGCCGTTTTCGCCGTCATAGTACGGTGCCTTTCCGAACTCCATGAAGTTGAACTGGCCGGTGAAGCCCTGCCAGCCCTCAACTCCTACGAACGGCGGATCGATGCGGCCCGAAGACAGCGTTGTCGAGCAGCTCGTGACCGGCGGCGTATTGGTGGCTGGATTGCCAGCGGTGGTGCTGCAAGAACTGGGGTTATCACTGACTGTGCTTGAGGAAGTCTGCACAACTTGAATACCGTTCACCGGCCCATTGGTATGCGTGCTGCAATCCGCATCCGCGCAATAGACAGCGCCCGGAACGCGCAGATCTTTGGGCACGGAGATGATTTCCGCAGTGTTGGCCAGGTACTTGGCAATCGTAGAGCTTCCGCATGGCGGGAAGCCGGTAGTACCGCACGATGGGGAGCCGTCCGCTGGTCCGCCGACGTCGTAGACCACGTGGATACCCGTGTTCTTGTAGCGGGTGGTGTCGGTTTCTATCGTGTACCAGCTGAAGAGAGGGAACGTCTCGTTGAAGTTGGCGGTTCCAGTAAAGTCCGTGACCAGCAAGTTTTCCAAGCTGCCGTCGCGCAACCGCAGATTGACGTTGGCGAACGGAATGCCCGATTCGTTGGACTCGCAGATGCCATTCCTGTTGTCGTCGATGCAGGTCCGAGTGTTCAAGTTTGCTTGCCACTGCGTAGTCGCGATGCCCGGGTTAAAGGTGAACGTCTGCCCGCCGGAAACGGCGACGGGTGTCGAGAGACCGTCCACCAGCATGTCATTCCACTGGTCGAAGACGCTCACTCTCCAACTGCCGTCGGGGATGTTCGTAAGCGTGAAGTTCCCGTTCGCGTCGCACTTGGTGAATGCGAAGTCTTCGCCGTCAGGATCTCCAAGGCTCACGTAGCATTGCGTCCAAGCGAAGGCGTCGTACGAGCCGCTGCCGTACAGCCTCTCATCCGGCGTCCGGCTCAGACGCTCACCCTGGACTTGCCCCTTGATTGTATTGGTGCAGTTTAGGCCAAAAACATTTGGATCCGTGCCGTTGCAGACGCCCTGGTGACGAGCGTTGATGATCCCCGGGTTGGCGAAACCGATCGTAACGTGCCAACCGGCAGGGCCGAACTCCTGGAAGTAGCTGGGCTCGCCGATCCTGGTGAAGGAATCGTGGGCCTTCTGGCCGTCAAGTGTGTTGGTCTGGAGCCACTCTTCGCCCCTTGCAATGCGATCGGCGCCCGGTGTAGCAATCACGCCCCACCGTCCTGGCATCAGGTTTTCAACCAGCGCCTGACCAGCCAAGGGGGAAGGAGTTACGCCGTCCGACTCGTACTCTGGGCAAGTCACGATCATGCCGGTTATGCCCGTTGCCGTCGGGTCGGTTCCCAACGTCGACTGCACGCCCGGAGCCCCTGAGCCATTGTTGGTAAAGGTCGAGTATCGCGCATTGTTCGTGATCGGGCAGGCATCCTTCCCGGTGGTCGGGTCGACTTGTCCTGCTAACCCGTTGGTCAGAAACTGGTTAAACATGTCGAAGCTCATCTGACCGGTGAAGTCGCCGTTTCCGCCGAAGGCGTCCCACAGGTGAATCTGGAATTGGCCAAGGCCCGGCTCCAGGTTGGTGTTCACGCCGCCCGCTCCGCCGCCGCTGTCGTGTTCGCCGTTCAATGGGAAGTCATCTTCGAACACGAATACGGACAATTTGGCCGTCGGGTACGGCGAAGGCTGCGACAGGATCGTAATCGGTGTATTCGCGTACGTAGTAGTTGTCGGAGTGCACGGCGTGTATGGCGTCGCTGTGCTTGGCGTATTTATGCACATTGCCGGGACCGGCGCTCCGCCCATGCCGTGGCCGCAGGTTAGAGCGCCCATGTTGCCAGCGTTCCCAGTTTGAGTTGTTGCGTTGCAGCCGCTTGGTCCGGCGTAGGAAGTGCCACCCACAAACGGGTTGCCGGCATCGCCCGGCAGCACCGAGACGTAGTAACGCTTGCTCGGATCCAAGTGAACGGAGCTTGGCATCACCGGCGTTTTTCCGCCAGCCCCACCGTTGGCAGTCATCGGATCGGGCCGGCAAGCGCCATCGCCGACGTCGCAAATTGCGTTGATGTGCGTACCGGCAGTTGCGCTGCATCCCACTGGATTATTTGCACTTATACACATAGGCCGGGCGTCGTACATGGTCTGGCCGGCTTCGCAAGAAAGCGGTCCAGTGCAGCCCTGAGCCACGTAAGGCATGTCGCTGGTGTGGAAGTTGGCGCCCAGGAGCAACGCAGAGCCATTGGTGGAGGTTTGAGCCCCGCAGCCTGCCGGCGGCGCGACAGGCGTACTGCCCGGGGCAAGCGTTGAGTTCGTGGTGCAATTGGGGTCGATGTACAAGGTGCGGTCTTCCTCAATTAGCCAGCGATAGTCTGTGATCTGGGTGGTGTGGTCGTAGCCGTCCACAACCTTAACCTGCAGACCGCTGGCCGCGGGGAAGGTGAGTGTCACCGTGTTCGATGCGGTGACGCCCTCTGTGTTTGACACTGTGTAGGTAAAGTTGTACACGCAGCCAGCGGCAGTTGTGCAAGGAGTTGGGATGCTTGCCGTGAATCCGCCCTCGGCATCCAAAAGAAGGGTGCTACCAGTGGGAGCTGAGAAAGCCGTGGCCGGCAAAGGCGCAACAGGCGCAGTTACAACGCTGAGCGGATATCCCGCAGAATCAACATCGGGTCCATTGCCCAAGGTATCGAACTGAGTCCCGAGGACGCCAGGGGCCTTGAGGGCAAAGTAGGTGGCCGTGTTCGCTGTGTACGCGCGGGCGTTAGCGGTTACGCTGCCCTTGTTCGCTTCGGCGCCCAAATTAACCGTTGCAGTGAGGTTTGCCGGGCATGCTGCCACCGAGGCCGGAGTGTTCGCACAATACGTGAAGGAGTCCGAGGCCGCCACACTCCCCGCGTTCGGTGAGTAGGTAAATGTGCCGTTCGCGTTCAAAACAACTGTACCGGAGGTCGCCTGGGTGAGGAGACGCACGCCATAAACATTGATATCGTTGGCGATCACGCCCTTCCCTGGGTCCGAAACCTGGAAGAACTGACCCGGGACCAATGCGTTGTATGTATCAGTGTTAGCCTGCGCCGCCGCGAAGACCCCGCTGCCAGCGCCGAGTGTACCCGGAAGCGGAGCCCCAGTTATGCCGTTGCCATTTACTCCAATATAAGCCAGCATTCCGCCATCGTGTCCAACGGCGCCGGCTGACAGGCTCAACTCACGGTCATAGATAGGCAGTGCCGATGTGCCGGTCGGAACGTTGATCATGAGGTCCAAAACCTTGCCCGGAACTGCGAGGACTTGGTCTTGTACCTTGGGAGCGCCTGGCAGAGGGTTGCCGTCTTCAGCTATGATCGAGAAGCCATTAACCGTTGCCGAGATGCCTGCTCCGTTCCACCCTGTCGTCTGCGATCCAAGGATTGCCGGAACGTGCATCCGCAAGCCGGCGTTGATGAAGCGCACCAAAACCGTTGATCCGGCTGTGGTGGCAATTCCAGTGGTAACGGGAGTGCCCGCAGCAGAAACTCCAGCAGTCGCAGGGAACAGCGAGCCATTAGCATTCTGCTTGTCAAAGGGCACTCCGTTAACCATGTAGTACAACGGAGTGTAGTTCACCGCAGAGGGATAGCAGCCAGCCGCCGCGCCGCTGGCTACACCCGTAGCCGCGCCGGCGGGACTGCAAGCCTGGGCGAGGCTCGCGATAGCGGTCGCCGCGACGGTGCTGGTGCCTGTGAAGGCAACGGAAGGCGCCATCGTGTACCCACTGCCGCCGTTGGTAACATCGACAGCGTAGACCGAACCAGCTACACCCCCAGCCGAAACGGTCAAAGCAATCGTCCCGGTCCCGGCTGCATTGGGGATTGTGGCGGTCGGAGACGTATAGCCGCTGCCGCCGTTGGTTACAGTGAACCCGCTAACAGTGAACGTGGCGGCCAGTGACGCACCCGTCCCACCCACGCTACTTACCGTCGGAGCTGTGTAGCCTGCGCCACCGGCTGACACGGTGACCGTGAGAACGGCGCCAGTTGGACTCACAGTAGCCACCGCCGCAGCTGCTCCAGCTCCAGTAGTATCCGAGAAATTAACGATATCACCAACGACGTAGCTGGTGCCCGTTCCCCCCGCTGGAGCTGTAACCGTTGAAATCGCTCCACTCGACAGCGTAACGGTAAATCCAGTGGCGCCCGTACCACCGACGCTTACTGTTGGGGCCGAGGTATAGGCGACACCCGGTTGCGTAATGGTGACTGCAGTAATGGTGCCACCGGTACCAATCGTGGCAACCGTTCCAGCCGCACCAACGCCGCCGCCACCAGTGAAGTGGACAATGTCACCCGCTACGTAGCCGCTGCCGGTGCCAGTAGTCGGATTTGGTGTGGCGCCACTAACAGTCACAATGGATGTCGCACTTGCTGTCGTTATCGGTGTTCCACCGGCTATCGTAACCGCTGGAACTGCGGTATAGCCGGATCCAGAACCTCCTGCAGGCAGGGCGAGGCCGGTAATTACCTGTCCCACAGACGCGGTCGCGGTGGCGCCAGATCCAATGCCACCCTGGAGGGCGACCGTTGGATTTGTGGTGTACCCGGATCCGCCGGTCGTAACTATGACCGAGCCGACCGCACCCCCAAACGCCTTGGTGTTCGCTTCGTTGAAGCCAGGGGTATTTACGGCAGTATTGACCGCCGCGTTTTGAACTGGGTCAATTTCGCTGAACATGGCCGGAACTTCCGCGTTGTAGTTAACGCCATTCGGGGCCGCATTTGGCAACCCGTTCATACCGGCTGGATAAGCTTGGCCTATCCCAGCGGCGTTCGTTCCACATGCCGTTGTCGCGCTGGGCGGGCAGGTAACCACCAGCATTCCGTACAAGCCCATCGGACCCTGAATGGACGGGTGCGTGCCGGATTCCATGAGGTATGTGCCTGGCCGCAGGTTTGTCCACGTCAACGACGAAGTGGCACCAGCCGCCACTTCCGTGGCGAGTGACTGCGCGCGCGGCAGTTGTGGTGGTGGCGTGAAGCCAGGCGCTGATCCAACTGTCGACCACGTCACCGTGTCGGTAGCCACGCCAGCATGGCTGGGGCTAGGCGTGCAGGTCGTACCGCCTGCAGGGCAAGCCGGGTTCGCAGTTCCCAACCCGCCACCGATCTGGCCTACGATCGTCAGCGACGTAGGGATGCCATTGGCAGTCCCGCTGCCCGCAGGCAGGAAGCTGAGATTGTTGGTCAAGTTGATCGTCAGGCTCGTTCCCGTGGCGACGTAAGGAACTGTGATGACGACGGGAGACCACCCGCCAGACGCGTTCGGATTCAACGCGGCGCAGGTCGCCGTAGAGCCAGTCACGGCGGTGCCGCAGAAGTAGCCCCACATCGGGACCGTCTTGCCATCGGGCATCGTGGCGTTCGCCGGCGCCGCAGTCAAATTGATCGTCTGCTGGCCAAACGCCGCCACCGCTCCGAACAACAGGAGGCTGGCTACCTTTACCGCGGCTTTCAGGGTCGCTTTGAAATTATGAGTTCTCATCGCATTCCTCGTCGTCATTTGGATTCTTCTGGATTTCATGAACTTAGTTCGACTCGTCGATCACAAATTCCCGGGAATCGACCAGCATCATCATCAGCATTCCGCCGGGGAAAACGTTGTTGGTGGTGATTTCGCGCTCGTTGTGCGAGTGCCACATGTAGGCCCAGCCGCGCTCGTTGGCGGGGTTGGCCTGGATGTTGGAAGGCTGCAAGTTCGTGCAGGGCGGCTCATTCGGCTGGCCTGTCGCTACCGTGCCGCCGGTCACGCAGCCTGCAGACCCGGAGCCGGGGTATGTGCCCGTGGGCCGAAGAGTCGATTGAGCGCGCAAACTGGCATCCGGACCGAAGTAGGGAGTGCCGCCATACCAGGGACCATTCGTGAAAATATTGGGATTGGGAAGAGTGGCAGGCCCGCCGCCGGTGACGTCTCCAAATGGGTTGGCTTCCAGAGGCTTGTTGTGATCCTGGCACCACTCGTAGTAGTTGATTGCCGTGGCTACCGATGCGTTGGGCGTGCCGCTATAGGCAGTATCGTTTGCTGCGAAGCCAGTGTTGTAACCATACGCGTCCGGCGTACAGCCAAGCGAGGCATTGGGATCATGCGAGAATGAATTAACTGTGTGGCCGTACGGATCCCAGTTCAAGCCCCGGGCCGTAAAGTAGAAGATTCCATCGAATGCCTCTCCTGGAACCGTGTCCGTGTTGAACATCAAGAGGCCAGCCAGCTTGGTCTGGTCGGATGCGCTCAGGATCAGGTTTCCATCGCGAGCCAGGATACGCACGTGGTTGGCGTGCTCGTGGAACGGATGTTCCCACCGGCCCTGTCCGATCGTGCGGACCAGGACCTGCTCGCCTGGATGCATGTGAGGATTGCCGTTATAGGGCTGGTGCGGATACTCAGCGGCGTAGTTCGCGTCCATGAGGTCGGGCATCGAGCGGCCGTTGATCAGGAAATACGCGGGATGGTAAGGCTCGGTCGGGACATTCAGGCTGCATCCCATGGGGAGTGCTCCGCCCGCAACAAACGTAGCGCACGCAGCTATCCTCGCTGAATCCGATACCTGCGCCAGCGCTGTGCGGTGAATCCCGGCATCCATTTCAGACCACTGAAACAGGTATTCGCGGTCGTAGCAGGTTTTGGCGTGATCATAAGCAGCTGTGGACAACCGGAAGTCAGCTTCGTGCCAGTACGAGGCCGCTGCCCGATTTTGGGCCGCCAAGCCAGAACCACAAACGGTCGGGGGGGCGGCCGGCAGGACGACGATCGCTCCGTACAGCCCCATCTCGATTTGCAGGTCGCCTTGCGTTCCGCTGTAATAGGCGTGAGTACCCGGCATGGTGGCGGTGAAGGTATAGGTAACCGTGCCCCCATTGGGAGTTGCCTCCATCGTCAGCAAACCCTGTGTGCCGCCCGACGGCGTCACCTGAAAATCGGGGATGAGAATCGACGTGCTCCCTGCCGCGGTTGGAAGGTTATTCGTCAAAGTGATTGTGACTACCTGGTTTTCCTTAACGATTAGCGTCGGGGCCGGCACTTGCATGAGGGGGCAGTTCTGGCCCGGAAAAGTCGCCCCTCCCACGGTCTGCGCGAAGGACACAGTGCCAGCTACGCAACCGTATCCCCATGCGTAAACAGACTCTCCATCCGGCTGGTTCAGGAAGCCCTGCTGGGCTGTCAAGTTGAATGTGCTGGAGCTACCAGTAGCGGTGTTTCCGATGATTCCAGGAGTTGCAGCATGAGCCGCCACCGCCAGGACCAGCGCCGCCATCGGCGCCAGAAACAATCGTGCAATCGACATTGCTTTTGTCATTTTCGTCGTCCTCATTGGCTGCTCTCCTACTTGTAATGGCATGTCGTGCCGCCCTTAATATCGAAGTCAGTAGCGTTGCAGATGCGGACTATGGTCATGAGCCCGCCGAAGTTCTCTTGATCGTTGGATAGGTGGTCGAGTTGGGGAGTGTAGAGATAGAAGACGCTTCCCGCCGGATAGAGCGCCGCAGCGCAGCCCGGAGTTCCGCAGCTCTGGTCGCTGGCATCCAGGATCACATCCAGCGATTCGCCGCCGCCCAGCGTGATCGAGTGCGTGTAAAACTCGAGGTTGTTTCCTGACTGATCGCG
>Ga0307477_10002369_pt1 | contig 14655 bp, 10 predicted proteins | sample atmos_gasesECM2C_FD_203316 | JGI IMG/M metagenome (GOLD analysis project Ga0307477, IMG submission 203316) | Hardwood forest soil microbial communities from Morgan-Monroe State Forest, Indiana, United States - atmos_gasesECM2C_515 | ecosystem: Environmental > Terrestrial > Soil > Temperate...
TGGCGGTTCACAGTATGAAAGATGTGCCGACCGAAAATCCCGCCGGTCTTATATTTGCGGCGATAACAAAACGCGAGGATGTCCGGGACTGCCTGATTTCCCGTGATGGTGCCAAACTGAACGACCTGAAGTCCGGCGCGCGTATTGGAACCAGCAGCCTGCGCCGGCAAGCGCAACTCCGCCATCACCGTGCAGGTCTGGAACTGTTCGACTTACGTGGCAATGTGGACACGCGGTTGGGGAAAGTAGCAGCCGGCGAATTCGATGCGATCGTTCTCGCCACTGCCGGCGTGAAACGCCTTGGCGCCGGCAGCAAAATAACGGAAATTCTATCAACGGAAATTATGCTGCCTGCCGTCGGCCAAGGCGCTCTAGGAATTGAAACTCGTGCGGACGATCGCGATACCGTTCGACTTGGCGCCGCGCTCGACGATCCGCAAAGCCATGCAGCGGTGACCGCCGAGCGCGCGTTGTTGCGCGAGCTGGAAGGCGGTTGTCAACTTCCTCTCGGCGCCTGGGCGCGGCATGAAAATGGCGAGTTGCGGCTGGAAGCGTGCGTTTTTTCGGCCGACGGAAAGGAATTTGTGCGCAATGAACTGCGCGGAGACGCCCAAGATGCCGAAAAACTTGGCGTGCACCTTGGACAAATCCTGATCGAAGCGGGTGCGGATAGAATTTTGCGCCTCGCGGGACGTTCTGTTGGACGCGGTTAAAAAGCCGCTGGAGGGGAAGCGCGTGGTGGTCACCCGGGCCACCGGTCAGGCCCACGAACTAGCCCACTCGCTGGAAGCTCTAGGTGCCGAAGTTCTGCTGTTGCCCACCGTAAGTTTCGCCGCAGTTGAAGATTCGCGAGCGCTCGACGCTGCGATTCGAAGTCTCGCCGAATTCGACTGGATTCTGCTTACCAGCCAGAATGCGGTACGATTCTTTTGCCAGCGGATTCATAGATTGGAGCTACAAGTGGCAGCGTTGCAAAATCCGCGACCTTTGGTGGCGGCGGTAGGGGCAGCGACGGCGGCCGCAGCAACTGAAGAAGGATTTCGTGTGGATACCGTTCCCAAAAACCATAGTGGCGAAGCGCTGGTGCAGGAATTACGGGGCGCGATCGGCGACCGCAAAATTCTTTTGCCGCGAAGCGACCGCGCCGACGACCGTTTGCCGGATGCTTTGCGCGACGCAGGAGCCCAGGTGACCGAAATAGTCGCCTACCGCACAGCCGCGCCTTTGTCGCTCGATCCGAAAATTCTGCAAAGCATTCGTGACGCACAAGTTGACGCAATTGTCTTTGCCAGCCCATCGTCGTTCCGATTTCTATCGGAATGCGTTGGCGCCGCTGAGCTTGTCGAACTTTCCAGTCGGGTGCGATTCGCCGCGATTGGCCCCACGACCGCACGTGCTCTCCGCGCAGATGGAATGCGAGTGGATATCGAAGCCACACAATCGTCTGCCGCGGGCCTGGCCGATTCCATTGCAAAGTTTTATCAACGCCAGCATTCGGCAGCGAGGCAAGCATGACGTTTCCTAGGCATCGGCCCCGGCGGCTGCGCCGCAGCGAAGCGCTTCGAGGATTCGTGCGCGAAACGCGTCTCACCACGGCCGGATTGGTGTACCCGATGTTTGCTTGTCCGGGGACGAAAGTCCGCACCGAAGTAAAGTCGATGCCGGGCATCTATCAACAATCCGCGGACCAGATTGTGGAAGAATGCCGCGAAGTTGTGAACCTGGGAATTCCCGCCGTGATTCTTTTTGGCTTGCCCGCACACAAGGATGAACTCGCGTCGGAGGCTTATGACGCGAATGGGGCAGTGCAGCGTTCCATTGAAGCCGTGCGGAAGGCGAACCTCGACCTGCTCGTGATCACCGATGTTTGCCTGTGCGAGTACACCAGCCACGGACACTGCGGAGTAGTTCAAGGCGAAGAAGTGTTGAACGATCCGAGTGTCGCAATTCTCGCCGACGCTGCGCTTTCGCATGCGCGAGCGGGAGCGGATATCGTGGCGCCGTCGGACATGATGGACGGCCGCGTGGGAGCCATCCGCGAAAAGCTGGACGAAAATGGATTTGAAAAAGTAGCAATCCTCTCTTATGCGGCAAAATATTGCTCGGCGTTTTACGGTCCGTTTCGCGAAGCGGCGCAATCCTCACCGCAATTTGGGGACCGCCGGAGCTATCAGATGGATCCTGCGAACGCGCGCGAAGCGTTACGCGAGGTGGCGCTGGATTTGGAAGAAGGCGCCGATATCATTATGGTGAAGCCGGCGATGCCTTATCTGGACGTGATCCAACGCGTTCGCGACAGATTCGATGTGCCGGTGGCTGCTTACAACGTAAGCGGGGAATATGCGATGGTGAAAGCAGCAGTGCAACGGGGCTGGCTGGACGAAAAGCGCGTCGTGCTCGAAATTCTTACTGGAATTCAGCGGGCGGGCGCCGACATGATCCTGACTTACCACGCGAAGGACGCAGCGCGCTGGCTGAAGGCCTGTTAAGCACGGAAATAAAATCCTGCCGTGAAATGTCCTACCTGCTAGTTCTTCCGCATGGATGCGAGGCTTTCGTGGGCTGCGGTGATAGCGCGATCGATGTCCGCGTCCGTGTGAGCGGCGGAGACAAACAGCGCTTCGTACTGTGAAGGCGCGATGAAGATGCCGCGGCTGAGCATGTTCTGGAAAAACGTGGCGAAGCGCGCCGAGTCTGATTTCTTTGCCTCCGCGTAATTAAGTATTGGCCCGTCGGAAAAAAATATAGTGAGCAATGAACCGGTGACATTCACTTCGCCGCGCACGTTCGATTCTTTCAGCGCGGAGCGTAGTCCTTCGGCGAGGCGCAGCGTTTTGCGATTCACGTCCTCGTAAAATCCTGGAGCTTCGAGTTTGGGTAGCGTGGCGAGTCCAGCGCGCATGGCGAGCGGATTTCCAGAGAGCGTGCCGGCCTGATAGACGGGACCCAACGGCGCGACATGCTCCATGATTTCGCGTTTGCCGCCGTAGGCCGCGACGGGAAGTCCCCCGCCGATGATTTTTCCCATCACGGTGAGATCGGGATCGATCTTGTAAACGCTTTGGGCGCCGCCGTAGGCCAGGCGGAAACCGGTGATCACTTCGTCGAAGATCAGGAGCGATTTTTCTTTTTTCGTGATGGCGCGCAAGCCTTCGAGAAATCCTGGAGCAGGAGGGACGACCCCCATATTTGCGGCTACCGGTTCAACGATTACAGCCGCAATTTCCCCGGGGTGCATTTTGAAAACGTTTTCCACGGCTTCTAAATTGTTGTACGGAGTATTCAGGGTGAGAGCCGCAAACGCGTCGGGAACGCCGGGAGGCGCCGATATGCCGAGCGTGGCAAGTCCCGAGCCAGCTTCGGAAAGAAAGCCGTCGGAATGGCCGTGATAGCAGCCCTCGAATTTGACGACCAGGTCGCGCTTGGTGGACCCGCGCGCCAAGCGGACGGCAGACATGGCGGCTTCGGTGCCAGAGTTGACGAAGCGAACCATTTCGACGGACGGGATTGCTTTCGTGATTTTCTCGCCAAGCTCCACTTCGAGCGGTGAAGTCATGCCGAAACTCGTGCCCCGCGAAGCTTGATCGGAGATGGCGGCAACAATGTCCGGATGCGCATGGCCCAGAATTAAGGCGCCCCAGGAACACACAAAATCGATGTACTCGCGGCCATCGACATCGTAGAGACGTGCATCCTTTGCATGATCGATTACGAGCGGTGTGCCACCTACGGCGCCGAAGGCGCGGACTGGGCTGTTCACTCCGCCGACAAGAGTTTTTTTGCCGCGCTCAAAAATCTCGGTTGAACGAGGACGCGAGTCTTCGGTCTTGGAATCCTTTAGGTCTTTCATCGCACCGCTAGCCATGGAAATGCGCGTTCTCCATCGATTGGCTCTGAATCATCCACCGTTTGTATGAGTCATCTTAAAGACGCACAACTTGAAGCGCAAGCGCGGTGGGACATTCCGCAATGCAGAAGAGCGTCGGTCGCGCGGGACCCAATCTTCAGCGCGCTCAAAGTCGTTGCCGAATCGAGGGCACAAAGGCGAAGGAAGCGCGAACCTCGAAATTTTCACTGTGCAAGATGGCCGGAAAGACTTTTCCGTAATGCTTCTAATTAAGGGCATTGTTACAGACAAGCGCACTCCGGAAGCGCTGCCATCTACTGCAAACAAACACGTTAGCGCTGCCGTGCGATGGTGCGGGCAGTGCTTTTACATATTAAGAGTTTTGATTAGGAGCAACCCCTTCCATGCTGTTAGCCGTGGCCGTTTTTTTGCTACAGTTTCAGCCAGCATTCACGGTTTGGACGCCAGCGGACTCTGCTTCGACATCGGACCGGTCCGCGTCGGTGGATCGAACACGCGCGAAAACAGCGGACTCCACGGCCAACCTGGTTAATTCAGCCTCGGGCGCTCCGGAGAAAGCGAGCGAAGAATCGAGTTCCTTGTCTGGCGCAGCTTCTGTGAAGATGGATTCGATTTATCCGGACCATAAGCCAAGCCGGACGCCTTCCACCGGGGTTTTGCTAGCGCAGAATTCACAGTCGTTTTCGACCATTCGAATTCCGGAAGCCAATGAGAAGAGTTACGCAATTCGCCCAGCGGAGTCGGCGCCGGCGCGACGAAATTGGCTGATGCTATCTGTCGTGGAACACAGCGCGGCAATGCTGGATGCCTATTCGACACGGCAGGCGGTCTCCCGCGGAGCGGGCGAACAGGATCCTTTGATGCGGCCATTCGCACATTCGCCGGCAATTTACGCGGCGATACAGGTGGGACCTGTTTTGTTTGACGTGCTCGCGCGCCACATGCAGCGGAGTAATTACACTCTTGAACGCCGTACCTGGTGGGTGCCGCAGACGGCAAGCACGGGGATGTCGATTTTCGCAGGAGTCCACAATTTAACGATCCGGCAACATCGGCTAACCGTTCCGTAGATAGGCTTCCAAAAATCTTTCTCTGGCGGGGAAGATAAGCAAAGGACACCCGATTTCAGTCTCCCGGGTGTCCTTTTTATTTGGTAGCGAGCATTACGCGGATCACGACAGGATATCGTCGGCTGGACTTCTGCGTCGGCGAAAATATTTTGAAATTGGCAAATTACTTCGGGATTCCAGCGGCCGCGCGCGCTGACGTAGGAGTTGATCCAGCCATGCGCTTCTCGGTCCAATCCGCCGCTCGGCGAGATGCTTCCACCGCCGCATACACCAAGGACTCAGGGCCAACCGAATCGGTGTTTGCGAAAACAACCCGCTCGAGCGGCTGGTTCGCTGCCGGAATTACTTTGGTAAAGATTCCCGGAGCGGACAAAAACATTGGATGCCCGCGGCGATAGACGTGCACTTCGATGGGCTCCGGGGAGAATTCGGGCAAAAGTTTTTGAAAATCACGCAAAACGTTCTGGGCGATTTTCTGGCAACCCGGCACTTGCAGGAGCTTGTCGCGATGTAACTCTGATACCGGGGTGTAAAACGTGAGGATGTTGTTCTCTTGTTTGTAGTCCGGCTGCTTTTGCAGTACCCAATCGGCGACGACCACATCGCAAAACGTACTGCCGGGGCACCAAGAATCGTAGGCGCGGTTGTAAACAGGCTTGTCGTAGATCATGTTGATCACGAGATATGGGCAGTAGCGGAACGACCGCATGGCCTCGGTTTGAGCGTCCGAAAGGCCGGAGACGATTCTCGAGGTGATCAATTTGGGCGTGGCCATGACTGCGAATTTCGCGGCAACCGTGTGCAACGCGTTTTCGTGAAAATAGGTTATATGAACTTCTGTTTTCTGCGGATCCACGGAAACGATGGTCGCGCCGGCGGTCATTCTGTCGGCCGCTTTCGCGCGAAGGGTTTCGGAAAGTTTTTGCGCCAATACTGCGTTTCCGCCCGGCAGCGTGATGCGAGTGTCGTGCTCACCCGCGCCAGCCATATCTTTTAGCTCGTCGAGCACGACCAGCGTCGATGCGTCCTCCGACGCCGCGCCGTAATTCGAAGGGCCATAGGTGTCCCACCACTGCTTTACTTCTGGAGCATACGCTTTCAGGTACTTCGAAAGCGGGAAGTTGTCGAATTGTTCCCGATTTTTGTCCGCAGCAAGCTTGAGCATATCGGTACGGAATTTCTTGAAGCTTTCGCGAACCGAAGCAGGGTAGGGAAGTTCGTCCAGACCAGCGCCCCAAGTATCCGCCACCCATTTGCCATTGACGATGGTCGGGTCCGGGCTGTTGATGGGGATAGGAGTGAGTCCAAGTTCGCGAGCCAGGTGGTCGCTCGCGGTGCCGGCGTAGTCAAAAGCAGAACCGGTACAAAACAGCTGGCCTCGGTAATCTCCCAGGGTCGCGTTGCCGCCCCAATGAGGCTCTTTTTCGAGCAGAAGAAAATCATGTTTCTGCAGGAAGTAAGCTGCGCTTAAACCGCTGATGCCTCCACCAACAATTGCGACATCGTAGCGCTTCGAAACGGGCGGCTTGGCGAATGCATGTCCGTCGCGAACCTGATGGCAAATTTCGAAATGGTCGCCGCCAACTTCTGGCGTAGGCGCAACCGGCCCGGCAAGCAGCGACAAATCCACTGGGCATCCGGCAGCGACAGATCCGGTAACTATGAATTTCAAGAAATCTCTTCGACTATCGCTCATGAGCTTTCTCCTTTGAGGGTGGAGGGCAGCAGCGCTGTCGCGGTTTGAACTTCGCCGGTTACTTGCGCGCGCGTACGCAGCCGGTACCAGAAAAGAATCGTGCCGATGGAGAACAAAAGAATCAGTGTGGAGATCGCGTTTATTTCAGGCGTGATTCCGCGGCGCAGGCGCGACCATATTTCCAGCGGCAGCGTGTTGTCACGTCCAATCAGGAAAAAAGTGACTGCGATTTCGTCCAGGGAAAGCGTGAAAATCAGCAAAGCCGCGGCAATCAGTGAAACCCTTAAGTTTGGGAACGTGATTTGCCAGAACGTCTTCCAATGATTTGCGCCCAGGTCCAGGGATGCTTCTTCCTGTGCCCGCTCCATCTTTTGCAGGCCGGCAAAAATTTCGGTAGTGGCCACTGAAATCAGCGCAGTACCGTGACCCAGAATCACAGTAAACAAGCTGAGCTTCATGCCCACGCCGACGAATAACATCAGCAGCGAAAGTCCGGTAATAATTCCGGGAAGAATAAGCGGCAGAAGGACCAGGCGCCGAAACAGCGCTTTCCCCGGAAATTGCGCGCGGTCGAGGGCCAGAGCCGCGGGCAAGCCAAGGCCAAGTGAAATGCACACCGCCACCGCCGCGACGATCGCGCTGTTGAGCACGGCGTCCCAGAGAGCGGAGTCGGCAAAGAGCTGGCGATACCAGTCGAGGGTCCAGCCAGACGGTGGGAACCCTCCCACGCCCGATCCATTAAACGAATAGACAACCAAAACCGCGATGGGGAAATAGAGGAAGGCATACACGAGCAAGGCATAGGTGGTGAGAAGCGGCGCGCGCGAGGAATGGAATGCGCCGCTCATGAAATTGTGAACCTTTTTTCCAGTCGCTCGGTGACGAAAAGAAGCGTCACCACGAGGAGCAGCATGCAGAACGAAATCGCGGCGCCCAGCGGCCAGTTGTAGGCCGCGCCGAACAAGCTGACCACGATGTTCGAAATCATGATGCCGCTCGGTCCGCCCACCAGCAGCGGCGCAAGAAAATCGCCGAGGGTAAGGACGAATGCAAACGTCGCGCCTGCGAGAATTCCAGGTAATGAGAGCGGGAGTATCACGCGAAGGAAGGTCGACAACGGAGACGCGCCGAGGTCATGTGAAGCTTCCACCAGATTGCGCGGCACATGTTCAAGCGACGCGTAAACAGGCAAGAAGGTGAACGGAGTGTAAATATGCGTAAGCGTAAGAATAACGGCGAAAGGGCTGTAGAGAAAAAATTCCACCGGCCGATGGGTGATGTGAAGATATTGCAGAAATCCATTTAGGACGCCGTCGCTCCCCAGAATAGTTTTCCAGGCGTAACCACGCACCAGATAGCTGGCCCATAGCGGAATGATCACAAGCTGGTAGAGCAAGTCCTTACGTTTTGCTGCGTGGAACGAAAGGTAGTAAGCGAGAGGATAGCCAAGTAACAGCGCGAGTAAAGTTACCGCTCCAGCGATTCTGATCGAACGCAGCAACACAATGAGGTACAGGGGGTTCCGAAATAATTGCGCATAATTCTGCAGGTTCCAATTGTGTACGACCACCTGTAGCGATGAAACGGACCAGAAGCTGTAGCAAAAAAGGATTGCGTAGGGCACCAGAAGGAAAGAGGTCACCCACAAGAGCGGCGGAATCGTTACACCGGCTTTGTATGTGCGAGAGTACATAAATTATGTTTCGCTTCCTTCTTGCACGCGCACTGCATCTCCCGCATTGAATTCGAAATTCTGCTGGCCACTTAATGTTCCCGGGCTAGGGACGCGCGCGCGTATCGCTTGCGAATTGCCGCAATCGATTTCCACCAAATCCATGGCTCCGCCAAACGTTTGATTCCGAATGCGGCCATGGAAATTGGCTGAAGTGCCGGAGGGGCTCGCAGAAGCAACAGAAGCGAGGCGTATAGATTCAGGCCGCAGAGAAAACATGGCGGGACCCGACGGTCCTGGGGCCGGCCACGCAATGGACCCGGAAGTGGCCGTTCCGTCACGCACTTCGGCGCGCAGCAGATTGGTTTGACCGATGAACTGCGCGACGTAAGCCGTTCTGGGATGCCCGTAAATCTCGCGCGGCTCAGCCACTTGCTCGAGCCTTCCAGAGCGTAGCAGCGCAATGCGATCGGAGAGCGCCATGGCTTCTTCCTGATCGTGCGTGACGAAAATAAAAGTGATGCCTACCTCGCGCTGTAGCGATTTCAACTCAGTTTGCATCTGGCGCCGCAAGTTAGCATCGAGAGCGGATAGAGGTTCATCCAACAGCAAAACACGAGGGCGATTGACGAGCGCACGTGCCAGGGCCACACGCTGTTGCTGTCCGCCACTCAAACGCGAAGGCGCAGACTGCGTGAATTCGCTCATCTTCACCATGGCTAGAGCCTGCGTGACCCGGTCGGGGATTTCGTTGCGCGGCGCGTTTTTCGCTCTTAGTCCGTACGCGACATTTTCAAAAACCGAAAGGTGCGGGAAAAGTGCGTAGCTCTGAAACACCGTATTAACCTGCCGCCGGTACGCGGGAATTTCGTCGAGCCGCTCGCTGCCCATCCAGATTTCGCCGCCGTCCAATTGTTCGAACCCGGCGATCAAGCGAAGTAAGGTGGTCTTACCCGAGCCGCTTTCGCCCAGGATGGTGAGAAATTCGCCGGGGGCTACATCGAGAGAAATTCCGCAGAGCACAGCGCGTTTCGAGAAACGCTTTTCAACTTTTTGAATGGAGAGCAATGCATCCGCAGAGCGTTGTTCCTCTCGCGCCGATGATGGAACGGCACTCAAGAAGGGTCTCCGCCAGAAAAGCCGGTGAGAGGCGCAGTCGCGCCTAGAGAAAGACCACCACAGGCGCCGAAGCTTTTGCAGGGATTCGACTTCACTGCGCCGCCTTCACTTCATTCCAGATCTCGTTGTATTTATCGCGGCGTGGATATTGCTGCCAAAAGTAAATGTGCGCCATGTACTCGTCCACCTTGTCGAGATGCAGGGATTTCTTCTGCACTTCGCTCATAAGCGGAGCGGACTGCGGATTGGCGGGATCATAGCCGGTAACGTCGGCGACCAGTTTTTGCGTCTTGGCTTCAATCATGTATTCCAGAAACTCTGTCGCCAGTTCTTTGTTCTCGCTTGCGGAGGTAATCATCAGATGATCGATCCATCCTGTCGTATTTTCTTTGGGAATCGTTTCGCCAATCGGAAACCCCACCTTGCGCAAATTGTTGGTCATCAACGGCCAACCCATTCCGGCGACGATTTCGTGATTCTCAAAGAGGTTGGTGAGCTCTCCGCCGGTGGCCCACACTTTTCTAATATTGGGTTTCAGTTCGATTAGCTTTTTCTTAACGTTCTCGAGCTCTTGATCGTTCAAGTTGTACAAGCGGCTCGGATCCGGCTTGTCGTATCCGAGAACTTGCGCGGCCATGCAGATGGTTGACAGATCGTCCCAAACAGAAATTTTTCCTTTTAGTCCGGGCTCCCATAAGGCTGACCAACTGGCTGGTGGAGTCTTAAAATAGGTGGTGTCGTACAGCAGGGGATTGGGCCCCCACACGAACGGAACTCCATAAACTTTGCCGCTTACGTGGACCAAAGGCGTGTCGCGCAGCCGGGCAGAGAGTTGCGGGTAGGATGGCAAGTTCGAGAGGTCGAGTGGAGCAGCCAAACCCGCAGAAGCGATAGAAGTGACCACGTCGCTTGATGGAGAAATCACGTCGTAGTTGCTCGCGCTGCCTCCGCGAAGTTTTGCGACCAATTCGTCGCTGGTGCCCATGTATGCCGCAGTGATTTTGCAGTGATGCGATTCTTCGAAAGCGCGCACAAAAAGCGGGTCGGCGTAGCCTTCCCACACCAACAGGCTGAGGGTGGGAGTTTTCTTGGCGCAGCCAGCAGCCGCGGCAATCAACGGAACAGCGACAAGTGAAATCAGTACTGAACTTTTCCTCATGGGTTTAGGTTCGCTTCCTTTGCCGTTCCGGACTTTGCTCTATACAAAACGGCCGCGCGTCATCAGTCGCTAAACGCTTTGATTTTCCGACTTCGTCTCGCTTCGCTCCAAATGGATCTGCACTGGCAAATTTAAAATGTTGGCGGTGTATTCACCCACAGCACCAAGGTTTCCTTCTTGCCCGGATTCTTCCAATGATGCTCGTTGCTGCTTTCGAAATAAAAACTGTCTCCTTCTTCGAGCGTGTGCTTCTCTCCGCCGTCCAGCACGATTTCCAAAGAGCCGCGCAGGATGTAAAGAAATTCCTCACCATCGTGGGCGTAAGATTCTCCGCTGCCGGCCGAAGGAGCAATGCGGAACAGGTGTGGTTCCATCATGGCAGTGCTGCCCCAGGATAGAAGCTCCATGCGAACGCCGGGACCTGCCTCTAAAACTTTTCTGTCGGCGGGCCTTACGCGCCCCGGATTGGCGTCAGATGGGTTGAATAGCGAAAGAATGTTGACGCGATAGAAGCGCGCGAGCCGGCGTAGTGTCGCCACCGAAGCGGTCATCTGGCTGCGTTCCAGCGCACTCAGAAAACCGACCGAGACATTCGCGGCGCGAGCGACCTGTGAGAGCGACGCTTTTCTTTGCAAACGCAAACGCCGCAGGCGGGGCCCCACCGGGCTAGCTTTTGGCCGGCTGCCGGCGTGAGGCAAGAGTTTTTGAGTCTTCAGCAGATGGACGATAGCGGGCGCGTTCATCCCGCGGGCGCGGCGAAGGAACTGCGCACGCTTCAGAATGCGCAGATCGGCATGTGTATACAAGCGATATCGGCTGCGGGTGCGGACTGGCGCAACCAGTCCCAGATTTTCCCAGGATCGAAGAATGGACGGAGAAATCCCCACAATCCGCGCGACGTCACCGATGCGCAAGTGGCCGTTAGCGGGCGCGCGTTTGTCCGAGCGCTTGTGAGGCGGAGTCAAAAATCAATTTCCCCTTGACAACCCGTGGGCCTTCTTCTAACGTTCGCGGATTATAGTAAGGTTTTTTCCACGGCTGCAACCAAAAAAGTTGGGATGAGGCGTCTCGGGGGATTTGATGGCGCCAGCTTTTCCTGGAGGAGCGGGGATGACTTCAAAAACATGGGTACGCGTGTGTCTATCTGTGTTGTTGGCATTTATTTTGGGCGGAGCAGCTTGGGGACAAACCAACGGAACCGTTCGCGGAACAGTGCAGGACCAAACAGGCGCCGTCGTTCCAGGAGCCACCGTGACGGTGACCTTGACCGGGACCGACAGCACGCGTTCTGTAACGGCGGACAAGGATGGCGCCTTCGATATCCCTGAACTCGCGATAGGAAGTTACGACCTGACTGCTGAGGCCAAGGGTTTCAAGAAATTCGTGGCCAAGGACATTGTTGTCACTATTGGCCACGTCAATCTTGTCATCGTCAATCTTCAGCTCGGAGGATCGAGCGAAACTGTAACGGTGGAAGCGAACGCCGCGCAGGTGGAAACTACGAGCACCCAGCTGGGAGCAGTGATGACGGACACTTCTATTCGCGAGCTCCCCCTAAATACGCGCAACGCCTACGCACTGCTCCAGCTTCAGCCCGGCGTGCAATCGCAACTAGGAGCGGATTTGTTTGCGGGCAGCGAAAACCCCGGCGTCGTTTCCGTTAACGGAGGCCGCGGGCGCTCAAACAACTACATGGTAAATGGAGGGGACGGCAACGATATTTTCGTGAATAGCCCTGCTATTCAGCCTTCCCCCGATGCCATCGAAGAATTCCGGGTGCTCACAAACACATTTGATGCCGAGTACGGCCGCAACTCAGGTTCGATAGTCAACGTCGTCACAAAATCCGGGACAAATGCGGTGCACGGCGATTTCTATGAATTCCTGCGGAACGATGTGCTGAACACGAAAGGCTTCTTCGATAATTCGGTGGCGCCATACAAGCAGAATCAGTTCGGCGCCACACTCGGTGGTCCGATCAAGAAGGACAAAACGTTTATCTTTGGATCTTACGAAGGGAACCGGCTTCACCAGGGTATTTCCACGGGCCAAGTATTCTTGCCTACCGCGGACGAGGCTGCTGGAATCTTTTCTGAGAACAACACAGCCGCGACATTCGGGGGCGCGATCAGTGACCAGACATTCGCCGATACGTTGAGCGCGAGACCCGGGTGCGCAGCTTCGACCGGAGTACCGATAGCAGTCGGTGCGGCATATTCTGCTCTCTTCCCCGGCAACAAAATCCCCACGGCGTGCTTTGATCCTGTCGCGCTAGCCATCTACAACAAATACGTAGCGCCGCTCGGAACAGGAACCTTCACAGCGACGCCTCCCACGGTTGTGCGAAACGATCAGTTTACGGTGCGCTTCGACCACAACATCACTCCGAGTGGTTCGCAAAAGTTCAGCGCCTACTACTACTTTGAAGACGACGGCCGGACCCTGCCGATTTCATTCTTCCAAGGCGCGGGCGGGAACGTACCCGGATTCGGCTCACAGTTCGGCACACGGGTTCAGCAATGGAACCTGAGTCATACGTGGACAATCGGATCAAACGCAGTAAATGAATTTCGCTTCAACTATTTTCGAGAAGGTGAGCAAATTAACAACCATCCGGTGAACACGCTCGCAAGCGTGCACGATTCGTGTGGGACAATTGCTGCGGCGAACTGTTTTCAGGATCCCAATTTCCCGGCGAGTGCCGGCATCACGACCAACCTTCCGGGGCGAGTAGGACTGCCCTACATAAATGTCTCGGGTGGGTTTGCGATTGGGAACAATTTTGAAGGAGAGTTGCCGCAAACGGGCAACACCTTTCAGTGGACAGACAATTACACAAGGACGTTTTCGAAACACACCGTCAAGTTCGGTGGGGACGTGCGGCGGCAACGCTTTGATCAGTTCTTGTTCTTCGATATAGTCGGCGAATACACCATTACGAGTCAGGCGGTCCAGGATCAGATCCAATCAGACCCTGCCTTCGCTTCGTATCCGAACTACTTTCTCGGCGCCCCCAATTCGTATACCCAGGGTGCGGCGCAGCGAGAGGATCTGCGGAACACGTCTCTTTATTTATTTGCTCAGGACAGTTTCAAGATAAAGCCCAACCTTACGCTGAACTATGGTCTGCGGTGGGAACTCAACACGCCCTACTACGATACAGGGAACCGGCTGCAGACCTTTCGAGCGGGACAAGCCACCACACAATATCCGTGTTGGCTATCCATTGAGAACGCAGCCGCACTGGGGCTGACTCCAGGCGACTGCGGACAGAACACTACGAATGGCAACAATGCCGTTTTTCCGCTGGGATTGGTATTCCCGGGCGATAAGGGTGTACCTCGCGGCCTGACGTCCACATACTACAAGGCGTTTGCCCCGCGGATCGGAATTGCATGGAGTCCCGGTTGGACAGAAGGATGGCTTGCGAAACTGACTGGGGGCCCTGGAAACTCAAGCATTCGCGCAGGGTTTGGAATCTTCTACAATCCAATCGAGCAGCTCGTTCTCGAGCAGTTCAGCGCCGAGCCGCCGTTTGGCGGCAGCTCGTTCGTCACTAACCCGCTCTTCAATCTTCCCTATCTCGGTCAGAATGGCGTTCTGTCCCCGAATCCGTTCGGTGGAGTGATTCAACAAACTCCACAGACGCCATGCGCGGTGGACACGCCCGGTGGCCCGAACGGATGTGTCGATTGGTCGAATTTTCGAGATGCAATCTATTTCGGCGAATTCCAGCCTCATCTCAAGTCGCAATATGCTGAACAGTACAACTTAACAATCGAGCGGCAGCTCTCAAAGTCGATGGTGCTGCGCGTGGCCTATGTCGGGACTCAAGCTCATCACCTGCTTGCGTCGCACGATCAGAACCCCGGCAACATCCAAACTTGCATCGGCCTGGCTAATTTGGCGAATCTAAATGTAAATAACGTGCTTTCAGCTCCAGGTGGAACTCCGACGTCGTGCGGTACCTCCGGCTCGGAATCCGAGTACTTCATTCCACCGGGGACCATAATACCGGCCGATCCGGCTTTGTCCGCTATGCCGGCCCAGCCTTTTAAGGTACCGAGCCTC
>Ga0307477_10002370_pt1 | contig 14655 bp, 8 predicted proteins | sample atmos_gasesECM2C_FD_203316 | JGI IMG/M metagenome (GOLD analysis project Ga0307477, IMG submission 203316) | Hardwood forest soil microbial communities from Morgan-Monroe State Forest, Indiana, United States - atmos_gasesECM2C_515 | ecosystem: Environmental > Terrestrial > Soil > Temperate...
CATCAAGCCGCCCGACATGCGCGCTGGCGAGAGCTTCTCTTTCGCCCAATCGCCGACCAGCTGGTAGAGCACCATGGAGCCGATATTCGCCGGCACCAGAACCAGCAGAAACACGATGACGATGTCCGCGCGCACGGCAAATCCGAAGGGAAAGATTTGCGGCGTGACCAGCCATGGCGATTCGATCACCTTCGCCAAAGAAATCGGGATGAACAGCGCATAGCAGAGCGTGCCTAAAGCAGCGCCAATCAGCATCGCTACGCGCCGCAAACGCTTCCCGCCCCATAGCGTTACGGCAACCAGCGTCGCCACCGCGATCGCGCCGCAAAGGAAATTGACCGCCGGATAACCGGGGCTGCTACGCTCGCCGATCCAGTTCGGCACCGAGGCATTGGCGAGCTGCACCATGGTGAGCAGAACGATGATGCCCGAGATCATCGGGCTCTGCATGTAGCGAGCAAACATGCCGCAGAAGCTCCAGCCGCGAATCGGTATCGTCAGCAGGAACCAGATGAGGCACGCGACAAAAGCCGAGCCGAAAGCAAGCGCCAAACCGGCATCGCGCATGACCCCCAGCGTGAGAAGTGCGGTGAAGCTGCCAATATAGGGTCCATGCACGATCGGCAGACGTAGAATCAAAGCCGCTTGGCCGGCCGTGACAAGGCCTGAAATGACAAACGTCATGCCATACAAATAGGCGATCTGCTCGATGGGAAGGTGCAATGCCTGGCCGAGAACGCCGGGAAAGACGAACATTCCGGGCATGCCGAAAATATTCTGAAAACCGAGCACGGCCGCTTGGCCAAAGGGCAGCTTCTCGTGAATACCGACATCAAACACCGCCGCGTGAACGTGGCTTCCCGGTGCGGCGGCAACAATCTCGTGCGCGGCGTCCGTGGTGTCCGTCGCGCTCATTCCTTCTTTCCTTCGGCCGCCTTCACTGGCGTTTCCGGCGTCAGGCCTTCACGCACGCGAGCAAGCGTCTCGCCCCCGTTCTTCTCCCAATCGCCGGTAACAGCGCGTTGCGCGAACAATTCCCAGCCATCGTTCCAATCGCCCAAACTATAGCCGTGCCATGGCGGATTGACCGAGAGGGAAGGCAGTCCGAGTTCGTCCCAAATCGCGCGCGCACGCTCCATGAATTCCTTGGCCGGCAGAGCGAGCGGGGGCATTGGCTTCTTCAAAGTCGCATCGATCAGCAGCGTCGAATCCAAACTGCTCTTGCCATATTGCGAACCCTGCAAGCCCCCGTGATACGGTGCGATATGAACGTCCTCGACCGGATTCGAGCGATAGGCAAACGACCAAAGCACGGCGTCCAAGTTTCCAGGATCGATGTCCTCGCTCACTGCGATGACGAATTTGCCGCAACCGGCCTGGAAATTCGCTGCGCCGTAAAGTCCGCGCCACACTTCGCTCGTCGGCGTTCCCGGTGCAAATTGCAGAAAAATCACCGGGCGCAAATTGGTCAGGCGCTCATGCATCACGACTTTGAGAATTCCCTTCACCGCCAATTGGTTGCGCAAATGGGCGAGAAACAGCGGCTCATAGGCGACTTTCTTGATCACGCTGGATTCCGACGGCGTCACCTGGCTGATGATCGCGGGGAACACGGCTGCGCGCTTTCGCGTGATCGCAGTCACCTGCATCTGCATGTTGAACGCTTCAAGCGCGACATAGCCATTGCTTTCGCCGAACGGCGCTTCGGGCTCAAGCGTCTCGGGATCGATCAGTCCCTCGATGACGATTTCCGCATCCGCTGGCACATCGAGATCGACGCTCGTGGCTTTCACCATGCGAACCGGCTGGCCGATCAGGCCGCCGGCAACGGCAATCTCGTCCATGTCGATGGCGAGCTTCTGCGGACCGGTAAAGCAGATCGCCGGCGCACAGCCGAGCACGATCGCGATCGGCATCTTCTGTTTGCGCGCATGATATTTTTGCCAATGCAGATAGCCGCCGGCGCCGCCCGGCCGGGCAACCATGCGAACGCCAAGCCGGTCGGTCGCCTTCAGCGCCGCGCGATAGGTGCCCATGTTCTGGATCAGGCTGTCGGGATCATGGGTGATGCAAAGCGTCGCGGTGAGATAGGGCGCCGCATCGAAGCCCGGCGTCGACACCGGCACTGGAAGCGCGGCCAGTCCGCCGCCTGGGCGCTTCAGCTCGTCTCCCGTAATGACAACTCCCTGGCACGGCGCGGCGTTCACACGGACCGGCAGAATAGGGTGGGCAATCGCGCGATTCCATGCGTTCCCGATTTCTTCGACCGGCACGCCCATGCCGATGGCGTAGATGCGCGGCGATGCCGCGAGCGCTCCGACCACGACAGGAATGTCGTAATGGCGGCCCTTGGCATCGATCACATTGGTGAAGAGAAAGGCGCGGCGCTCGTCTTCCGGAACACCGCCCAGGAATTGCCAGCGCACCAGCGGGTGCAGCTCGGTGTCCTTATTTATCGGCCGGGCGACACGGATCAGCAAGCCTTCGCGTTCCAGCGCCGCCAAATGCTCTTGAAAGTCGAGCCGCGGCCGCATCTCTGTCGATGCGGAGCCACGTCCGTAGTCCGTTGCGCGGCCGGTCATGAGGCTACAATGGAGCGATCTGTCCTCTTTGCAAAGAGCGGCCGAGCGTTTATTCCACTTGCCCACGCGCGCAATCGGCGCCCGCGGAAAGCGAGAAGGTAATGGCAGTAAAACCGGACGATTACACCGGCTCTCACCGGTACAATCGCCCCAAATTTTTCGGCGCGGCCGTCAAGCGCAAGGAAGACCCGGCTCTGCTCACCGGGCGCGGCCATTTTGTCGACGACATCAGGCTCGCCGGAACGCTGAACGCGGCCTTTGTGCGCAGCGCCCATGCTCATGCGCGCATTCGCGGCATCGATTCAACGGCCGCGCGCGCCTTGCCAGGCGTGCATCTCATCCTCACCTATCCCGATCTTCCCGAAGCCGCACAGAAGCCGCTCACGCTGCTGGTGCCCAATCCGGCGATCACCCAATTGTTCATGCCGTGGGTGCTCGCCGATAAGGAAGTCTGCTATGTCGGCGAACCGATTGCGATGGTGGTCGCAGATTCGCGCTACATCGCCGAAGACGCCGCCAGCCTCGTGGAGGTGGACTACGAAATTCTGCCGCCGATTTCGGATTGCCTCGACGCCATCGCCCATGATGCGCCGCTGGCCCATGCCGATACAACGTCCAATATCGCGGCGCGCATTCCCTTCAGCCATGGCGACAATGATGCGGCTTTCGCGCAAGCGGCGCATGTCTTCAGCGAAACGCTGAAGACCCATCGCGGTGGCCCGTTTTTCATGGAGTGCCGCGGCTTGGTCGCAAGCTATGACGCGGTGACCGACAGCTTCACGGTGTACATCTCATCGCAGAGCTCGCATCGCATCAAGCGCTCTTTCCTCGATGCGCTGGATCTGAACGACAACCAGCTCCGCGTCATCACCCCCGATGTGGGCGGCGGCTTTGGGCCAAAGGGTGCGCTCTATCCGGAATATCCTTGCGTCGCGGTGGCGGCGCAAATGCTTGACCGGCCGGTGAAATGGATCGAAGACCGGCGCGAGAATTTTGTCGCCACGCATCAGGAGCGCGACGAATATTGGGATGTCGAGATCGCGGTGGACAAGGGTGCCAAGATTCTCGGCCTTCGCGGGCGCATGGTGCATGACGAAGGCGCGTATCTTCCTTGGGGGCTCACCGTTCCGTGGATCGCGGCGACGACCGTACCCGGTCCCTATGTCATCCCGAGCTATAAGATGGAAGTCGTGGTCGCCTTCACCAACAAAATCTCCACCACGCCGGTGCGCGGCGCCGGAAGGCCCGCGGGTGTCTTCGTGATGGAGCGGCTGATGGATCGGGTGGCCAAAGAATTAAATCTCGATCCCGCGGAAGTGCGCCGGCGCAATTTCATCCAGCCCGAGCAGATGCCCTACAAAGTCGGCATCGTGTTTCGCGACGGCCGGCCGGTCACCTATGACAGCGGCAATTATCCCGCCTGCCAGGCGACGGCGCTTTCGGCGGCGGAATATCAGGACTTTGCCACGCGCCAGCGCCAGGCGCGCAAGCAGGGGCGCTTTATCGGCATCGGTATCAGCAATGCCGTCGAGGCGACCGGCCTCGGGCCCTACGAAGGCGTGACCGTGCGCATTTCCACCACCGGCAAGATCAGCCTGTACACCGGCGCCACGCCGCACGGCCAGTCGCACAAGACCATTCTCGCGCAAATCGCCGCCGATCAGCTCGGCGCCGATTATGAGGACATCACGGTAGTGACCGGCGACACCGCGAGCATTGCCTTCGGCATGGGCACGTTTGCCGCGCGCACTGCGGTCAATGCCGGCTCATCGGCGCATCTTGCCGCGATCGAGGTGGCGAAAAAACTCAAGCAGATCGCCGCCGAGATGCTGCAAGCCGCGCCGCAAGACATCGAGCTGAGCAACGGTTTTGCCGTGTTGCGTGACCATCCGGAAAAACGCAAAAGCTTTCGCGAGCTCGCCTTCAAGGCGGCCGGCATGCCCGGCGTTTCGATGGCGGGCGGCCTTGCGCCCGGGCTCGAACACACCGCCTATTTCACGCCCGACCAATCCACCTATTCCAACGGCACCCATGTCGCCGAGGTCGAAGTCGACATCGAAACCGGCGGCGTTGAAATCCTGCGCTACATCGTCATGCATGATTGCGGCAATGTGATCAATCCGATGGTGGTCGAAGGCCAGGTGCGCGGCGGTGTCGCGCATGGCGTCGGCAATGCCTTGTTCGAAACCATGCTTTACGACAATAACGCGCAGCCTCTGAACGCGAATTTCGGCGAATATCTGCTGCCCGGTTCGACCGATGTGCCCAATGTCGAGCTGCATCACATGGAAACGCCGTCGCCCCTCAACCCGATCGGCGTCAAGGGCGCGGGCGAGGGCGGCACGATTCCGGCCATCGCCGCGATTATTGCCGCAATCGAGAACGCGCTGATCCCGTTCGGGGTGAAGATTGCCGAGGCGCCGATTTCCCCGAGCCGTCTCGTCGGATTGATTCAAGCCTCCGAAACCCGCACCGCCGCGCAATAGCTATTTCACTGCAGCACCAAGCCGGCGCTGGTGCGTTGGCCCGTCGGTACGAGGTCGAAATTACACCAGCCGTCACCGGCGGGATCGTAGAGCTTGCAATCTCTGGCGAGCCGCCAGTGATAGGCCGGCGTCCACAGCTCGATGATGGCGCGATCGGCATCTTGCGCCGTAACCTTATTCTCGGCGGCTTTCAACGTATAGAGCGGCACCATCGGATTCACGTGATGCACGATGTGCTGCATGACGCGATGAAAGAACCAATCAATAGCTTCCGGAAAACGCATATGAACCGTGCCGCGCAGCTTCTGCTCGTGAGTCGAAGGGCGCCCCGTTGGCATTATCCAATGCGCGCTCGGTGCGGTGTGCTGGACGATGGTCACAAAGGAGATGAAAACATTCCATACCAGGAAAGGAATCAAGAATCCGAACAGAGCCGCGTTCGACAGCGCCGCGCCGAAAGTTTCACCGGAATAGATCTGCGAAATGTAGGTGAGGGCGATGACAAAACTCGCCAGCCATGCATAAACGATCGCAAGATCGATCCAATCCAACGCCCGAAAGCTGCGTGCTTCGCGCGGCAACGGAAGGAAGATTTTTGGCAGCCAGATGTCGATCATGTAAAAGAAGGGCTGCCCGCCGAGGCTGCGCATGAAGCGATAATAAAGCCGCCGCCCGGATGAAGCCGCCCGATATTGCTCCACGGTCATTGGCGAAAATGCGTTATCGACTCCAATCTGCGCCGTATAGCGGTGATGAACGCGATTATGGTGATGTTCCCACCGGCTATAGGGGTGAAGTGCGGGAAGAAACGCGATTGTCCCGATCGCGCGGTTGAGCCATCGCGACGAGGTGAAACTGCGATGGATGGCGTCATGCCCGATGATGGCAAGATTGGCGATGAACACACCCGCGACAACGCCGAAAAGGATTTTAGCGGCGAGAGACGTGGCTAGGATTGCGCCTACAACGCATGAGCCATAGAGCAGGAAAGACAGGGCGAAAATTGCGCAGGGCAAAACGAGGCGCCGCCGCATGAAGGGCGTCAGCGACGTCTGATCGAAAGACGTCGAATCGACTTCGACGATTCCCGTGCTCATTGCCACAGCCCCCGCCGAACTTGTTATAGTTAACGAGAGCTTAACAGAACCGGCCTTCTGGAAAATCGCGCGGCTACGGCGAAATCTCTTCCAGCACCCGGCCTTTAGTTTCTACGGCAAAGAGCCCGACAATGACCGCGGCTGTGATTGCCACGAAGCCGAACGCCAGAAAAACGAACCGCAATCCCGATTCCGCAACCAGCACCCCAACGATATTCGGGCCGATGATGGAAGCAAGGCGCAGCCATGCCGTCGCGGTGCCCACGCCCAGCGCGCGGCTGCGTGTCGGATAGAGTTCCGGCGTATACAGATAGACCGCAAGCGACATGGTCCCGACGCACATGTTGCTCAGCGTCCCCAGCACCAGAACACGTTCCGCGGAAGATGGCCCCAAATACCAGAGCGCGAGCAAGGACGCCGCGGAGCCCGTGAATGCCGCCACGAACCAAGCGCGCCGGCCGGTCAGATCGATCAGCATGGCGCAAGCAAAGCTTGAGAACAGCGTCAGCACGTTGGTGATCAGCTGATAACGCAGCGCGGTGCCGAGCGGCAGATGAAAGATCGTGCGGTACAAAGTCGGCATCCAGGTCGCCAGGCCATAATTCACGAAATAGGTGGCAAACCAGATCACCCAAACCACCAGCGTGCGCCTAAGATAGATGGGACCGAACACATCTGCCCAGGAAGGCGCTTTGCGCGGCGCCCTTACCGCAAGTTCCGGCGGCGGCAATTTGCGTCCCAATGCGCGTTCGGTGCCTCGTTCCACCACACGCAATGCCGCTTCGGCTTCGGCGTTACGCCCACGCGCGGCAAGCCAGCGCGGGCTTTCCGGCAGGAGGCGTTGCAAGAACAGCACCAGCAATGAAGGGAGCGCCCCGACGAAAAACATGGATTGCCAGCCGAAACTCGGCACCAGCCAAAGTCCGAGTAGGGAGGCCGCAAGAATGCCGCAGGGAAATACCAGTTCGAAGAGAAGGACGAAGCGGCCTCGGCCCCGCGCATTTGCCAGTTCGCCGATATAGGTGGCGGCAACCGGCACTTCGCCGCCAAGACCGAAGCCTTGGAAAACTCGCGCGGCAAGCAGCGAATTGTAGTCCCAGGAAAAGGCGCAGGCGAGACTGAGGATGGAGAAGGTTCCAATGGAGATGAGCAAAGCATTCAGCCGGCCGTAACGTTGGGCCACCCAGCCAAAGAACAGCGCGCCTAACAACTGGCCGAAATAGCCCGCAGAAATGAGGATGCCGGCTTGCGGCGCCGACAGCCCCCATAGCGGCACGATTACCGGCAGGATATACGCAACCGCCAGCGCATCAAACGCGTCAAAGAACGTCGCGGTGCCGATGATGATGCGCGCTCGCACCTGCCAGGCCGAGAGCGGCAGGCGCTCAATGCGCGCGGCCACCTCGCCGGCGAAATCCTCGCGCGTTCGAATCTGCGCTTGATCCAAAACTGCCATCAGGGATTTTCTTCGTCCAGAAATGGAAACGAGATCATGCCGCAGCAGGATATCCTGAGGCAGGGGACCGGCGAATGTTCCGGCGCTTTTTCCGATAGTTCCGCGGCGGTGAGCCGGCGCAGCGGCGCGTTCTGACGCAGCAAGCGGCTGCAATGCACCGGCGCGGCGGCGGCGCGTTCGGTTTCGGTTGCTTTCATATCAATGGCGAGTGTCTCGGGGTCGAGCACGACGCCGTAATAATCGCGTGCGGCGCGAAGCGAGACATAGCCCTGGCGCACATCTTCACGAACCTTCTCCTGCGGTCTCTCTAGGGGCGAACCGAAACCGCCGCCGCCTCCGGAGCGAAGGGCGTAAGCATCGCCGGCTTTGATCTGCGCCGTCAGCACCTTGGCGTTCACCCGTTCCTTGTCCCATTCGCCATTCTTGCGCAGAAGCACCTCATTGCCCGTTCCTTCCAGGCCGCCTTTAAGACCCCAGGGGAGGCAATGCGCGCGGTCGATGCTTGCGTTCATGGTGACATCCGTCAGAGCGCGGATGACGGTTTCGCAGCCTAGACCGCCGCGATGCTTGCCCGGCCCGCCGGAATCCTGGATCAGCGCATAGCGTTCGATCAGCAGCGGATATTTGGTTTCCAACTGCTCACGTGGCGAATTATGCGTGTCACCGTCATTGATGCACACCGTAGCCGATACGCCGTCTTCAGTCAGTTTTGCGCCCCAGCCCCCGCCTAATGGGCCCATATGGGCGAGGAAGAATTTGCCGTCCTTGGGATCGACGCCGTGCACCAGCGACACGCAAAGATCGGCGTGATGGCCGGCGATCACCTGACCCGGAATGGCATCGGCCAGTGCCTTGAATACGGTATCGATCACCGTCATGGGAAACGTCATCCACCATCGCATCGGCGCGGGCCGTGTGGCGCTGACGATGCGGCCCGGCGGCACGATGGTTTTCAGATTGCGGAACGATCCGTCATTAATCGGGTAGTCGGTCGGCGAGGTTAGGCACTTGAACGCCACCTGTGCGCAGGCATGTCCAGTGGTGATGCCGGAATTGTAAAAGCCGCGCACCTGTTTCGAGAGATCGGTTAAATCGATAATCATCTCATCGCCTTTGACCTCGACTTTGACCTTGATCGGAATCGGCGCTCCGACATTGACCCCGTCGTCGTCCATGAAGGATTCCGCCTCATAGACGCCGTCGGGAATGGCGCTGGTGCGCGTTCGAGCGGCTCTTTCCGATTGGTCCATGATCGAAGCGATGGCGCCCAGCACCTGACCGCGGCCATAACGCGAGACCAGCTCCAGGAATCGCCGCTCCCCCGTCTTCACTGCTGTGATCTGCGCCCTGAGATCGCCCATGGCGCGCTCGGGGATGCGCACATTCATGCGGATGATGTCGACGAGGTCCTGATTGACCACCCCTTTCTTCGCGTATTTCACAATCGGGATTTGCAAGCCTTCGGAAAAAATATCGGTTGTGATGCCGCCCAGCGTGCCGCCGATGTCCTGCCAATGCGCCATGCAACAGGAAAATCCGATCAATTCGCCTTGGTGAAATATCGGCAGCGAAAAGGTCATGTGGTTGAGGTGGCTGCCGGTGATGTAGGCGTCATTGGTAAGCAATATGTCGCCCGGCTCGATGCCGTCTTTGCCGAAATGCGCAAGTTCCGCCTTGATGGTTTCCGCCATGCCGCGGATGAAGGTCGGCAGGCCTAAGCCGATCGAGACGGTTTCGGCTTTGGCGGTGAACAAACCGACCGTGAAGTCGAGCGCCTCATAGATGATCATGTTGTAGGCGGTGCGCATCAGATTGGTCTTCATCTCTTCGGTGACGGCGATGACGCCGTTGCGCACGATCTCGATGAGAACCGGTGTGATGCCTTTGCCGGTCATGCTCTAAGCGCTTCCTGCGGGTAGTGGCGCGTTCGAGAGCTACTCAAGTCCATGGCCAATGTGGGCCGGACAGAGACACCCAATCGCAAATGCTTCTAAGAGGGCGCGGCGGCGTGGATTCGGCACACACAGGCACCGAAACGTGTAACCTTTCCTGAGCTGCGGTCCTCGTCGCTTAGATCGCCCAAAGTATTTTTGCGTAAATGAGGACTGCCCCGCCATGTGGTTCCGTAATCGTTGGCGAATCCCGCCGTGGGCGCGCGGAGTACTGCCAACATGCAAGACTCGTCTGCGAGGGCTATAGATTATGTAAACACCCTTTTTATCAGGTGCGTCGAGTTTGGTTCTTGGACTCGGAAAAGGCCGGAGCGGCGCAAGCATCAATTTGTCGAATAGCACTGTCACACTTTTCGAGTCCCGATTCATTGTCATAAGCTGCCTCGCAATCCTCCATCACCGTTACTGCCCATGATAATGACAAGGTTACCAATTTCATCCAACGCCAATTCATCGTCGGGCATCAACACCGTGGTGGAGGCATGCTCTTCGATCAAAGCAGGGCCCGAAATGCGATTGCCGGCGAGAAGCGACATGCGGTCGAACACGGGCGTTTCGCGAAAACCTCCCGAGAAATAGGTTTGGCGCGCGCCGCGGCGAGACGTCTCCGGCGGTTTTTCGGAACCGCGCGCGATGCGCTCGAATTTGGGCTTGGCGAGAATTCCGGTTACCGCCGTGCGCAAAGACGCGACCTCGGCCGGCTCTGCGGGCACCGAAGTGCCGTAGCGCTGCTGGTGCTCGTCATCGAACAGCCGCTTGATCGCGGCGCGGTCTTGCCGCTCGAAATGCTCGACCGGTACATCGATCGTCACCAAATGCTCTTGGCCGACATAGCGCATGTCCAACGACCTAGCGACGCGGTTTCCGCTCGTGCGCACGCGACTATCCTCGATGGCGCGGCAGCCCTGAGCCTCCATTCTCGCGAACATCTCGCCGAATTCGGCGAAATCCAGCTCAGCGAGCTTGCTGAACCGGGTTTGCACATAATCGTAGCGCAGATCGGAAAACAGCATCCCGCAAGCGGAGAAATGTCCAGGTGCGCGTGGAACAATCACGCGCGTGATGCCGAGCTCGCGCGCAATCGCGGTTGCGTGCAGCGGCCCGGCGCCGCCATAGGCGACGAGGGCGAAATTTCCCACGTCAAGCCCGCGTGCCGTGGTTACGCCTTTCACGGCATAAGACATTTTGGTGACGGCGATTTCGACAATGCCGTTTGCGGCACCGACAAGGCTCATGCCGAGCGGCGCCGCGACTTGCTTATAAAGGGCCCGCTCGGCTGCGTTGGTATCGAGCTGCATTTCACCGCCCAAAAAGCGATCGGCGCCAAGCCGGCCGAGAATCAGATTTGCGTCGGTGACAGTAGGCTCCTGCCCGCCCAAGCCGTAGCAGGCAGGGCCGGGCGCTGCGCCCGCGCTTTTGGGTCCGACATAGAGCGCGCCGCCTTCGCTCACCCCCGCGATCGATCCGCCGCCTGTGCCGGCTTCAAAAATATCCATCATCGGAATCTGGATCGGCAGCGCTTTCTCATAGCCGCCGATCAGCGCGGCGCCGGTGGTGAGCACGTGATGATTGGAGATCACACCCGCTTTCGCCGTTGTGCCGCCCATATCAAAGGCGATGGCGTTGGCCACGCCGGTCTCCTGGCATATGGCTTGCGTCGCGATAACGCCCGAAGCCGGCCCCGATTCCAGCATCCGCACGCATTGCGCGCGCGCTTGCTCCATGCCGAACAATCCACCGGTGGATTGCACGACCAGAAACGCGCCTGCGAAACCGGCTGCTCGCAGATGCTCGTCAATCTCATGGAGGTATCGCGCCACGCGCGGTCCGATATAGGCGTTGGCGGCAACCGTCGATGAGCGTTCGAATTCGCGATATTCCTGCGACAGCTCGTGCGACGTGGTGACAAAGACGCCGGGCAATTCCCGCTGCAAGATCGCTTTGGCCCGCAGTTCGTGTTCGGGATTACGGTAGCAATGGAGAAACAGCACGGCGGCCGCCTCAATGCGCTCGCGTTTCAGGATCTCGGCGGCGGCGGTGATTTCCGAATCGCGTAGCGGCTTTAGCACCTCGCCGGTGGCGAGTAGGCGTTCACTCACCTCGTAGCGGTGCTCGCGCGGGATCAACGGCTGATGTTTGGAAAAGAACAGATTGTAGGAATCCGGCCGGTTCACCCGGCCGATTTCGTAAATGTCGCGAAAGCCCTCGGTGATGAGGAGGGCCGTTTTCGCTCCGGTTCGTTCTAGGATTGTGTTGATGGCGATCGTCGAGCCATGCAGGAACAAGCCCGCTTGCGCGAATGACGTGCCGGCCTTGCGGACGCCGGCCTCAATTCCTTCAACTAGGGCGTCCGGCGTGGAGAGCGCCTTGCCTAACAATAGGCTTCCGGTTGTTTCGTCGAAGGCCGCGACATCCGTGAAGGTGCCACCGATGTCTGCGGCTAACCTCATCAACGGCTAGGCCTTGCGCCGCGAAAGAACCAGCAAGTTCCCCGCCAGACACAACGCAATGCCCGTGACCATGACGATCTGCCAACGCAAACCTTCAACCAGCGTCGAAAGCATTAGCGCAACCACTGGAATGGCGACCGAGGCATAGCCGGCACGCCCCGCGCCGATACGGCCCATAAGTGTGATATAGGCGCCGAAAGCGAGTACCGAGCCAAACAAGGCGAGGTAAATAAGCGACACGACGTAGGGGTATGACCAATCGAATTGGAGCCGATCGCCATCAAGTGCAGCATAAAGCGCGACGAAAATCGCCCCGTAAAGCATGCCCCAGCCATTGACCTGAACCACCGGCAGGCCGGCGCGGTGATTGCGCGTTGCCACCATGGTCCCGAGCGAAGCGACGACTGTCGAGCCCAACGCGTAGATCAGTCCGATTAGCTCGTTGCCCGAAGCTGAGAATTGCGCCACTTCCGGCCAGAACACCAACGCCACGCCGGTGATGCCAATCCCGGCGCCAACAATGTCCCTCGACCTGATGGGCGTGCCGAAGAACAGGCGCATAAACACAATGTTCAAGAAGGCCATTAGCGAGAAGATCAGAGCGACGAGACCGGACGGCAGATATTGCTCGGCAAGGTAAACGGCCACATAGTTTATGCCGAACATCGAAAGGCCCTGCAGGCCCAGCCAGATATGATCGCGCGGGCCGAAGCGCAGTCGAAGGCGTTTGTATTTTGCAAAGGCGAGCAGCATCAGCGCGGCGAGGACGAACCGCCACATCACCGAGACTGCCGGCGGCACCACTCCGAGCTGATATTTAATGGCGAGCCAAGTCGAGCCCCAAATGAGCACCGTGGCGGCATAGAGATTGAGATTGCTAAGGCCACGCGAGCCGTGCGTTTCCGCGCCCGGGATCAGAAATCTATCGAAATCCGGCTTGCGCAGCTAAGGCCCCGATTTTTCCGCCTGAGCGGCAAGCTTCACCACGTAGGGCGGCGAAGCGTAGATTTCTTTGATCAGCTTCTCCACATCGGCGCCCGATACCGGCCGCACTTCGAGCTCGAGCTTTTTCGCTTCGGCTAAAAATTGCGGGTCTTTCATGGTCGCGTCGAAGGCGGCGCGCAAAGCTTGCAGGCGTGCCGGCGGAAGCCCCGGAGGCGCTGCAAACGGACGGGCAATGCTTTGGCGCGACACGATCAGTTTCAGCGCGGCCTTGTTTTGCGGCGTGGTCGGCAGATCCATCACCGTCGGAACATTGGGCAAGTCTTCGTGCTTTTGCAGCGCCAATTGCAGGACAATGTTGATTTTTTTTCCATCCAGCAGCGGTTTGCTTTCACTGAGGAGGCTGCTCCACGACCAGCCGCAACGGCCCATGATCTCGCCGCGTTCCATTCCGAGATTGATGTCGGCGCCGCCATTGGAAAAACCCGTCACGACTTTGGCCGGCAGATGAAACAGATTGCGCAAAACCGTAGGAAAGATTTCGCTGTCCGCGCCGGCGGCCGATGCGCCGATCGTGGTGGGCTTCGTCTCTACGTCCTTCCACGTTTTGATCCCGCTGGTGCCCCAGAAGGCGCAGACTCCGACTTCATTCGAGACACTGCCGATCCAGCCATATTTGGTGGCATCGAATTGCGTGCCTTGCGCGTGACCAAGCAAGGGTTCGATGGGTAGGCCGCGGGCAAAAGTGCCGATCACGGTGCCGTCTTTGCGCGCCACATTGTAGAGATAATTCATCACCTTGATGCCACCGGCGCCGGGCATGTTCTGCGGCACCATGGTCGGATTGCCCGGGACATGCCGGCCCATATAGCGCGCAAGCGTCCGGGCATAGAGATCGTAGCCGCCGCCGGGACCGAAACCGACGAGCACCTGAATGGTGCGGCCCTTGTAGAAATCGGCAACCGCATCGGCCGCACGCGTAGGCGCTATGGCGAGCGCCGCGAGTAATCCCCCCGCAGCAACACACGCAGAGAATCGCGCCAGCCCGAACATTCCCGAGTTTTCCTCCCGTGACCGCCAAAGAAAAAGAGCGCATACCCGAAGGCCATGCGCTCTTTTGCTTGACTTTAAGCGTGATAGGCGACGCCCGAATGGGCTTTGGCCTGAACTCGCAAATCGACCAGCTCGAGCGGCGAAGCGGTTTGCTCCAGCATTCCCCAGCTCTTCAACCATTCATACGTGCGCTGCATTTCTTCGATTGGGATTGGCGCGGGATCGCAAACCACGATGCGGCCCTCGCGAATGTCCTCAGGTTTCAACGTGCCGATCTCCGGGTCCTTCGCCTTATGATAATCGATGAAGTAATGGAGATAGGCGCGCTTATTGGCATTGATGCGCTTGACCGCCTCGCGCACCGCGCGATTGAAGGCGCCATAGGTTTCCGCATCGACGCGGTCGGATGCCACTTCGGTGCCGTGATAAAATGCCGAGCCGATGGTGCGGCACCCTTTCTTCTCCGCCAGCGTGATATAGGGCTCGGTCAACGTGGTGGCTTCGATTTCGCCTTTCATCATGGAATCGAAGCGGTAGCGCGAACCGTTTGGCGCGCGGCAAACTTTGATCACATCGCGCGTTAAAAACCCTTCCAGCAAATGCAATGCGAGATAATGCGTGCCGAAATAGAACGGAA
>Ga0307477_10002371_pt1 | contig 14651 bp, 10 predicted proteins | sample atmos_gasesECM2C_FD_203316 | JGI IMG/M metagenome (GOLD analysis project Ga0307477, IMG submission 203316) | Hardwood forest soil microbial communities from Morgan-Monroe State Forest, Indiana, United States - atmos_gasesECM2C_515 | ecosystem: Environmental > Terrestrial > Soil > Temperate...
CCGAGCGACCAACCGGAGCGAGGGATCTCTCCTAACCTTTTGCTTTTAACACGGGTGTAGCAGTGGAACATCGATTCATGTGCCCGTACTGTGGCGAAGAAATCTCTATGGTTCTGGATTTTTCCGTTCCGAGTCAGGTCTACATCGAAGATTGTGAAGTCTGCTGCAGTCCCATTGAGATCAGCTATTCGGCCGAGGACGATGAGTTGACCAGCTTCCGGGCCAAGCGCCTCGAATAACATGCGAGAGGTTATTTTTTGGTTGCGCCTCTCCGCTTGTCATTCTGAGCGGAGCGTCCCGAATTGTCTTCTCGGAAATCGCCTTGCGATTTCCGGTCGGGACGCGAAGTCGAAGAATCCCTCTTCGATTTCAGCTTCCTTAAGAATGCGCACTCTCATAGCTCACATGTGAGCGGGCTTGCCAATTTCCCTAGTTCTCTTCGTTGCAGCCAAACAAACACGAACGTCTCGATCGCCAGCAGCAACAGCGCTCCCGCCCAAAGCCGTTCCGCAGACGTCCACGCACCGGCATCCAGTCCGAATGCAGCGGAAGGAATAAAGATGGCCCGGTAGGGCGCGGCGAAGGGTCTATAGAGGCCAAACGCCGCCATGCACGCGCTCGCGCAGACGTAAAAAATAATTAAGTACAAGACGCCGGCAATCAGCGGCCGCCTCGCCCTTTGCAGATTCATCCACTGCAGATACTGGAAATCTCTCACCAGCCAAATCGCAAAGAACACTACTTCCAGTATCCCCACCTGGAAATTCCAATTGCCGAAATCTTCCACGTTGTATCGAATCATGGCCAGAATCGCGCATCCGGTAGCCAGTGCGCCGGCCAGCAGATAAGGTGACGGCCAAATCGCCGCCCACCAGCCCGAAGCCGTCGCCCCGTATTGCCGGATACGCCGGCGCACTCGCTCCCGGTTGCGCAGCAAAGCGAATCCGAAAATGGCAAACAGCCAGAGCGCATTTGCAAGAAAAACCACTGCGGCCGGGCCCGCCTGAATCGGCCGGAATTGAACGCGATATTGGGGCGGAAGCTGAAACGGAACAACCCATCGGAAGAAGCCGAGCACCAGTGCATTCAAATACAAGACAAATGCCAGCCCCTGCCAGGACGCGTAGATCTCGTATACCGACGGGTCCCGCTTGATATTCCTTGTCACTGCCAGCAGAAGGAACGCCGAAAAGGTGACATAGAGTACAACGAGCACCAGAAAATGCGGAACGTATACGCCCAGGAACAAGTCCTGCAGGGGAAGTAGCGTTGCAAACGGACTTTGCGGCGTCTGAGAACCGAGAAGTTCTACCGCGAAAAACGGACTCACCTGGTGGATGGCAAACGTGTTCATTCCTGCCGAAATCATCGAACCCATGGCAACCAGAAAGAGGAAAAACACGATCGTTCCGGCCGAAGATCCAAATGGTGCGAGCAACGAAAGCAGAAGCGCCAGCAGGTGAAAGGTGATCGACCCCAGCAGAACGATCAGGCAGATTTGCAGCAACGTAAAAACGGGAATCTGCGCAAGAAACGCGGCGATTAGCGTGATAGGCGTGAGGCACAGAACGATGAAATAGGCCAAGGCCGGCGCGCCCAACATTTTTCCGATGGCCAGTTCAATCGGCTTTAGCCGCGTAATGCGCTGGTAATCAAAAGTGTTGAGTTCCTTCTCCCGATTCACAGACTGAAGGCAATAAATCCCCCCGCCAATCAGCAGGACTGCGATCTGCAAGATAACCATCGTTCGAACTAAGTTGAGAGCGGCCATTTCCGAACGCGCGGCGTCGGGGGAGTAGAAGAAATAGGCAACCGCGGAAAGTGAAACCGCCGCGCAAATGACGATGACGGCGAGCACTCGCCCGCGGCGCAACTGAATGCGGCTATTGCGCAAAAGCTCTGGAGTAACCGTCAATGTGCTCACATGACCTCGTCGCTCGATACGCGGGAGTAGAGTTCCTCCAGCGTCTCCGTAATTTCTTCCACCCCGCACACCAGGCCGCCCGCCGAAACCAATCCGCGAACGATTTCCGCCAGATCCATGTCACTTCCCGCAAAGTTGAATGTCGCCTCTGAATTCACCGCCGCCACCGAACTCACACCTGCGCGCATCCCGAGCCAATCGCTTGCTGCGAACCCGGACGTCGCTAGCCGGATACGCACTCGCCGCGCGGCCTTCCCTTCCTTCATCACGTCTTCCAGGCGGCCGATTCGCAGTAGCCGTCCTCTTTCGATAATCGCTATCGACGAGCAAATTTCTTCGAGGTCGGAAAGGATGTGCGAAGTAATAAAGATGGTCTTGCCGCCGCGTTGCAGGCCGCGCAGCAGCTCCTTCAGCTCCACGCGCGCCTTGGGATCGAGTCCCGCGGCCGGCTCATCCAGCACCAGAAGCGGCGGGTCGTGAATAATCGCGCGGCCCAGGCCCACGCGCTGCTTCATTCCGCGCGAGAGCCCTCCGATCATGGCTTCTCGCTTCGTTTCCAGGCCAAGTCCCTGGATCACTTCGTCCACGCGCTTCCGTATCAAGTACCTATCCATCTTGTAGGCGCGGGCAAAATAATCGAGATATTCCCAGACCATCAGGTCATCGTAGAGGGAAAAGAAGTCGGCCAAATAGCCCAGATGGCGCTGGGCCTCTTCCGGCTGCCGCTCGACGTCAACTCCGTTTACGGCCACCCGTCCGGAGGTCGGAACCACCAGCCCGCAAATCATCTTCAGCGTTGTCGTTTTGCCGGCGCCGTTCGGGCCCACCAGGCCGAATATCTCCCCGGCTGCGACTTGAAAACTGAGTTGATTGGCGGCCACGATAGGCGCGCCTTTGCCCGTCGGCGCGTCATACTCTTTCGATAGGTCTTCGACCTGGATCATTCTCGCGGGTTCTCACCCTGTCGCGAGGTTCTCACCCCGTTAACGAAGCTGTCAACGCTGCGCCGAGCCCAGTCTGCTGTGCGAGTTATGTACTTGTGCGGTAAACGAGTATCCGGCCAGGATGCTCGTCCCGAGCGAACAGCGTGAACGAGGGACCTCTCTTAAGCTTCACGCCATTTACTGCTGGGGTACAATAGAACATGCTCGAACTCTACTCAGGCTTGCAGCCCTTCCGCTCTCGCCTCTCGGTGGATAATGGAATGATCGCCGGGTTCAGACGCGGCATAGCCACTCTTGGCTGTGCGGTTACTGCTCTGGGTCCTTGGGGTAGGCTCGAAGCGGAAAGCCACCGCGCCCGGTTCGGTTTTACGACGAGCACGTTGCACTTGTGCATCGGAAACGGAGAGAACCGGCAAATAGGCGCTTCTCACATCGCCACTGCAAGCTTTTTAGAATCAACACTTGCAGAAAAGAGGGGGAGGGAGCAGCAATGCTAACTACGCTCCCTAGAGAACGGCCATGTTTAAGTCTAGCGGAATCATACTCTTGCACGATAAATAAAAATAACTCCTTTGGGCTGATATTCTTGTAAAAAAAGATGGGGGCACCCCCTCCCTGAAGTAATCCATTAACTTTATGAATAAAGCTAACCGCAACATCGCGATCGTCGCCCACGTGGACCACGGCAAAACCACGTTGGTCGACGCCATGCTCCGTCAAAGCGGCATCTTCCGCATTAATCAGGAAGTCGTCGACCGGGTGATGGATTCCAATGACCTTGAACGAGAGCGCGGCATCACCATTCTGGCCAAGAACACGGCGCTCTTCTATAAAGACACGCGCATCAATATCGTCGACACGCCCGGCCACAGTGACTTTGGCGGCGAAGTCGAGCGCGCCCTGCGCATGGTCGATGGTGTGCTCCTCCTCGTGGACGCCAGCGAAGGCCCGCTGCCGCAGACCCGCTACGTCTTGCAAAAGGCCTTGCAGGCCAAGCTGCCTCCTATTGTCGTCCTGAACAAAATCGATCGCTCGGACGCGCGCCCCACAGCCGTCCTCGACGAAATCCTCAGCCTTTTCATCGACCTTGACGCCACCGAAGATCAGCTCGATTTTCCGGTGCTCTACACAAATGCCAAGACCGGCGTCGCTCACCGCAGATGGGCGGAGTCCGGCGGAGACGATGCCCGCGATCTCACATTCCTGTTCGAGGCGATTCTGAACACCATTCCTCCGCCCTCGGGCGATCCGCAAAAAACGCTGCAGGTGCAGGTCACCAACCTCGATTACAGCGATTATCTTGGCCGCATTGCCATCGCTCGCGTTTTTGAGGGCACGCTACACCGCGGCGATTTGGTCGGCATCGCGAAACTGGGCGGCTCGCTTCAAACCACGCGCATCACCAAGCTTTTCACCTTCCGCGGCCTCGATCGGGACGAAGCCGAAACCGTTTCCGCCGGAGACATCGTCGCTATCGCCGGCGTCGAGGGCATCCAGATCGGTGAAACGATCACCGATGCCGAAAATCCCGCTCCTCTGGAACCGCTCCTCATCGATGAGCCCACTCTGGCCATGATCTTCACGGTCAATAACTCGCCTCTGGCCGGACGTGATGGCCAGTGGCTTACTTCGCGCGATCTGCGCGACCGCTTGCAAAAAGAATTGCTTACCAACGTCTCCATCCGTGTCGAGAACACGGATACTCCGGAATCCTTTCGCGTGCTTGGCCGCGGCGAATTGCAATTGGCCATCCTCATCGAAACCATGCGCCGCGAAGGCTACGAATTAATGGTTGGCAAGCCTGAGATTGTTGTGCGCACTGAAAATGGCCGCCGCCTCGAGCCTCTCGAACAGGTGGTCATCGACTGCCCGGAAACTTTTATTGGCATCGTGATGGAGACGCTCGGCACCCGGCGTGGCGAGCTCACCCAGATGATTAATCACGGCTCCGGGCGCGTGCGCATGGAATTTCGCATTCCCTCGCGCGGTCTGATCGGCTTGCGCGGGCAATTGCTTACGGAAACCCGCGGCACCGCCCTGATTCATTCCATTCTCGCCGGCTGGACCGACTACGGTGGCGAAATGGCCTCGCGCCCGACCGGCGCGCTCGTGGTAGACCGAGCGGGCGCCACCACGGCGTATGCGATATGGAATATTCAGGAACGCGGCGTGATGTTTGTTGGGCCGGGGACGGAAGTCTACGAAGGAATGATCGTCGGCGATAATGCACGCGAAGCGGATATGGACGTCAACATCACCAAAGAAAAGAAGCAAACCAATATGCGCGCTTCCACCGCCGATGAAGCCATTCGCCTGATTCCCCATCGTGAGCTCAGCCTCGAGCAGGCCATCGAGTACATCGCCGAAGACGAATACGTGGAAGTCACGCCCAAATCTTTGCGCCTACGCAAAAAAGTCCTCGACACCAAAAAGCGCCCCAAGCGCTGGCAGCTGATTCGCGCCAGCGCCGAAACCACCGCATAGATTATTGCTCGAGGAATTGTTTTTACGCGGAGTAGACGGATTCGCGCGTGGAGCGTTTCGCCGCGGCGGCCTGCTGCCTGCGCTGCAGCGCGTAATGAACCACTCGATAGCCAAATAGCACAGTCACCACCGCCGCGAAGCGCAGCGGAATGGTTTTATCGGATTTCACGAGCCATAAGTAGTGAATGACTCCGGCGCAAGCGCTGATGTAAATCAGCCGGTGTAGCAAATTCCATCGCCGCCCGCCGAGCCGCCGGATCATTCCGCTGGTGGAAGTCAGCGCCAGCGGAATCATGAGCACGAATGCTGTGAATCCCATGGTGATGAACGGACGTTTGTAGACGTCATCGATCATGGCGTGAACATCAAAACCCGAATAGATCCAGACCCAAGTCGTAAAGTGCAGGCAGGCGTAGAAAAAGGCGAAAAGGCCAAACATGCGCCGGAAGCGAATCAGCCAATTCTGATTCAGAATGCGGCGCAGCGGAGTCATCGACAAGGTTACGCAGAGACCGACGAGCGCCCACGTTCCGGTGGAATGCGTGATGTATTCGACCGGATTCGCGCCGAGCTCGCCGTGGAAGCCCATCCAAGCGAGGTGCGCGAGTGGCAGGAGACACGCGAGGAAAATCGGCGGTTTAAGCCACCGCATATTTATGTGCCGCGAAAGATCTTTCATTTTTGTGCTGAAGCTGAAAGTGACTTTAGTTAGTAGTTCTTCCGCAGGTCCATACCGTTATACAGGCTGGCGACCTGGTCGCCGTAGCCGTTGAACATCAGCGTCTTAATTCTCTTGCCGAAGAACGATCCGTCCAGCCGCCGTTCCGAAGCCTGGCTCCAACGGGGATGATCCACCTGCGGATTGACGTTGGAATAGAAGCCGTATTCCCGCGCGTTGGCGATGTTCCACGTCGTCGGAGGCATGTCTTTCACGAAGCGAATCCTCACCAGCGACTTGACGCTCTTGAATCCGTACTTCCATGGAAGCACCATGCGGACAGGCGCGCCATCCTGATTCGGCAGAGTCTCGCCAAACATTCCGAAAGTCAGGAGCGCCAGCGGATTCATCGCTTCGTCGAGCCGCAAACCCTCGACGTAAGGGAGTTCGATTCCTGCTCGCGGTCCCAGCGGCATCTGCTTGACGTCGTAATAGCTCTGGAAGGCCACGAACTTCGCGGTCGGCTTTGGATCTACTTCCTTCGCGAGCGCGCTGAACGAGTAGCCAATCCACGGAACCACGATCGACCACGCTTCCACGCAGCGGTGCCTGTAAATGCGTTCCTCGAGCGGCGCCAGCTTGCGGAGTTCTTCAAGATCGAACTTGCGCGGCTTGTTTACTTCGCCCTCGACGGTAACGCTCCAGGGAGTGGTCACGAATTTCGTGGCGTTTCGCGCCGGATCGCTCTTGTCGGTCCCGAATTCGTAGTAGTTGTTGTAGGTGGAAACATCCTTGAGGGGTGTTGTCGGTTCGGTGGTCGAAAACGGACTCTTCGCCAGCGGCCCTAGCTTCGCTTCGTCGGCGAGCACAGACCTCGGCTCGAGCCAATCCGAAACGGAGCGTGCACCGAGCGTGGCTGCGCCGGTCGCCGCGGCGACGCCAGCGAGAAATGTTCGCCGATTCATGTACACGGACTTCGGGGTGATTTCGGAATACGGAATATCGCTCGGCTTCTTGATCAGCATTCTCGCCTCCGTGACCCCTTTCCTCCCGTGGGCGCCCGGAAGGGCTCACAGTCAATAGGAGTCAGCAACTCATCAAAGGTTACACCCACCCAGAAGAAACTGCGGGCTTACTTGATTTTAGCGCGTTTGCAGACATTCGGCGTAACGATCCTTGGCATTGTTTACGTGCTTCACCCGGATGTGCGATCCGCCGCCCTCGCGCCGCCCGCCGCGCGTGGCAGGGTGATTTGCTTGGCGTAGAGTTCGCGAACGCGGTCCAGCGTATCGATTTGTTCCGGCGTTTTGTCCGAACGGATGCGCAAGATTCGCGGAAAGCGAAGCGCGAATCCGCTCTCATGCCGCTTCGATCGCTGCATGTTATTGAAGGCCACTTCGAGCACGATTTTTGGCTCGACGATACGACGGAATCCCTGGTCTTCCACGGTGTGCTTCAGAAAATAGCCGGTAAATTCACGAATTTCGGCGTCGGTGAGGCCGGAATAGGCCTTGCCGATGTTGAGCAACCGATCGCCTTCGCGCACCGCAAACGTATAGTCGGAAAGCACGCCGTGCCGCTTGCCATGGCCGTATTCGACGGCGGTGACCACAACGTCGAGCGTGGCAAAAGGCTCTTTCAGCTTGAACCAAAAGCGGCCGCGGCGTCCTGGTGTGTAGAGCGAATCCGGCGCTTTCGCGACGATTCCTTCGTGTCCGGCCGCCAGGGCATCGCGAAAAGCTTCTTCGAGCGCTTCAGGCGTTTCACACATCCGTTCTGGCGCGAGTTGAAAATGTTTCGATTGCACCGGCGTTAGAAGTTGCTTCAGCCGGCGACGTCTTTCGATGAGAGGCAAATCCAGCAAAAGTTCGCCGTCGAGATAGAGGAGGTCAAACATGACGAATTTCACGGGAATTTCTTCGATCAGCCAGAGATCGGGATTGCGGCGGCCGAGCCGCTTCTGAAGTTGTGTGAAAGGAAGAGGCTGCGCGTCGTGCCAGGCGAGTATCTCTCCGTCGATGATGAATTCGCCGGGGAGAGATGCCAATGGCTCGCGCAGTTCGGGAAATTCGACGACTTCGTCCAGTGTCCGCGAGAAAATCTTCACTCGGCCCTCGCTTTTGTGCGCCTGGGCGCGAATGCCGTCGTATTTTTCTTCCACGACCATAGGCTCGGCGGCGTTCTTGAAGATTTCCCAGGCGTTTTCAACCGGCGTTGCGAGCATAAAGTCGATCGGATGGAAAAGCCGGAAGCGCACCGTTTCGAGTTCGTTGCGAAACGCGCATTGCAGAGTTTCGCTAATATCGCCGAGCAGCATATTGGCGCGACGCACAGCAGCAATCGGCCGCTCATACGCTTTGGCGATGGCTTCCTCGACCAAGCTTTCGCGCAGGCCGATGCGCAGATCGCCGGTCATGATCTTAACGATGTACTTCACTTCGGCGGGCCGGGCTTTCGCGAGCAGCCGGCGAACCAATTCGGATTTTTCGCTCTGCCCGCGGGCATTGGGCAATTCGGCAAAAAGAGCGGCAACTTCGCTCATCGAAACTCCCGGCGCAGCGCTGCGCTCAGCCAAAAGCTCTTCGGCCATGTCGCCGAGATCGCCGTGCTTGAGATAAGCGCTGCCCATCGTTTCGCCACTCTTCGAGGACAGCTCGCCGATCAGCCGGCTGAGCAGCATGCCGCCAACTCCAAGCACACGTTCGTCCCAGCGAGGAAACGGCCGGCCGGTGAGAAAAATCGCGGCACGGGTAGCATCTTCGATGGGCAGCGATTGCAAAAGGCTGCTCACCAGCCGGATTTTTTCGGTTTTCTTGGTGGTTGCAGCGACGGCGTCGCAGGTCTGAGCGAGACGCAGCATTATGTTAGCGGAGTGCTAGAGAACTTCGTTGTCTGTCCAGATGAGACTGAGAAAAAACAGATCCCTCACTCGTTCGGGATGACAAAGCTAAAGATGCCGGGTTAAAAGCCCCGGCGCTACGTTTTAACCTACCTTTGCAAGCAGCACGCTCTCCCTGAGGGAGCGGCGCTACGTTAAAGCCGCGAGCGTCAAAACCTCCGATAATTGTGTTCTAACTACACGCTATAGAGCCGCGGACATTGCGGCAACTGGAGGTGCGGAATCTGCCGCGGCGCCATCGCGGAAGCTGACGAACGCACCTGAATTCGCCGCGACGCGATCGCCCGGCACGATGATTCCGACCAGGTTGAGCGGATCGGCTGCGGAAACTGTGACGGTTTCCCCCATCGCAGGTTCGCGACGCATGGCTCGCAAAGATTCTACGGCGCTGGGTAGCGCGAATTGCTCGCCCAGAAAATCGGTTACGAATCTTCCGCCACGCACCTCGCCTCGACCTTCCAGGCGACGCAGCATGCCGAGCAGTTCGCGCCACGGCGGCAGGATGCTTTCGCGCACCAGGGCCTCGCGGAAGACAACGCCGTAGCGACGCAGCAGTACGTTGCAGATCGCTTCGAGCGCACGATCGCGGTCAGTCGAATGATCGATAGATTCGGCGACGTACAGCAAAGACCAGCGTCCACTGCTGTGGCGCGGCCGAGCACTGCGCCCCGTGCCCTGGCCGGAACGGCGCTTCGGATCGATCAGCGCGCGCAGGTTATCAAAGCCGTCCGCGGTGATCAGCCCGGCGGTGACTAATTCCCAAAGCCCGGTTTCGACCTCGGACTTCAGCCGGCCCGTGCCGCGAACGATGTCAGGGAAAAACGATGCGCCGCGTTCACGCAGGAACGCGTGCACTTCGCGGGCCGCTGCGCTCAAACCCTGCGCCGGGTGGCCGTCATGACCGCGGCGCGCGCCCATCCAATCGGCGTCATCGCGCACAAAAAACGCAATCGGCGCAACGCTGGTGGGAATCACGCGGCGTCCGCCGGAAGTAACCGCTTCCAAAGTTGCGGGATGCGGCGACAATCGTCCCCATCCCACCGCTCCGGTGAGGCAGAGCTGGTCGAGAATCTGCGGCGCGTAACCCGAAATGCGCTGGCGCAGAATCCGGTTTTCCCAGGAATTTGCGGGCGCTTCAAAGCCCTGCAACTGGCGCAGGATTTCCACCACGCCACGCTCGCCGGTGAGTTGCGTGCCGGGAGCGGCGTGCTGCCAGCGCAAAAGCCAGCGCATGAATTGCGCAGGCGTGACCGGCTGCACCTGTTTGCGCAATTCGCCGACGGTGAGCCGATGGATGCGCGCGAGCAGACGGCGCTCGCACCATTCGATTTCGTTTGCTGCGAGGCCGGTGAATTGGCCGCGAAGTATGGAACCGGCGGCTTCGAGGCGCAGCAGGGCCTTATCAATTTCCGAGGGCGGAAGGCCGAGGAGTTCGCTCAATTCTCTTGCGCTGGTGGGACCGGCGTGCGACATCCAGCCGGTGATCATCGCGAGCACGGCGTCTTCCTGCGAAGCCGCGGAACCACCAATCTCAGGCAGCGGATCGGCGAAGGAAGCCGCGCCAAAAATCTGCTTGAAGATTGCTGCTCTTTCCGCGCAGACCCAGTAAGTACGCGCCTCGCATTGCGCGCGCGTGACGCGATTCTGCGCGATAAGTTCCGTGAAATGCGTTTCCCACCGCGGAATCGATTCGGCCACTCTGGTTTGCAGAACTGATGAGGCAGCGTCGACCTGGGGGAGCGCGACGAATGTGAGCAGCGCATCGTGCAACTCATCGGCGTCGCGAACGTCGGGCCAGGCATCGCGCCGGACTTCATCGATGGCGGCTGGATCGAGCCGGCCCAATTCGGACGCAAGCGACTCCGGCAAGGCGCGACGCAATTCGACGGCGCGCGCGCGGCGCTCCTCGAGCGGCGCGTCGTCGAGATAGGCGTAGGGATTCGCGTTCAAGATTTCGTGCGAAAAGGCCGAGGGGACGGGCGTATCGACGGCGAGGCACTTGATGCGGCCCTCGACGAGATCAGTCAAAAGGCGCTTGAGACCGTCGATGTCGAGCGCTTCGGTGAGGACATCCTTCATCGTTTCGCGGACGAGAGGATGATCGGGAATGACGATATCGCCAACGATGTTTTCCTGGCAGGCCAGGGCCTGCGGGAAAACCGCCGCCAGCAAATCTTCCGCACGCATGCGCTGAATCTGGGGAGCAATTTTCTTTCCCCCCTGGAAACGCAGAAGCGCGAGCGCGCGTCCCGCGGCCCAGCGCCAACGCACAGTGAAAAGCGGAGCCGCGAGCACGGCCTGTTCTAGAATCTCCTGCGCGGAAGCGGGAAGCAGATAACGGAAAACATCGGCCAGCGGGAAACTGTGCTGCTCGCCGAGCGAGATATTCAGGCCATTGTCGGTGGCGGCGGCTTGCAATTCGAAATTGAACGAGCGGCAAAACTTTTTTCGCAGCGCCAGGCCCCAGGCTTTATTGATACGCGCCCCAAACGGCGCGTGAATCACAAGCTGCATGCCGCCGCCTTCGTCGAAGAAGCGCTCGGCGATAATCATTTCTTGCGAAGGCACGGCCCCGAGCACAGCGATTCCAGTCAAGATGTACTTGATGATTTGTTCCGCGCCGGCGTCATCGAGGCCGCACTCGTGCTTGAGCCATTCTCTGGTAGCTGCGGCGACAGCTTCCGTGCCGTTTCCGTTTTGCTCGGTCATGCGAGCGGCCACTTCTTCGCGCAGGCGCGAAACCTGCGCGGAAAGCTCGGCCGTGCGAGCAGGAGCTTCGCCGCGCCAGAAAGGAACGCTGGGCGGCGCGCCCTGCGCGTCTTCGACGAGAACACGTCCAGCCTGAATGCGGCGGATGCGCCAGGAGGAATTGCCGAGCAATATGATGTCGCCGGCGAGGCTCTCGACGGCGAAATCTTCGTCCACGGTTCCGACCGGCGTGTCATCCGGCGTAGCCACGACGCTGTAGAGCGCATTTTCGGGAATTGCGCCGCCGCTGGTGATCGCGGCGAGGCGGCTGCCGCGACGGCCCTTGATGCGATTGTTGACGCGATCGCGGAAAAGATAGGCGCTGTAGCGCCCGCGGCGCGCGGCGATGCCTTCCGACAACATTTCGATGACGCCATCGAAATCGGAGCGCGGCAGATCGCGATAGGGATAAGCGCGGCGGATCAATGCGTAGAGATCGTCCTCGCGCCACTCTTCCGCCGCACAGGCCGCTACGATCTGCTGCGCAAGCACATCCAGCGAGTTGGCGGGAATTTCCAGCCGGTCGAGGTCGCCCGCGCGCACGCTGCGGACGACGGCCGCGCATTCCACGAGCTCATCAAGCGAGGTGGCAAAGATGCGTCCCTTGGGAATCGCGCCGCGCCAGTGGCCGGCGCGTCCAATGCGCTGCAACGCCACGGCAATCGCGCGCGGAGAACCAATCTGGCAAACCAAATCCACGTAGCCAATGTCGATGCCGAGCTCGAGCGACGCAGTCGCGACCAGCACGCGGACTTCGCCGGCTTTCAGCTTGCGTTCGGCAGCGAGGCGCAGCTTGCGCGAAAGGCTACCGTGATGGGCGGCGACTGCTTCTTTTCCGAGGCGCTCGGCGAGATGGTGCGAGACGCGTTCGGAAAGCCGCCGCGTATTGACGAAGACCAGCGTCGAGCGATGCTGCAAGACGAGCGCGGCGATGCGGTCGTAAATTTCGCCCCACATCTCGTTGGAGGCGACCGGGCCCAGTTCGCTCTGGGGCACTTCGATGGCGATATCGAGACGGCGGCCGTGGCCGGTATCGACGATTACGGGATCAGGCCGGCCGTTACCGGTGAGAAAATGCGCGATCGTCTCAATAGGCTTCTGCGTGGCAGAAAGACCGATCCGGACGGGCGGATGCGGAAGCAAGGCTTCGAGCCGCTCGAGCGAAAGCGCCAGATGAGCGCCGCGTTTATCGTCGGCGACGGCGTGGATTTCATCCACGATCACGGTTTCGATATTGCGCAGGATGGCGCGGCTGCGCTCGGCCGTGAGGAGGATGTAGAGCGATTCGGGCGTGGTAACGAGAATATGTGGCGGCCGCACCAGCATATTGCGGCGTTCGTGCATCAAGGTGTCGCCGGTACGCACGCCGACACGGATCTCGGGCATGAGCAAGCCACGCTCAGCGGCTTTGCGAAGAATTTCGCCGAGAGGGACCTCGAGATTTTTCTGGATGTCGTTGCCAAGCGCTTTCAGCGGCGAGATGTACAAGACTTCCGTCTGGTTTTGCAGCGCACCGGTAAGCGCTTTGCGAACCAAACGGTCGATGCAAGCGAGAAACGCGGCGAGTGTTTTGCCGGAGCCGGTGGGCGCGGAAATTACCGTGGTTTTCCGGGCTAGGATCTGCGGCCAGCCGAGCTCTTGCGGCTCTGTGGGCGAAGCGAAGCGCTCCAGGAACCATTCGCGGACGATGGGATGAGCCCAGTCGAGTGCGCGTGAAGCGGCGGCGTCAGCGGCAAAGAGCTTGGCAGTGGAATCGGCGGAAGCCATTTGATAATTGTAACGCGGCGGCGAACAAAGCGCGAAGAGGCGCACGCGCCACCCAAATTTTAGGAGAGATCCTTCGAGGCAAAAGCCGCCTCTCAGGATGACATGCTCTTCGCGTTGCTCAGCGCCAGCGCTGGGAGCAAAGGGAAGAACTACGTGCGCCTTTATGTGTGCGTTTGCGCTCGAGCGGATTCCGCTTGCTTCGCGGAAGCCAGCAGTTCCTCGGCGTAAAGAGCGCCTTCCGGCGTATCTTCGTGCTTAAAATAAATGAAAACATCGCCCTTTTGCGTGAGCTCGACGGCCTGTTTGGCCAGCTCCGCGCGCTCTTTCGGGGAGTAGCCCTGTTTGCGCAGGCGGAAGTAGGTGAAGCCGGCGGTCTGCACGTTGGGGGTTTTCAATTTTTCGCTCTCGGCCTGGCACAAAGCGGCGTTGGCCTCGCGCAGGGCGTCGAAGACTTCGGGGCTGAACCAGGAATCGTGGCGAAACTCGAATGCTGCGCGCGTATCGCGCGGCAACTGCGCCAGAAAATCCTTGAGTCGAGGCGAATCGCAGCGCAGGAACGGCGGCAACTGGAAGAGCACGGGGCCGAGCTTGCCGGCTTCGTGGAGAGGAGCGAGCGCCTTGAGGAAATTCGAGGTCCACTCTTCGGCGTCTTTGAGCCGCTTGACGTGCGTGATGTTCTGATGGGCCTTGACGGCAAATTTGAAGTCAGCGGGAGTTGAGGCGATCCAGCCCGAGAGCAACTTCTCCGTGGGAAAGCGGCGAAAAGTGTAGTTGAGCTCGACTGAGTTCAGGCGGGTGCTGTAATAGCCGAGGAATTTGGCTGCCGCGAGCTTCGCGGGGTAGAAATCGGGCTTCCACTGCGGGTAGGCCCAGCCCGACGTGCCTGCGTACAACTTACCCATGCGGTTCCCGGCTCGAACTATAACAGGTTCAGCGGGATCAGGTTCAGCGCGCCGAGATGAGCAGCGGGAATGGGCGTGAGTTCGATTGACACCAAAACCGCAAGTAGTAAACTGCGCTCGCGATTTCCGGAATGCATTTTTGCTCGAAGATAAGCGGAGGAAAACTATGCGTAGAGCGGGTCTGACGCTTTTGACCGTCGCCTCTGGTGTGCTGATCGGATTTTTTCTGGCGAACCGATGGCCGGTTCGTGGGCAGGCGCGGCCAGGCGCCGGATTCGCGGCCGTTCCCGGCGAAACAGGCGGTTGGGACCTGACCGGGCCATAC
>Ga0307477_10002374_pt1 | contig 14647 bp, 15 predicted proteins | sample atmos_gasesECM2C_FD_203316 | JGI IMG/M metagenome (GOLD analysis project Ga0307477, IMG submission 203316) | Hardwood forest soil microbial communities from Morgan-Monroe State Forest, Indiana, United States - atmos_gasesECM2C_515 | ecosystem: Environmental > Terrestrial > Soil > Temperate...
ACACCGGCCGCACGCCGTCATCGGTACGAAGCGCTGAGCGGCGTGAGCCGGGCTTGAACTGCCGCCGGGTCCGGCTTAGAAGGTGGCAGCAATCCGGTGACGATTTCCAACGCCCGGGGACAACGGAGTAGGACGACGATGGCTGTGCTGCGCGGTTTGCTTGACCGGGTGCTGCTGGTCTGTGCCGTGGTCGCCGGGGGCCTGGTACCCGGTTTCATTGCCCAGTATCGCCAGCGGCTCGGTGGCCGCCTCGATCAGGCGCGCTTGGATCTCGAGCCCTGGCAGCGACTGGCTGATCAGTTCTATCAGGGCGATATCGACAAGCTGATCCAGTTTCACCTCCACAGCGCCGATGCGAAGATTCAGGCTGAGGGTGCAATCATCCGCGCGCTGGTCGGCAGCGTACATCAGCTGCAGATTGCGCTCGATGCGCTGCACGGCAACCTCTTGCAGCAGGCGGCTTACCTCGCGCTGCACGCCGATCCCGGAATCGCGCGCGCGACCTACCACGACTGGGTGCCGACCTTCGCGCTGTCCACCGAGGGGATCCTGTTCGCGCTGCTGTTCGCCCTCGGAGTTTGGCTGCTGTTCCACGGCGTCTGGTGGCTGCTCGCGGGCGCGCGCGCGCGTCTGCAGGCCCGGCGCATAGGAGCGTTCCGTGTCCGAACGTAGAAGCCGTGGTTGCTCGCGGCGTGAGTTCATCGGCGCCGGTGCGGCGGCGGGGCTTGCAGGCTGGCTGCCGCGACCCGCGCCGGCCGGCGACTCGCCCGCTGCAGCGCTGCCACTGATTACCAAGGTCGTACCCTCGAGTGGGGAGCGACTGCCGGCGATCGGCATCGGGACCGCCGCTTTCCGTACGGAGCTCAAGGACGAGATACGCGCCGAGTTGAAGCGCATGAGCGAGCTCGGCGGCTCGGTGATCGACACCGCGGCCGCCTACGGCGACAGCGAGGCGCTGATCGGCGAAGCGCTCGCGAGCCTCAGCACGCGCGACCAGGTGTTCCTGGCCACCAAGCTCGTGGGCAGTGGCGGCTGGGAGAGCTTCATCGGCACGAGCGGTGCCGACAGCTTCGCGCGTTCGCTCCAGCGACTGCGCACCGCACGAGTCGATCTGCTGCAGGTTCACAACCTCAAGGGAGTCGCCGCGCTCATGCCGACACTCGAGGGCTGGAAGAAGTCGAACAGGATCCGCTATATCGGCGTCACCACCTCGCGCGTGAGCCAACATGCCGAACTGCTCGACACCATGCGCAGGTTCACGCTCGATTTCATCCAGGTCGATTATTCGCTCGCCAACCGCGAGGCGGCCGAGGCGATTCTGCCGCTTGCCGTGGAGCGCAAGGTCGCGGTGCTGGTCAACCTGCCCTTCGGGCGCGCCGCAATGTTCCGCGAAGCCGCCGAGCGCCAATTGCCGCCGTGGGCGGCCGAGATCGACGTCACCAGCTGGGCACAGTTCTTCCTCAAATACGCCATCTCTCATCCGGCGGTCACCTGCGCGATTCCGGGCTCAACCAAGTTGAGCCATCTCGAGGACAACCAGGCGGGCGGCCGGGGCCGGCTTCCGGATGCGGCGCAGCGCCGTAAGATGGAGCAATACTGGGACCAGCGGGCCTGAAGAGCATGACGAAAGAGCGCATCGGCTTCATCGGACTCGGCAACGTCGGCAGCCAGCTGGCCGGCAACCTCCAACGCCACGGTCTCGACCTCACGGTGCGCGATCTGGACCCGACACGGGTGGCGCCATTCCTTGCCCGCGGGGCGCGCGCCGCAGCCAGCGCGCGCGAGCTCGCGGCGCGCGTCGACGTGGTGATCACCTGTCTGCCCTCGCCCGCCGCCTGCCTCGAGGTGATGGAGGCCCCCGACGGCGTGCTGGCAGGACTCGCGCCCGGCAAGCTCTGGCTGGAGATGAGCACCACCGACTACGCCGAGGTGCGACGGCTCGCCGCCCAGGTCGAGGAGCGCGGCGCCACCGCGCTCGACTGCCCGGTATCGGGCGGCTGCCACCGCGCTGCCACGGGCAACATCTCGATCTTCGCCGGTGGTACGCGTGCGGCTTTCGAACGGGCGCTGCCGCTGCTGGCCATCCTCGGTCAGCGCATCCTGCACACCGGCCCGGTGGGCTCGGCCTCGCAGCTCAAGGTGCTCACCAACTACCTGTGCACCGTGCATCTGGCGGCGCTGGCCGAGGCCCTCACGGTCGCGAGGGTCGCCGGCCTCGACCTCAATTCGGCCTATGAGGCGATCCGCATCTCCTCGGGCAATTCCTTCGTGCACGAGACCGAGTCGCAGGTGATTCTCAACGGCAGCCGCGATATCAATTTCACCATGGACCTGGTCGTCAAGGACGTCGGGCTGTTCGACGCGCTGGCGCGCGAGCTGCGCGTGCCGCTCGAGCTGTCGCCGCTGGTGCTCGCCATCTTTCGCGACGGCGTGCGCCGCTACGGTGCACGCGAGCTCTCGCCGAACATCATTCGCCGGCTCGAGGACGCCTGCGGCGTGCGAGTGCTTGCTCCCGGCTTCCCCGCCCAGATCGTCGACTCGGAGCCGAAGGTCTCGGGTTACGAGGTGGCCGCGCGCCGGTCCGCGGCGCCCTAGCCGCCGCTCGCTGGCCGACTCGCCGGGTTACTTCACCATTTCGCCGGGCCGCGCATTTATAATGTTGATGCCATAATATAAACGGTCTGCCGGCGCTCGCGGCTCGCACTTATGGGGAACGGCACGTTGATTGAAACCCGCTCGATCGATTACGTGCCGCTCGCCGAGCGGCACGGCCAGGTCTGGCACCTGTGGCCGGTGTGGTTTTCCGGGGATGCGCACCTGGCGACGCTAGCGGTCGGCGTGCTCGGCATCACGCTCGGCGGCAACCTGCTGTGGACCTCCGTCGCGGTGATTCTCGGCTGCCTGCTCGGCACCTTTTTCATGGCGTTTCACTCCACGCAGGGACCGCAGCTCGGCCTGCCGCAGATGATTCAGTCGCGCCCGCAGTTCGGTTATGCCGGGGCGCTGCTCGTATGGGGCGTCGCCCTGGTCGCGTACATCGGCTACAACGCCTTCAACCAGGTGCTGGCGGCGCAGGCGCTGCACCAGCTGACGCCGGTCATCGCGACGACCTCCCCGACCGCCATGGTGGTCTTCGCGGTACTCGCCGTGGCGCTGGCCGCGGTCGGCTACGACAAGATTCACCTGGCGCAACGCGGCTTCGCCTACCTGATGATCGCCATCCTCACGATGTTTTCGCTCGGAGCGCTCATCGTCCTCAGGTTTCCGGCATCGCAGTGGGACGCGGGCGGCTTCCGCGGCGTACCTTTCCTCGCGCAGCTGTTTGCCGCGGCTTCCTATCAGTTGAGCTGGTCGATCTACGTGTCGGATTATTCCCGCTACCTGCCACGTGACGTCGGCGTGCGCGAGTCGTTCTGGTGGACTTACCTCGGGGCGTTCGTCGGTGGTGCCTGGATGATGCTGGTCGGCACGGTGGCCGCTACCGCGGCGCCGACGCTCAATGTGGCGGCGGCAATGGAGCATGCGGCGGACCTGGTCGTGCCGGGCCTCGGCAAGCTGCTGCTGTTCAGCGCGCTGCTCGGCCTGATCACCATCACGTCGCTGAACTTCTACGGCGCCTCACTCACGCTGCTGAGCGTCGCGGACACCGTCAGCCCGCTGCGTTGCACCGTCGGCAAGCGCCTCGCGAGTCTCGCGGTCGCATTCATCGCCAGCTGCGTGATTGCAGTCGGCTCATCGAGCGACTTCGTCAACCGCTTCGAGGATCTGCTGGCCCTGCTGCTCTATCTGTTCACGCCCTGGACGGCGATCAACCTGGTCGACTTCTACCTGGTGCGCAAGGGGCACTACTCGATCCGCGAGATCTTCAATCCGGCCGGAATGTACGGCCGCTGGAACTGGCGCGGCCTCACGGCCTACGCGATCGGCTTCGTCGCGATGATCCCGTTCTTCAGTAGCGGCATGTACACGGGGCCAGTGGCGCGGGCGCTCGGCGGCGCGGACATTGCGATGCTGGTGGGGCTGCCGGTGGCTGCCGGCGTCTATCTCCTCACCTGCCGCTCCATCGACCTCGAGCACGACCGGCGCCAGGCAGCGGCCGCCGACGTCGGTCTCGAACCGGACCTCAGGGCAGATGCCTCGGCCGTGTCGTAACCGGTAGCATCACCGCCATGCCCAAGATCGTCGATCACGCACAGCGCCGGGACGAGATCGCCCTGGTCGCCTGCCGCGTCGTGGCCGCGCACGGCTTCGACCAGGCGAGCATGGTGCGCATCGCGCGCGAGGCGGGTTATACCACCGGCATGCTCGCCCACTACTTCGACAGCAAGCAGGACATCATCATCGCGGCGCTGCGGCTGATCCTGCGGCGGATCGACGAACGGCTCACCCGCGCGCCCGGATCCGCCGCACGGCCCGACCTCCTGGCGCTGCTCACCGAGGCGCTGCCGGTCGACGAGCATCGGCGCATCGAGTGCGCCTTCTGGACCGCCTTCTGGGGACAGGTGACCGCCGACCGGCGGCTGAAGCGCATCAACGCCTGGGTGCACCGCGAGTACATGCGGCTGTTCGAGCGCTGCCTGGCACAGTGCTGGCCGGAGTGGGGGCAGTGGTCGGCGGCGACGCGCGAGCAGGTGCTGCGCTCGGTGGTCACCTTCATCAACGGCCTCACCGCGAGCGCCGTGGCGAACCCGGGCGACTGGCCCTCCGCGAAGCAAACCGCGCAGGTGCGCCTGCAGCTGCAGCTGCTGCACGCCTGGGCGATGGGTGCGAGCGGCACGCCCCGCAAGGCTGCGGGCGCCTGAGCGCCCGCAGCCCCCTCTCTCCTATAGCGACCTGGTGTACTGCAGCGTCACCGTGAAGGGCTGCAACGTCGCCACCTGCGGAATGACTCCTCCGGCCTGATTCAACTGCGCATAGCCGATGTAGCCGATGTCGCCCAGGTTCGGCTTGACGTTGAAGAGATTGTGGAAGTTGAGCGATATCTCGTTGCGGCCGCGATCGGTGCCGAAACGCAGGTTCACGAGCCCGTAGCCCGGCCGTGTGGCCACGTTGCCGAACCCGCCGACCAGCAACGATACGCTGTTGCCGGTGTAGCTGTAGTCGGCTGACACGAAGGCATCGGCTTCAGCGCTGAGAGAGTGGGTGTACACGCCGCCGACGAACGCCGTGAAGTCCGGCACGCCGCTCACGCGCGTGCCGGAAGCAACTCCGGGACCGCTGATGGCGACCAGCGCGAGATTACCGGGATCGGTGATCTCGGACTTCTCGATGCCGAGGCCCGCACGGAACTGCAGCTCGGACGTCACCCGTCCGTTGGCTTCGATCTCACCACCGTAAATACGCGCCTTGTTGCCGTTGACCTGCAGATAGAAGCCGCACTGGAGTGCCACCTGCTGCTGCAGGTCGCTCCACTCGATGTCGTAGGCCGCCGCCGAGATGAACAGCCTGTGCAGCTGCAGCTTCGTGCCGAGCTCGTAGGTCCAGAGCGTGTCCGACTTGATGTGGGTGATGTCGTTGGTCGGGATCTGGGTGGTCGCGCAACCCGGGAAGTTGGCCTGCGCACCGCCGGCGCGGAAGCCTTTCGATGCCGAGGCATACACCATGGTCGCCTCGTTCGCCTGCAGCTGCAGCGCGATCTTCGGATTGAAGCCGGACTGGCTGTTGGACTGCGGGTCGCTCGCCGTCGGGCCGCCGTTCAGGAAGCCGTCAGCGGTGTAGTCGGTGGTCTGACTCAGCCAGTACTGCCGCCCGCCGAGGGTCAGGGTCCATTTCTCGAGGAACTTCCAGTACACCTCGCCGAAGATCGACTTGTCCTCCTCGGTGCCGGGATTGGTCTGCTGCCAGATCTCGTCCCCGCCGTTCGGCCAGGCGGGGCTGAGGACGGTGCAGGGGAACGCGGGGGTGCCGAACGAGCAGGAGGTCGTGCCGGGTTCGCTTATGCCTTTGGCGTAGGTTGGCGGGATGGTGAATCGCGTGTGCGTGTTGGAATAGAACAGGCCGAACGTGCCGCTGATGTTGTGGATCGGGTCGAAGGACAGGCGTGCCTCGCTCGACCACTGATCGTGGAAACGGTCGCCAATCCACAGATACGGTTGCGGAGTGAGTCCGGTGACGTTGTAGGTGGGTCCGGTCAGGATCTGTTGCGTGCCGTAGCTGGAATCCTCGGTGTCCTGGGTGTGGCGGTAGAAGTAGCTGTTGGCCCAGACGACCGACCAGCCGCTTCCCGAGTACTTGAGGTCAAGGGTCGGCAGCGTCCAGCTGTCGGTGGCATAGGGCTGCACGTCGAACGCCCGGTCGATGCTGTAGCTCGAGATCGTGAAGTTCGGCAGCGGCGCGAAGGCGGTGGGGAAACCATGAATCCTGGTGTCCTGGAGCATGACACGCAAAGTGACGTCGAGGCTGTCGGTCGCGCGCCAGAGGAGCGCGGCCGAGCCGCCCGCGGAGGTGTTGGCGCCCTGGTCGCCGGAGCTGGTGCGCGGAACGGCAATGAACGGGTCTCCCCCGCCGGGGCTATTCGGGTCGGTCGGGTAGGTGCGGGTCAGGTAGCCGGCGTCATGGTTGGCGAACAGCACCACCCGCAGCGCCACCTTGTCGGGCTCCAACACCATATTGCCGATGAAGTTGGCGCCGCCATCCACGCTGCCGCCGCCGGACGTGGCACCGGCCTGGAGCATGAAGCCGAAATCGGAGTTCTTGAGATCAGGCTGCCTGGTGATGAGGCGCACGTTGCCGCCGAGCGAGCTCTCGCCGAACAGCGTCCCCTGTGGCCCCTTGAGCACCTCGATGCTCGCGAGGTCGACGACGCGCGGATCGATCGAGCCCGGCACCGGCGTATCGTCGATGTAGAAGCCGGTGGCGCCGGCGGTGCCGAACAGGTTCTGACCGGTAATGCCGCGGATCGCGACCGTGCGCGCGTCCGCGAAGCCGGTCGGGCCCTGCCCGTAGGTGAAGGACAGGTTCGGCGTCTTGGTGGCGTAATCCGCGAACGACTGGACGTTGTAGTCTTTGAGGGTCTCGGCCGTGAAGGCGGTGATGCTGGTCGGCACTTCGGCGATCGACTCCTCGCGCTTGCGCGCGCTGACGATCACCGTCTCGATCTCGCCACCGCTCGCGGTGGCGGATTCCTGTTCCTGCGCGCGTGCGGGTGGCGAGCCGCCGCTCAGATCCGTCACGAGCAGCAGCAGTGCCGCGTAGCGCAGGCCGGTCGAGAAAATGATTGACTTCATGACTGTCGCTCCCTGGGCGGTGAGGTCGAGGCGGTGGGCACTAGTTGGGATGAGCCGTCCCCGCAGGCGCTGTGGTCGCCGCGGGCGCAGCGCTGAGGAAAGCATTGATGACTTCGCCGACGCCGGCGGGATCTTCCCACAGGGGATTGTGGCCGAGGCCCGCAAACACCTTGACTTGAGCGCGCGGCAATGCCGCGCGCAGCGTCTGGCGCATCCCCTCGTCGATGATCGGATCCTTTTCACCCCAGATGAGCAGTGCCGGGGCGCTGAGTCGCGGCAGGGTTCGCTGCAGGTCCGAACCCGCGAGCATCGGCTCGACCTCCTGCTCGAGCACCGCGTGCCACACGCGTGCGGGGATCGCGGCCGACTCGACACGCTTGCGGCGGACGAATTCCTCGTCGACGGTCGTCGGCGACGCCCACCAGGCGATCATGAAAGGCGAGTTGGCATCGATCGGATCCTGGAGCGAGGCGATCTGCGCTTCGAAGTCGCTCAACACCCTGTTGGCCGGCGCGCCGGGCCGGGGTCCGCCGGTCGAGGAGACCAGCACCACACGCCGGGTTCGCTCGGGCCAGTGCTCAGCGAAGGCCTGCACGACGATGCTGCCGAGCGAATGGCCGACCAGGTCCGCCTGCGCTACCCCGAGCGCATCGAGCAGCAGCTTGATGTCGTAAGCGAAATCGAGCCGGGTGTAGCAGCACTCGGGTGCCGAGGAGCGCCCATGCCCGCGGAGGTCGGGTACGATCAGGCGCAACCCCGGCGACAGATAGGGCAGCAGCGGCAGCCAGTCCGAGGCGCTGTCTGTGTAGCCATGGATCAGCACCACCGGCACACCGCCCGACTTGCCGAGCTGCACGTAGGCAAGGGTCGCGCAATTCGGCAGCGCGACGCTCTGCTTGCGCGCATCGAAGCCGTCGAGATCAACCGGCGGCCGATCCGCTGCCGCGGCGAGGGCGCCGCGCAGGGACACGAAGAGCAGCAGCAGCCAGACGCCTTGTTGCAGAGCCCTGCCGCAACAAGCCCGGAGGAGGTTCGTCTCGCGGTTCGAGGACACGCGCCGGACACCCCAGCTAGCCGCTCTTGGTATTATGGTGTCGATAATATATCGGCCGTGCACTCCGGCCGCAACACCCGCAGCGCGGGCGACCCTCAGCGGGCGCGCGTCACTCCGATCGGCAGCGTGTCCGCCAGCCGCATCGCCGCTGTCCGAAAGGCCCCGGGGTCGCGCAGGTAGTCGAGCGCCATGTCGACGGCATCGTGCCCCCAGAAGAGCTCGTCCCCGATGACGAGCGTCGGTACGCCGAACACACCGCGCGCGATCGCCCAGTCGGTGTTCGCGCGCAGACGCTGCTTGATGGCAGGTTCGGCGAGCGCGGTCTGAGGGTCGGCGACGCCGAGCGCGCGCGCGAGAGCCGCGATGACCGCCGGATCGCTCGCATCGCGCCCCTCGCGGAACACGGCGTCGAGCACCGTCGCGACCGCCCGGCGGTCGCTGCCGGCGGCGATGATCAGGCGCAACGCCGCGAGCGGATTGAATGGATGAGCGGGTGGCAGGCTCATGGGCAGACCCAGCCGCTGCGCGCGCCACTGGACGAAGCGAATGGTGAAGCGCCGCTTCGACGGAATCTCCGCAGGCCCGAGCTGCCCAAAATGACCGAGGATCCCCGCGAGCAAGACCGGCACGAAGCGCAACTGCACGTGAGGCGGCAGCTCCGACAGGCGTGGAAACGCCAGGTACGAGAACGGGGAGATGACGTCGAACACCCAGCAGACCGATGTGTCGTCGTTCATGAGCGTCAGCGCTGCGCCACGCGCACTACCAGCTTGCCGAAATTCTCTCCCCGCAGTAGCCCCATGAGCCCCTGCGGTGCGTTCTCGAGTCCCTCGATCAGCTGCTCGCGGTACCTGATCCGCCCTTCCTTGAGCCACGCGCTCATGTCGTTCTGAAAGGCCGGTATCCGGGCGTAGTGATCGAAGATGATGAAGCCCTGCAGCGTCAGGCGCCGGCGCAGCAAGGTGACGAGCAGAGCGGGCGTGTGATCGACCCCGACAGGGAGCTTCTCGAGGTTGTACCAGGCGATCAGCCCGCACAGCGGCACACGTGCGCCGACATTGAGCAGCGGCAGCACTGCGGCGAGCACTTCGCCGCCGACGCTCTCGAAGTACACATCGATCCCGTCCGGGCAGGCGGCGGCGAGGCGCTGCCGCAGCTCCGGCACGCGATGATCGAGGCACTCATCGAACTTGAGCTGCTCGCGCGCGTACGCGCACTTCTCTTGCCCGCCCGCGATCCCCACGACGCGACAGCCCTTGATCCTGGCGATCTGACCGACGACCGATCCCACCGCTCCGGTGGCGGCCGCCACCACCACCGTCTGACCCGCCTGCGGTCGTCCGATGTCGAGCAGCCCCACGTAGGCGGTGAGCCCCGGCATCCCGAGCACGCCGAGCGCATAGGAGGGCGGCGCGATCGCGGGATTGATCCTGACCAGATCGTGCCCGTCCGAGAGACCGAAATCCTGCCAGCCGACGTGGGCCAGCACGAGCTCCCCGGCCGCGAAGCCCGGGACGTTCGATGTCTCGACGACGCTCACTGTCTGGCCCGTCATGACCGCATCCAGCGCCACCGGCGGGGCGTACGAAGGTGCATCGCTCATGCGGCCGCGCATGTAAGGGTCGAGCGAGAGGTAGAGTGTGCGCAGCAGCATCTGTCCCGGCCCTGCCGCCGGGACCGGCTGCGTCTCGAGCCGGAAGTCCGCGGGCACCGGGGCTCCCTGCGGACGGCGTGCGAGCACGATGCGACGATTGACGGTGGGCATGCGGCGCTGCCTTCAGCGCAGGAACTCGACCTCGACGCCTGGCGGCGCCGGCACAGACTCGTCGACGAACAGGTCGCCGAGGAGTCTGCTTCCCGGCTCGACGCTGTAAGCAGCGAACTCGCGTACGCCCGCCTCGTACAGCACGCTGTCGTCGATGAAGAAACGTCCGCTCGCTTCGCGAGCGGGCCTGCTGAGGATCACGTGCGCCGCGTCGGCGACGATTTGCGGCTTGCGTGAGCGTCGCAGCATTTCCTCGCCGCCGAGCGCGAACTCGACGGCCGCCGTCGCGATGGTCGTGCGTGGCCAGAGCGCGTTGCAGGCGATGCCATCCGCACGGTATTCCGCCGCGAGCCCCAGCATGCACAGCGACATGCCGTACTTGGACAGTGAGTACGCGAGATGCCCTGCGAACCACTTCGGCCGCAGGTCGAGCGGCGGCGAGAGGGTCAGGATGTGCGGGTTGGCCGCCTTCTTGAGGTATGGCAGACAGGCGCGCGAAGTGACGAAGGTGCCGCGGGTGTTGATCTGCTGGATCAGGTCGTAGCGGCGCATGTCGATCTGCTCGATCGAAGCGAGGTTGATCGCCGAGGCGTTGTTGACGCAGACGTCGATGCCGCCGAAGGTACGGGCACACTCACCGACCGCCGCGGCGACGGCCGCCTCATCGCGCACGTCGACGATCAGCGGCAGCGCCCGTCCGCCGGCTCGCTCGATGGCCTCGGCGGCGCTGTAGACGGTGCCGGGCAGCTTCGGATGCGGCTCGGCAGTCTTGGCCGCGACGGCAATGTTGGCGCCATCGCGCGCCGCGCGCAGCGCGATCGCAAGTCCAATGCCCCGGCTCGCACCGGTGATGAAGAGTGTCTTGCCCGCGAGACTCATCACGCTCTCCGTCTTGTCACGCGCCGCGCCGGCCCGGTGAATGGCGGCGCGCCGCCTTGAGCTCGATGCGATTGCCTTCCGGGTCCTCGACGAAGAACGAGCGCCCCTCGCCCTGGGCACCATAACGCGAGGACGGCGTTTGCGCGACGACCCCGCGCGCTCCGAGCCAGGCCGTGAGCCGCGGCTCGTCAAAGGGCGCAACGGTCAGGCAGAAGTGCTCGAGGTTGCGCCCGGCGCCCGGCGGCTCGCCGGCACCCAGCGGCCCCTCGAGGGTCACCAGATCGATGAGGCTCCTGCCGGCGCGCAGCTGCGTCAGGCCGAGCTCCGGCTGCTGGCGCTCCACGGCGCAGCCGAGCACCGTGCGGTAGAACTCGAGCATCCGCGGCAGCTCGCGCACCCGCAACACGATGTGGTCGATGCCCTGCACGACAAACGGGTGATCGGGCATCGGTTGCAGCTCCGGCGAATTATGACTTCCCGGAGTAGTTTGCAGCCAGGTAGTCGAGGACCTGCTTGGCCTCGTCGTCCGTGATCGGCGCGCCGAAGCGCTGGCGCATCTTGTCGATGGTCTTCTGCCAGGCCGCGCGATTCATGGCTGGGGCATTCGCCGGAATGTACTCGAGGCTGTGGCAGATGAGGCAGCGGCCGACTGTCAGTTCGCGCCCGGGTCCGTCCTTGAGCTCCGTGATTTCCACGGCCGGTGAGGCTCCCGACGCACTCGAGGTCCCAGCCTGCGCGCGGGCGCCTGCGGTGAGCGCGAGCACGCCCATCGCCACTGCCAAAGCGACCGCCGTAGCTGCCAGCACGCCCGTCGTGATTGCCGGCACCCCCGCGGTGATGGCCAGCGCGATGCGCGACTCCCTCACATGACCTCCACGGTCACCGTCTGCACGATGTTGTCGTGGTAACCGGACGGGTTGAAGGTGAGAGTATCCGGCTGTCGCGCGCCGTCGCGGCTGCGCGCTCGCACCGCGACCGTCATCGGCCCCGCGTGCGAAGTGTCGAGGGGCATGTGAAATTCACGCCAGGCGAAGCGCCCGAGATCGCGGCCGAGTGTCGCCGCGCGCCAGCTCTTGCGGCCGTCGACGGAAACCTCGACCGCCTCGATACCCGCGCCGTTGTCCCACGCCTTGCCCGCAAGCTCGGATCGCTGTCCGCGCTTGAGGCTGGCACCGTTCACGGGACTCGTGATGAGTGAATTCACCAGGATCTCGGTAATCGGCGTGGTCTCCGGGTTCTCCTGGCTCGCGAAGCGCGCGCCCGGAAAGGCACCAGTCGGCACACGGTAGGCGCTCTTCATCCAGTAGCCGTCGAAGGCGCGCGGGATCAACTGGATGTCGGTGAGGTGCTTCATCCAGTACGTTCCGGTCCAGCCTGGCACGATCAGGCGGGCCGGGGCGCCGTTCCAGTGCGGCAGCGGCTCGCCGTTCATCTCGAAAGCGATCAGCGTGCTCTCATCGAGCGCGCGATCGACGGGCAGACTCTTCACAAAATCGGGAGTTTCCGGCAGTGGCGGACCGTCGGCGCCGTTGAACACCACCTCGAGCGCATCCGGCGCCACACCCGCCCGGCGCAGCACATCGCGGAGCCGCACTCCCGTCCAGCGCGCATTGCCCATCGCGCCGCTCCCCCACTGCACGCCGGGGACGCGCGGCGAGAACAGTCCCCGGCGGTTTCCCGAGCACTGATTGACGGCCGCGAGACTCACGTGCTCGAAGCCGCTCTCGAGCTCCTGCAGTGACAGGCTCAACGCGCGCTGCGCACTGGCGCCACCCAGCTGCAGGCGCCAGCTGTGCGGATCGACGCGCGGAATGACGGCCAGATGGTAACGGACAAAAAAGGTGTCGTTGCGCGTGAAGGGCGCCACAAGATCCGCGAGCGGGGTCTCGAAGTTCGGCGGCCGAAAGGCGCGCTGGATGAGCGGCTGCTTCCCCGGCAGCGCAGCGAGCGTCGCCGAGTCCGCAGCGGGCATCGCCGAGTCCGCAGCGATCGCGCGCGCCGCAGCCGTACCGGCGGCGAGCCCCGCACTCGCGAGCAGGAAATCGCGCCGCGTCGGCATTTTCAGCTCACTGCAGTGAGCGCCGGCATCGCGAGCATGGCCCCCGCGACCACGGTACCCCAGGTCAAGCCGTTGAGTTTATGAAGGTTCACCGGCAGTCTCCCCCGAAGCTGCGATTGTTTTTGACCGGCGGCGAGAATAACGCAATCGCGCAGGCGAGGGTAATCAGAGCCGTGCCGCACTAGCGCGCACCCGGGTCTGATTCCATGAGTACCGCGCCGCCACCCCCCACACGGATCGGGCGTCGCGAACGTAGTAGGCTTGTGGCTGCAACCGGTGGAGGTTCAATGACTGGACGGCGTGCGGCAGTCCTCGCTCTGCTCATGCTCGCAACGGCGGGCACGCCCGGCGCGCGTGCGGACTGGCTCGAGCGCACCGAAGCCATCATGGGCACGCGCTGCTACGTGCAACTGTGGACCGAGGCGCCGGCGCAGGGCAACCAGGCGCTGGATGCGGTGATGGCCGAATTGCGCCGTATCGACGATCTCATGAGCCACTACAAGCCCGAGAGTCAGCTCTCGCAGATCAACGCGCGCGCCAACCAGGAGCCGGTGGCGGTGGACAAGGAGCTGTTCGACCTGATCAAGCTCTCCACCCATTACTCGCAGATCACCGAAGGCGCCTTCGACATCACCTACGCGAGCGTCGGGTACCTTTATGACTACCGCAGGCACGTCCACCCGACCGAGGAGCAGATCCGCGCGGCCCTGCCGGGTGTGAACTGGCGCAACATGCTGCTGGATGAGGAGCATCACACGGTGCGCTTCGAGCATCCGGGCATGCGGATCGATCTGGGAGGCATCGGCAAAGGCTACGCCGTCGATCGCGGAGTCGAGATTCTCAAAGCCCGCGGCATCCGCAACGCCGTGGTCACCGCCGGCGGCGACAGCCGCATCCTCGGCGATCATCTCGGGCGGCCGTGGCTGATCGCCATCCGCCACCCGGATGACCCGAAGAAGGTCGTCACCCGCATCCCGCTGGCGGATACCGCGATGTCGACTTCGGGTGACTACGAGCGCTACTTCGACGAGGGCGGCGTGCGCTACCACCACATCATCGACCCGCGCACCGGCCACTCGGCGAGCAAGGTGCGCAGCGCCACCATTCTCGCGCCGACCGCCACGCAGACCGACGGCATGTCCAAAACCGCCTTCGTGCTGGGGGCCGAAAAGACGCTCGAGATCATCAACCGCATGCCCGAGTACGACGCGGTGTTCGTGCTCCCGGACGGGCACGTTCTCTATTCGAATGGTCTGCGTCCGGCAGCCGCGCGCCCGCCGGGCGCCCCACCGCCGGCAGCTACTGTCGCGACGCCCCCTGTCCCGCCGTGAGCAGCGCGTCCACCTCGATTTCCGCGGCCAGCCAGTCCTCCGTCTCATGACCCGGCGCGAAGCCACGTCGCTCGGCGCGCAGATAAGCGCTCTCGGCGATCAGGACGCGGCGCGCCTCCGGGGTCACCCGGTCCGGTGCGGGCATCTCAGCCCCAGACTTGCGCACGCGCGGCGGCGGATGTGCGGAGCTTTTGGCGCGTGCGGCGGGGTCGGCGGCTTTGGGAACATCGGGCGGACGACGATTGGCCATGGTGCCCTCCTGGTTGGCAGCAGGGTGGACTTTGCGCGCCTTGACCGTGGAGGCGCAAGCGCCCCGTGCGGTCGGATCAGCTC
>Ga0307477_10002375_pt1 | contig 14645 bp, 13 predicted proteins | sample atmos_gasesECM2C_FD_203316 | JGI IMG/M metagenome (GOLD analysis project Ga0307477, IMG submission 203316) | Hardwood forest soil microbial communities from Morgan-Monroe State Forest, Indiana, United States - atmos_gasesECM2C_515 | ecosystem: Environmental > Terrestrial > Soil > Temperate...
GCGGCCGAGGGGGGCCACCGACTGGGTCGAGGGCTCGGACAGCACGGCCACGACCCACACCGCCCCCAGCAGGCCCAGGCTGACCGCCACCGACCCCCCAACCCAGGTGCGCAGCACGGGCCAGGGATCGCGGTTCCAGTCCACCAGGGCCCGCCGCGTGTCGCGCCACCCCTGGACCAGGGCGAAATGGGACGCCTCCATCCCCGGTTAATCGGCGCCCGGCGCTGCGCCCGTGAATCGCCCGGGGCGGGAGCTCAGATCGTGGGGGGCTGCACTCCCGGCGCCCGCTCGGCCCCGGAGGGGGCCGGTGGAGGCTGGGCCGCACCCACCGGCACACCCGCTCGGGCGGTCGGGACCCGGCGCAGGCGCAGCTCGGGCACGAGCCACATGGCCTCCACCGCGATGCGCCAGGACATCTTGCTCGTGCCCACGCGCCGGTTGCGGAACACGATCGGAATCTCGACCACCCGGAACCCGGCCCGGGAGGCGCGATAGGTGAGCTCGACCTGGAACGCATAGCCCTGCGAGCGCACGCTGTCGAGCTCGATGGCCTCCAGCACCTCGCGCCGGAAGCACTTGAACCCTCCGGTCAGGTCGTGCACCGGCAGGGACAGAACCAAGCGCGCGTACTCGCTTCCTCCGCGGCTGATGAAGCGGCGCAGCGCCCCCCAGTCGGTCACCCCGCCCCCCGGTACGTAGCGCGAGCCCAGGGCCAGGTCGGCTCCCGCCTCTACCGTGCCGAGCAGGCGGGCGAGGTCCGCGGGATCGTGCGAGAAGTCCGCGTCCATCTCCATCACGTAGCCCGCTCCCCCGTCAAGGGCGTGCCGGAAGCCGGCTAGGTAGGCCGGCCCCAGGCCCTCTCGCCTGGGCCGGTGCAGGACCTCGACCTCGGCGTGCTCGGCCGCCAGCCGATCGGCCAGCCGCCCCGTCCCGTCCGGCGAGTTGTCGTCAACCACCAGGATCCGATACCCCGACGGGGCCGCCCGGCCGAGGACGCCGCGGGCCGCCCCCACGATCGGCTCGAGGTTCTCGGCCTCGTTGAAGGTCGGCAGCACGAGCCACGGGAGACCGCTCATCTGGCGGCGTACCCTAGATGACCGGTGTCCGTAGCGACCGACCCCGAGCCGCGCGCCGACCCGTCCAACGGCGCGATCGCCGCCGCGTTGGACGAGCTGGGCGACCTCTACGAGCTCGACGGGGCCATCGTCCACCGGGTGGTCGCCTACCGGAGCGCGGCCCGCGCGGTCCGCGACGCGACCGTCTCGGTGGCGGCCCTGGCCCGGGCCGGGCGGGCCACCGAGCTTCCCGGCATCGGGCGCACGCTCGAGCAGAAGATCCTCGACCTGATCACCACCGGCTCGATCCCGGCCGCCGCCAAGCTCCGGGCCCGTTTCCCGCCCGGGCTGATCGATCTCACCCGCCTGCCCGGGCTCGGTCCCAAGCGGGCCCGGCGCCTGTTCGACGAGCTCGGGATCGACAGCCTGGACGCCCTGCGCGAGGCGGCCGAGCACCAGCGCCTGCGCGAGCTGCGGGGGTTCGGGGCCCGGTTCGAGGAGGGCGTGCTCGCCGCCCTGGCCACGGGCGAGGGGCTCCGGCCCGCCCCCCGGATCCTGCTCAACCGGGCCCTGGCCATGGCCGAGGCGATCGTGGACCGCCTGCGCGCCCATCCGGCGGCCGAGCGGGTGGAGGTCGCGGGGTCGGCCCGCCGCCTGACCGACAGCGTCAAGGACCTCGACCTGGTCGCCGCCAGCCCCCGGCCGGACGAGCTCGCTCGAGCCCTCGCCCACCTCGACATGATCGAGACCAGCCAGGCCACCGGCCCGGCCGGCGCCCGGGCCCGCACCCACAGCGGGCTGACCGTGGAGCTGCGCGTCGGGGCCCCCGAGCAGTTCGGCAACCTCCTCCAGCACCTGACCGGCTCCAAGGCCCACAACCAGGCCCTGCGCGAGGCCGCCGTCCGTCGCGGCCTCCACGTGTCCGAGTACGGCATCCTCGAGGCCGCCACCGGGGTCGAGCATCACCACGCGCGCGAGGAGGACGTATACGCCCAGCTCGGGCTCCCCTACATCGAGCCCGAGCTGCGCGAGAACCGGGGCGAGCTCGAGGCCGCCGCCCTCCCCCAGCTGGTCACGGTGGACGACCTCCGCGGGGACCTCCACTCGCACACGGTCGCCTCCGACGGGCGCAACACGATCGAGCAGATGGCCCTCGCGGCCCGGGACCGGGGGTATGAGTACCTGGCCGTGACCGACCACTCCGCCACCCACGGGTTCGGCAACGACGTCTCCCCGGCAGAGCTCGAGGTCCAGATCGAGCGAGTGCACGAGGTCAACGCCCGCCTGGAGGGGATCGAGGTCCTGGCCGGGAGCGAGGTCAACATCCTCCCCGACGGGGCCCTGGACTACGAGGACGAGCTGCTGGCCCGGCTGGACTGGGTCATCGCCAGCGTGCACACCGCCTTCTCCATGAGCGAACGGGCCATGACCGACCGGATGCTCGCGGCCATCGAGCACCCGCTGGTGGACGCCATCGGCCACCCCACCGGGCGCCTGATCGATCGCCGCTCCCCGTACGCCCTGGACATCGACCGGGTGATCGCCGCCGCCGCCCGGACGGGAACCATGCTCGAGATCAACGGCAACCCGGACCGGCGCGACCTCAACGACGTCCACGCCCGCGCCGCGGCCCGGGCCGGGGTGCGGATCCTGATCGACTCCGACGCCCACGGCACCAACACCCTGGGCATGGTGCGCTGGTCGGTGGCCACCGCCCGCCGAGCCTGGCTGACCGCCGACCAGGTGGTGAACACCCTGCCCTGGGATCGCTTCGCCCCCCTGCGCAAGCGGGTGCGGGCGGCCGGCTGACGGGGCGGCCACCACCCGTCACTACACTTTGTATAGTGGAGGTGAGCGCCCGACAGAAGGAGACGGCATGGGGAACGTAAACGAGGTCACAGACAACAGCTTCCAGGCGGAAGTGATCGAGTCCGAGCAGACGGTGCTCGTGGACTTCTGGGCCCCGTGGTGCGGACCGTGCCGGGTGGTGGCGCCGGTGCTCGAGGAGATCGCGCGCGAGCGCCCCGACCTGAAGATCCTCAAGCTCAACGTGGACCAGAACCAGCAGACCGCGGTGAACTTCGACGTCCTCTCCATCCCCACCCTGATCCTGTTCCGCAACGGGCAGGCGGTCAAGAAGGTCATCGGCGCCTACCCCAAGAAGAAGCTCGAGGCCGAGCTCGAGCCCGAGCTCGCCGCCTGACCGATTGAGGGATTAGGGGCTCCGCCCCCCAGGGGGGCTCCGCCCTGGATCAGGCCGCTCAGCTCGCCCGATCGTCCTCGAGGCGCCGGCGAAACCCCCGGGCCGGCTCCACCGGCGCCCCTACCGCGCTCACCCGCCGGGCCAGGTCACGGTCGGAGGTGACCACCGTGGGCGCCCCGAGCCGCTCGGCCAGGGCAACGATCTTCTCGTCGGCCGCCCCCGGCCCCGGGCCGAGGGCGAACACCGCCTCCACTCCCGGGCCCGTATCCACGGGCGGGTCGAGCGGCGACCCGTCGAACACCACGGTCAGCTCGTCGCCGCTGCGCCGCGCGTAGTCCTCGCACTGCGCAAGCAGGCCCCTCATGGCCCCGGCCCGATCCCGCCACCAGCCGTCGGGCCGCGATCCGATCACGTTCAAGCCATCGACCAGCCAGTGCACGGCCGCCGCTCTCGTTCAGGCTCGCTCGAGCGCGATCCGCAGCTCGCGGCGCTCGATGACCGCCATCCGCCCATCCTCGATGGCGGGCGGGAAGCTCACCTCCACCGCCAGCGTCTCGCGGGCCACGTAGGCCCGGTGGGACCGGGCCGCCTCCACCAGCGCGGAGTCGCCGGCCAGGGCCAGCTGGATCCGGTCCTCGACCGCCAGGCCGGTCTCCTTGCGCGCGGCCTGGACGGCGTGCACCACCTCGCGAGCCCACCCCTCGCGGCGCAGGTCCTCGTCGAGCTCGAGCTCGAGCGCCACCGCGTGCGAGCCCTCGCGCTCGAGGCCATAGCCCTCCCGTGGTCGCAGGATGAGCTGGACGTCGTCCGGGGCCAGCTGGTGCTCGCGTCCATCGACCGAGATGCCCAGGGGACGTGGGGCCCGCACCGCCTCCGCCACTCCCTGGGGGTCGAGCGCGGCCAGGGCGGCCGCCACCCGGGGCATGGCCGAGCCGAAGCGGGGCCCCAGGGCGGGATAATTGGGCTTGACCTCGTAGGTCCCCAGCTCCTCGGTGGCGGTCACGAACCGCACCTCCTTGACGTTGAGCTCGTCGGCCACCACCCCCGACAGGCGCTCGATCGCCTCCCGCTCCGACCCCTGGGCTACCACCACCGCCGCGCGCAGGGGCTGGCGGACCTTGATCCCGGCCTGCTTGCGGGCGGCCAGGCCCAGGCGCACCGTCTCGCGGGCGGTGGCCATGGCGAACTCGAGGTCCGCCTCGCGCGGCCCCGGATGGGGGAAGTCGCACAGGTGCACGCTGGGCTCGCCCGCGTCGAGGTTGTCGTAGATCTCGTCGGCCACGAACGGGGTGAAGGGAGCGAGCAGCTTGCTGATCGTGACCAGGCACTGGTGCAGGGTGGCGAAGGCGTCGGGGTCGCCATCCCAGAAGCGCCGGCGGGAGCGGCGCACGTACCAGTTGGACAGGTCATCGACCAGCTGGGCGATGGCCCGCCCGGCCCGGGTGGCGTCGAAGCGTTCCAGTCCCTCGCGCACCTCGCCCACCACCGCGGCCAGGCGCGAGCGCGCCCACCGATCGAGGTCGGTGCCCGGGCCGGCGGCGGCCAGGTCGGGCTCGTCGGCGTTGGCGTAGAGCACGTAGAAGTGGTAAGTGCTCCACAGCTGACGCAGGAACAGGCGCACCCCGTCGCCGATCGTCTCGGTCGCGAACCGGTAGCCGTCCCAGGGCTGCTTGGAGGTGAAGAAGTACCACCGCAACGCGTCGGCCCCGTAGCGGTCGATGACATCCCACGGGACCACGATGTTGCCCCGCGACTTGGACATCTTCTGGCCCTCGGGATCCAGGATCAGGCCCAGGCATACGACGTTCCGGTACGGAGCGCGGTCGAACAGCAGGGTTGAGATGGCGAGCAGCGAGTAGAACCAGCCGCGCGTTTGGTCCAGCGCCTCGCACACGAAGTCGGCCGGGAAGCGGGCGTCGAAGAGATCCTCGTTCTCGAACGGCGCGTGGTGCTGGGCGAACGGCATGGCCCCGGAGTCGAACCACACGTCGATGATCTCGGGCACGCGGCGCATGGGCTCGGAGCACCGATCGCACTCCCACTGCATGTCGTCCACGAACGGGCGGTGGGGGTCGGTGACCGGGACGCCGGACAGGCGCTCGAGCTCGGCGAACGACCCCACGCAGCGGACATGGCCCTCGGGGCAGCGCCAGATCGGCAGAGGCGTGCCCCAGTAGCGCTCGCGCGACAGGGCCCAGTCCACGTTGTTGGCCAGCCAGTCGCCGAACCGCCCGTGCTTGATGTGGGCGGGGTACCAGGTCACCTCCTCGTTGGCCGCGAGCAGGCGCTCGCGCAGCCGCGAGGTGGCGATGTACCACGAGGGCTTGGCGTAGTACAGCAGTGGAGTGCCGCACCGCCAGCAGTGGGGATAGCTGTGCTCGTAGCGACCGGCGGCCAGCACCAGGCCGCGCCGCTCCAGGTCGGCCACCAGGTCGTCGTCGGCGTCCTTGACGAAGCGCCCCGCGTAGGGCCCGATGCGCTCGTCGAAGGTGCCGTCGGGGCGCACCGGATTGATCACGGCCAGGCCGTTCTCGGTCCCCAGGCGGAAGTCGTCCTCGCCGAAGGCGATCGCGGTGTGGACCAGGCCCGTGCCCTCCTGGGCGCTGACGAAGTCGGTGGGGAGCACCGTGTGCGCGAGCTCCCCGTAGGCCTCGGCCGGGATGAAGTCAAACGGGGGGCGGTAGGCCACCCCCACCAGCTCCGATCCCGGGAAGCGCTCGATCACCTCGGCGTCCTCGCCCAGCAGCGACCGCACCACGGGGGCGGCTACCACGAGCGCGGGCCGGGCGCCGCCGCTCGGGGGTGCCCCCTCGCCGCCGGGGTGGGCCGGTGGCCGGGCCCTGACGTACTCGAGCTCGGGGTTTACCGCCACCGCAGCGTTGGACACCAGGGTCCAGGGCGTGGTCGTCCACACCACCAGCTCGTCGCCCGCCTTCACCGGACCCGCTCCCCGGGTCACCGGCAGGCGGACGTAGACCGAGGGATCCGACACGTCGCGGTACCCCTGGGCCACCTCGTGCGAGGACAGGGTGGTCTCGCATCGGGGGCAGTGGGGGACCACCTTCTGTCCCTCGTAGAGCAGCTCGCGACGATAGAGCTCCGCCAGGGCCCACCACACCGACTCGATGTAGTCGTTGTCAAGCGTCCGGTAGGCGTGGTCCAGGTCGAGCCAGAATCCGATCCGCTCGGTCAGGGCCTTCCACTCCTCCACGTAGGCGAACACCGACTCCCGGCAGCGCTCGTTGAACTCGGCGATTCCGTAGGACTCGATCTGGGCCTTGGAGGTGATGCCGAGCTCCTCCTCGACCGCGATCTCGACCGGCAGCCCGTGACAGTCCCACCCGCCCTTGCGATCCACCCGGTAGCCGCACATGGTCCGAAAGCGCGGATAGAGGTCCTTGAACACCCGCGCAAGCACGTGGTGCGAGCCCGGCGGTCCGTTGGCCGTGGGCGGACCCTCGTAGAACACCCAGGGCTCGGCCTGGGCCCGGCGGCGGATCGATTCCCCGAACACGTCGCGCTCGCGCCACCGGCCCAGGACGTCGAGCTCCAGCGCCGGAAATGCCTGCTGAGGATCGACTGGCCGGTGGCGCATGGGAGCGGTGATTCTAGGTAGGCGCCGCCGGGCGGCCGGCGGGGCGGATCACGCGGCCAGCTTGCGGCACAGCTCGGCCAGCGAGCGCTTCTCGCGCTCGTCCAGGGCCGCGAACGCGGCGCTCACCCGCTGGGTGTGCTCCGGGAACAGCCGCTCGACCAGATCGGCGCCGGCCGCCGTGAGCCTCACCTGGACGGCGCGGCCGTCGCGCTTGGACCGCCGCCGCGTGACCAGGCCGCGGCCCTCGATGGTGGAGACCACCTCGGTGGCGGTCGCCTTCGACACCCGCAGGCGCCGGCGCAGGGCCCGCAGCTCGAGCTCGCCCCCGGCGGTCGAGAGCACGACCATCATCCAGAACCCGGACATCGACAGGCCCGCCCGCTCGAGGTCGGCCGCCAGCCGGCGGCGCACGCTGGCCTGGGCCCGGAGCAGCGACTCCAGCGCGCGATGGGCGAGCGGATCGCCGGGCACCAGGCTCATCCCGGGCCCAGACGCTAGAGCGCCTCCCGGACGGCCGCGGAGCGTCAGAGGGCGGCCGGGCGGTGGGTCAGACGGCGGCCGAGGCTCCGCCGGGCAGGGCGGACGGGCCCTCGCCCTGGGCGCCGTCGACCAGTGCCGACAGGTCCCCGGCCACAGGCGAGTTGCGCCCCGCTTCGAGGTGCTCGAGCAGCTCGTCCCGGGCGGCCAGGGGGCCCGGCCCCAGGCGGCGCACGGTGCTGGCCACCGTGTCCGGCAGGGCCCCGCGAAAGTCGAATACCCCCATACCGGTCTCGCCCCGCCGAGCGGCGAACACCAGGCGACCGAGGGCGTCCAGCGAGGTCCGCCGGCCGGCCAGGATGAGCGCGTTCGGGTGCACCGCCCGCAGGGCCCGGGTCAGCCGTTCGGGATCGAGCTGGACCGACAGGGCCAGGGTGCGGATCCCGGCCCGGCGCAGACACAGCTCGAGCGCCTGCACGTGGAGGGTGTCCACGTCGCCCGGCCCGCAGCCGTCGAACACCAGCACCCCGTGGTCCCGGTAGGCGGTGGGGGCCACCCGTACGCGGGCGGCCAGCCATCCGGTGGAGTAGCGCCAGGCGAAGCCGTACTCGGGCGAGCCCTCGCCGTCGTCCAGGGACTCGACCGTCGGGAGCAGGACCTCCTCCACCGTGCGCTCCACCGAGCGCACCGACAGGCTCTCCTCCAGGATCCGATCGCAGCGCTCCTCCTCGAAGCGCCCGAAGGCGGCGCGCAGCCGGGCCGGGGAGGCCGGGCCCTCACCCCGCTCGCGGGCGATCGAGATGGCTGAGGAGATGTTGTGGGTCTGCTCGAACGCGTCCCGCAGGGCCTCGATCTCGGCCAGCTCGAACTGGCGGTGTCCGCCGCTGGTCCGGCGCGGCCGGGGGAAGCCAAACCTGCGCTCCCAGCTGCGCAGGGTGTTCGGGCTGACCCCAAGCAGGGCAGCCGCTGCATTGGTGCGAACACTCACAACAACATGTATCGGCGCTTTGGGCCGAGAACTCAAGGTGCGCAACCCCATCTGCACGGTACAGGACGCCGTGCACGGGCAGGAGAACCCGCCCCGGAGTCGACGCTCGCGACGCTCGCTCTAGCCGCGCGCGGCGCTGAGCACGAGCAGAGCGGCCCGGGGGGGTCCGCAGGAGCCCACCTTGACCCACAGGCGGACCCCGAACTCGTGGGCCGGTCGCACCACCACGGTCTGGGGGTCGCCGTCGCCCACCGCCGCGGCCAGGATGGCCCCCACCAGGTTGTCCTGGCCCCGGGCCTCGACGTCGGCCGGCATCAGGAACTCCCCGATGTGATGGTTGACCGCCTCGGTCTCGCCCACCCCGAGCAGCTGCTCGGCGTTCTGCGACAGCGCGCACACCACCAGCGACCCGTTGATGACCACGAACGGGTCGCCCTGAGCGGGGGCCACGTCCGCGGATGCCTCGAGCAGGAGGCCGAGCTGGCACTCCTGGCACACCCGCGACTGGGCATCGCTGGCCGAGAAGAGCTCGGGTCGGGCCCCGCAGTGGCCGCAGAAGGCCACCGTCGGCTGCTGCTCGACCTGGGGGACGACTTGCAGGCGGCGGGCCGCTGCTCCGCTCATACCGCGGCCTCGCGTCGGGTGGCGAACCGGGACATTGGCCGCGGCACCGGCATCGGGTCAGCCGGCAGCGGTGTAGTCGGGAGCTGGAACACGGTGGCGAACAGCTCGCTCTGGGCGGCCGAAGGCTTGTCCGACAGGACGGAGATGCCTCGGGAGCGCATCCGGTCGGCCCGGCCTCCCCGGCGGAACAGCGAGATGGGGAGGGGGCCGGCGGCCGCCCGGGCGGCGTAGGCCCAGCGGGCGACCGAGTCGTCGTCCGCGCCCGTGCCGGCGATGACGATGGCGCTGGGAGGGGGGGTGACCGAGCTGATCACCTCGGCCAGGCCGCTCACCCCGCGCACCGGGAGGCCCATGAGCCGGGCCCCGGCCCGAGCAGAGAACAGCTCCAGCGAGCGGACGGCGGCGTAGTCGCCGTCCAGCTCGCCGTCGGTGGCGTCGCCGATCAGGAGAGTCAGGGGCCGGGTCGGGGGCGGCGCCAGCCGCTGCGCCCTGCGAAGCCACTCGTTGCCCCAACGGGAGGCCAGCGCCCAGGGCGCGCTCTCCGCGCCCTGGCGCCCGCGCACCTCGGTCAGGGAGGGCAGCAGGACCTCCTCGACGGCGCGCTCCAGGGATCGCAGGGCCAGCGCCGCCTCCATGGCCCCGTCGGCCCGGTCAAGCTCGAGGGACGACAGCGCGCCCACCAGGCTGTGGGTCTCGCTGGCCAGGGCCTCGCGCGCCACGCTCACGGCGGAGGAGATCGACAACCCCTCGTGCAGGGCATCGCGCAGCGCGGCGATCTCGCCGTGCGTGTACAGGCGGTGCTTGCCCACGGACCGCTGGGGCTTGGGGTAGCCGAACCGGCGCTCCCACGCCCTCAGGGTGTTGGGGCTGACATTGAGCAAAGCCGCGGCTTCGCTCGTCTTGAGCGTGCGCATTGCACGCCGGAGAGCAGCAGATCCCCCCAATTGCGCCGGATCGGCCTTGCAATTGCACAGCTTCCTGCACAAAACTCGTGCAAGTTGCGGGAGGTTTCGGTAGGTTGACCGAGGTATTTCAGCCCCAAGGTCCCCCAAGGAGGGTCCATGCAGCAGCACGAGTGGTACCGCGGCTGATCTAGAACCAGAGAGTCGCCCTAGCCGTCGCGCACGGAAGCTACCTTCCATCATGTGACGGCTCCCACAAGGTCTCCGCGTCCCGCGCTGGCCGTCACATTGGCCGGCGCGGGATTGGCGGGGGCAGGGGTCTGGTTCGCGCTGGTCAGCCACCGGCACCTGACCGACCCTCTCCTGTTCGTCCTGGCCGCCTGCGCCATCGGGGCCGAGCTCACCCGGGCTCGCTACTCGAGCATGGTCTACATCTCGGCCTCGTTCGCGTGCTCGATGCTCGCGGTGGCCTTCCTGGGCCCGGCGCCCGCCTTCGCGCTGGTGGCCGTGACCGACATCGTGACCACCGTCGCCGAGCGCAAGCGCCCGGGGATCCTGCTGGTCAACCTGGCTGGCACCGGGCTCCCCAGCCTGGCGGCGGCCACCGCCTTCGCCGCGCTCACCCACGGGCTGCGCCACACCGACGCCCGCTTCGAGCTGGCCCTGGCCCTGGTGGCGGCCGGAGCGATCGCGGTCAACTTCCTGCTCATCAGCGCGCTCCTGGCCCTGCTCAACGACGTGCCCGTGCTGCCCAACCTGCGCCCGCCGCGCGAGCACTTCCCCGCCCACGTGCTCAACGTGGCCCTCACCGTGGCTGTGGCCGGGGTCTACGCCAAGTTCGGGCTCGCGGCCGGCGCCTTCATCCTGATCGTGGTGGTGGCGTTCAACTACATGTTCCACCTCATCGCGACCGCCCGCGAGCGGGCCCGGGCCTACGCCTCGCTGTCCTGGGGCGTGCTCTCGGGACTGGTCCGGGCCCTGGAGGTGCGCGACTCGCGCTCCGCGCGCCACGGGGCGGCGGTGGCCGCCTTCGCCCGCGACATCGCGCGCCGGTGCGGGCTGGACGAGCGTGACTGCGAGCTGGCCCATACCGCCGGCCTGCTGCACGACATCGGCAAGTTCGCTCTGTCGGACCGGGCCATGGACCGGGGGGGCACCCTGGCCGAGCTGGATTGGCACGCCATTCGCCAGCACCCCGAGCTGGGCGCGGACATGCTGCGCGACCTCGGCGTCTACGGCCCGGTGGCGGAGATCGTCATGGCCCACCACGAGCGCCCCGACGGTCGCGGCTACCCGCGCGGGCTCAAGGGCGACGAGATTCCGGAGATCGCCAAGATCGTGGCCGTGGCCGAGGTGTACGACACGCTCACCGGCGAGGGCACCTACCGCACGCGCATGAACTCGTTCGAGGCCCTGACCGAGCTGCGCCGGGTGGCCGGCCGCCAGCTCGAGACCCGCTTCGTGGAAGCCCTGGCCGAGCTGCTGGCCGGGCAGGGCGTCGAGTACCGGCACCGCGACGACGCCGACTTCTACCGCGAGCTGGATCTCGAGCGGAGAATCAACGAAGCGGCCATGACCTGAGCACGCCTCCGGGCGTCGCCACGCCTCGCGGCGTCGCCACGCCTCCTGGCGTCGCCACGCCTCGCGGCGTCGCGGGATGCCCCGGGCCCGTCGCACCTGGCCGCGGGTCAGTCGCTCTCGGGCGGCCGGCTGTTGCGCTCGAGCGAGGCGAGAAAGCTCTCGATCTGCTCGCGCGAGAAGCGGCGCTGGCCCCCGGGGGTGCGATAGCTGCGCAGGTAGCCGAGGTCCGACCACCGGCGCACGGTGCTCAGCGAGACGCCGAGCTCGCGGGCGGCCTGCGAGGTGGTCAGCCCGAGCTGGCGGGATTCCGTTTCGCTGTTCATGGGTGGCTTGTCGACCATCAGGGGGTCAGATCGGAAGGGTGACATCGCTTTGCAGAGGTTTGCCCATTCCCTCTGGACAAGTTTGCGAGCGAATGACGGCCTTCTGGACCCTGCCGGGCGGTTTCCGCGGCCCTGCGGGGCGCCGCCGCCCCGGCCGGCACCGGGACTCTACGATCCTCCGATGCCCCGCCCCCCCGCGGCCAGCTGGGCCCTCGCCATCGGGGGCCTGGCCTGCCTGGCCGGCGGATGCGGGGGCGAGGGGCCGCCCCCGGCCGTGTGCACCGAGGGACCGGGCTCGGTGCTCCGGGCCCTGGCCCGGGCTCCGGCCCCCGTGCGCTTCCCGGATGGGACCCGGCTGTCGGCGTGTGTCCGGCGGGCGCGCTCGGAGGGCGACCTCCAGAGCGTGGGCGTCGTGATCACCCAGGTGGCCGATCGGCTGCAGGATCTGGCCACCGGCCGGGCGGCCGCTCGGGGCGGGCCGGGCGGACGGCCGGCGGCGGCGCTCGAGCTCGGATACCTGATCGGGGCGGTCGAGTCCGGGGCCCGCACCACCAACGGGGTCGCGGCCGAGCTGGCGCGGCGGGTCGAGCAGGATGGCGCGGGCCTGGCCGGCGGGGGAACGTCCGTCATCTCCGCTTTGCGCCAGGGGCGGGCGGCGGGTCAGGCCAGCGGGTGAGGCTGCGGCTGTATCACCACTTCGATGGGGCCCGGGTGGCCTACTGGGAGGAGGGCGCCGGCCCTCCGATCGTGCTCCTGCACTCGGTCCTGTTCTCGCACAAGGAGTGGGAGCCGGTGGTCGAGCACCTGAGCGACCGCTTCCGGCTGATCCTCCCCGACCTTCCCCTGCACGGCGATTCCGAGCACGGACCCCACCACCCGTACACGCTCGACTGGTTCGCCGAGGTCATGGCCGGGTTCGTGAACGAGGTGGCGGGCGAGCGCGCCTCCATCGGAGGCCACGGGGCCGGGGCCGAGATCGCCCTGCGCACGGTGGTGAGCGGGCGCCTGGCCCCGCGCCGATTGGTGCTGCTGCCCAACCGGCTTCACCGGCGCAGCGAGCGCCAGCTGCTGCGGGCCGCGTGGAGGGCGGCGGCGGCCCCGGCCGCGGTCCCGGGCACCGGGCGGCTGTGGTCGCACGCCGCCCGGGCCGTGTTCCGCCCCGAGCTCGGGGTCCGGCTCTCGGCCCGGGGCAACCCGGCCGCCCGCGACCTCGTGCGCCACGCCTTCGCCGACGTGGGGGGCAACGCCCGCCTGGCCCGGGCCTGGTCCAAGTTCGCCCGCCACTGGCCCGAGGGCGCGTACCGGCAGCTACTGGACGCCTATCCCCGCCTGGACATGCCGGTCCTGCTGCTGTGGGCGGACGAGGATGCGCTCCACCCGCTGGCCCTGGCCGAGGAGGCCTTGGACCTCCTTCCCCGCGCCCAGCTGCGGGTCCTGCCCGGGACGGGCTTTTTGATCGCCTACGACGACCCGGTGGGAGTGGCTCGCGAGCTGGCGGCCTTCTGCGCCTGACCTCCCCGGGCCGGTGCGGCTGGCCCCGGCCGGCGTTTAGCAGCTAGCGTTCGGGCCCCAGCCGCGACCCCAGTCACCGAGCCAAGGAGCGCCCGTGCCCAAGCAGCTGTGGGGCCCCGAGACGAGCAAGGCGATCGACAACTTTCCGGTCTCGGGAGAGACCGTGCCACCGTCGGTCATCCACTGGCTGGCCCGGATCAAGGGGGCGGCCGCGCAGGTGAACACCGATCTCGGCCTGCTCGACGCCGGCCGGGGCCGGCGCATCGCGCGTGCGGCGGCCGAGGTGGCCGAGGGGCGCCATGACGACCAGTTTCCGATCGATGTGTTTCAGACCGGCTCGGGCACCTCGACCAACACGAACGCCAACGAGGTGATCGCCACCCTCGCGGGCTCCGGGGTGCACCCCAACGACCATGTCAACCTGGGCCAGTCGTCCAACGACGTGTTCCCGTCCGCGGTGCACCTGGCCGCGCTGGATGAGACCGTCAACCGTCTGCTGCCCGCGCTGACGCGCCTGGAGCGGTCGCTGGCGGCCAAGAGTCGCCGCTTCGACCGGATCGTCAAGGCCGGGCGCACGCATCTCATGGACGCCGTTCCGGTGACGCTGGGCCAGGAGTTCGGGGGCTACGCGGCCCAGGTGCGCCTGGGACGGGCCCGCATCTCCACGGCGCTGGCCCGGGTGGCTCAGATTCCGCTGGGGGGCACCGCCACCGGGACCGGGCTGAACACGCATCCGCGCTTCGCCGCCCGCGTGCGGGCGCGCCTGAAGTCCGAGACGGGAATTACCTCGTTCCCGCCCGAGGATCCGTTCGAGGCCCAGGGCAGCCGCGACGCGCTGGTCGAGCTGTCCGGGGCGTTGCGGGTGGTGGCGGTGTCGCTGACCAAGATCGCCCAGGACATCGCGCTCATGGGCTCGGGGCCGCGCGCGGGGATCGCCGAGCTGGTCCTGCCCGAGCTCCAGAAGGGGTCGTCGATCATGCCCGGCAAGGTCAACCCGGTGATCCCCGAGGTGGTCCTCCAGGTCGCCGCTCAGGTGATCGGCAACGACACCGCGATCACGATCGGAGGGATGCAGGGCAACTTCGAGCTCAACGTCCGCATCCCCCTGATGGCTCGTAACCTGCTGCAGTCCATCGCCCTGCTGCGCTCCGCGGCCGAGCTCTTCGCCGAGAAGTGCATCGACGGCATCGAGCCCAACCGGGCGGGGACCAAGCGCAGCGCCGAGGCGACCCTGGCCCTGGCCACAGCGCTGAACCCCTACATCGGCTACGACCGGACGGGCGAGATCGTCAAGCGGGCCACCGACTCGGGTCGACCCCTGCGCGAGGTGGCGCGCGAGGCCGGGGTGGACGAGCGGACGCTGGAGGAGGCGCTGGACCTCGAGA
>Ga0307477_10002376_pt1 | contig 14644 bp, 13 predicted proteins | sample atmos_gasesECM2C_FD_203316 | JGI IMG/M metagenome (GOLD analysis project Ga0307477, IMG submission 203316) | Hardwood forest soil microbial communities from Morgan-Monroe State Forest, Indiana, United States - atmos_gasesECM2C_515 | ecosystem: Environmental > Terrestrial > Soil > Temperate...
AACTGCGTATTGGCGCTCACGGCCCCAAAGTTGGGGACAACTCCCATGATGCGGTTGGTCTGCCTGCCTTCGGGTTCATCTTGTTTCAAGGCGCAGGGGTCGTCGGAAGCTTCGGCTGACTTCTTCTCGGCGCCTGCTTTGCCCGGCTGCGACTCCGCTAGCGACGGCGAAGCCGAGTTGGTGCCGGTTGGTTGGCACGCTTTATCGCCAGGCTTGGTGTCGGACGCGTTCGGGGCCTGCGCTTGTGCCCATAGGGCGGCAGCAGAGAAAAGAAGCAGGGCGATTGCAGTCACAGCCCGGCCGCCGAGCGACTTATAACTTCGTGGGGCGATGCCATCATGTCTGGCAGGCAAACTCATAGCTCGGAAGCCTCTTTCCTGTGATGCCATAATTTGTTGCATCGGGCCGCGCGAAGTTAGATTAGAAGTCACTCACTTGGGATGCATTCGTCAGGAATACGGCCCGCGTGAGATAGCTCGATTGCCGCAGCCAGACAGAGCTTAGGTCAGATTAAGGCTGTGCCGATCATTCTCGCACGCCGTACGCGCAAATGGCAGGCCGGATTAGGAAGAAATCGGCGTGTCCGAAAATGGACAGCCCTGAAATTGCAGTTGTCGATAATGCCGTTTCTCAGGGCCTATCCGGTTTAGATAGAGGCAGGGATCACTTCCGAATAGACCGTGAGTACCACTGGGGATAGCATGTGATCTGCGTAAGATCAGGGAACGAAGGATGCTTACCGACTTCTCCACCGAATATTCCCAGCGGAGCGATGACGAGCTTCTTCACTTGGCGTCTGAGAGGCATTCCTTGACGACGGAAGCTGCGGCCGCTTTAGATGCCGAACTGCGTCGTCGTAATCTCACCGAGTCCGACCGACTTGAATATCAAAAATTCGTCAAGCGGCAAGAGCGGCGCGAATGGAGGAGGCGACGCTGGAAAATACCAACACCCGGCCTTAAAGACCATCTGACGTGGCGTGACATTTTGGAGGCCTTCGCAGCGATGGCCTTCATTTCGTTCACATATCTCGCGCTCCCCAGCCGCTATCATTTAAAGCCCGATTGGCAGGAAGCGGCCGTAATTGTGATGATCACGTCAGTTATGGTTATCTTCTCTGCCATTTCATGGCGAAAGATCGCTTTCTGGATTTCACTGGGAATCTCATCCGCCATTCAGCTTGTCCTTCTCCATGCTTGGACACGACGGATTCCAAGTCTTAGTCGCGGCGAAGGGAAGGGAGCCGCTGTCCTCGGCTTATTGCTGTTCCTTGTCGTCTATGGAGTTGTCCGGTTCTTGCAACGGGTGGTGTACGGTAAAGAATCCCCTGACAGCGCCTAAGATCGGAGTTGACAAGCACCAAACCCCGGTACTACGTAGGCTTATTAAGCCCGGAAAATACACGAGAGATCCTTCGCTCACGATGTTCGTTCAGGATGACAACCCTGACCGGGTCGTCATTTGCCGAGGATGTGGCGGGCGATGACCAGGCGCTGGATTTCGCTGGTGCCTTCGCCGATGGTGCAGAGCTTGACGTCGCGGTAAAACTTCTCCGCCGGATAATCCTTGATGAAGCCGTAGCCGCCGAAAACCTGCACGGCCTCGTTGGCCACGCGCACGGCGGCTTCGCTGGCGTAGAGCTTGGCCATGCTGGATTCGCGCGTGAAGCGAATCCCGCCGCCATTGGCGTTTGATTTATCCGCGAGCCACGCGGCGTGATAGACGAGCATCTGCGCGGCGGAAATTTCCGTGACCATGTCGGCCAGCTTGAACTGGATGGCTTCGAATTCGCCGATTGGCTTGCCGAACTGCTTGCGTTCCTGCGCGTATTTCGTGGCGGCGCCGGCGGCGCCCTGCGCCATTCCCAGCGCCAGCGCGGCGATGGAGATGCGCCCGCCATCCAGCACCTGAAGGCTATTCACGAAGCCGTCGCCCTGCTTGCCCAGCAGATTTTCTTCGGGCACGCGGCAATCGCTGAAAACAACTTCGGAAGTGTCGCTCGCGCGCATGCCCAGCTTGTTTTCTTTTTTGCCGGGACGAAAGCCGGGCGTGCCTTTTTCGATGATGAACGCGGAGATGCCGTGGCGGCCTTTTTCGCGATCGGTCGAGGCCATGGCCACGCAGACGTCGGCGTAGTGGCCGTTGGTGGTGAAGGTTTTCGCGCCGTTCAGCACCCAGCCTGAGCCCGTGCGGCCAGCACCGCCCTGGCGCGCGGCCACGGTGCGCGTGCCGCCCGCGTCGGAGCCGGCTTCGGGTTCGGTGAGCGACCAGCAGCCGAGCTTTTTGCCCTGCGCCAGCGGGACGACGTATTTTTGCCGCTGCTCCTCGGTGCCAAATTTGTAGATGTGGTTGGTGCAAAGCGAATTGTGCGCGGCAATGATGAGCGCGACCGAGCCATCCACGCGCGCGAGTTCTTCGATGGCGATGGCGTACTCGATATAGCCGAGCCCGGCGCCGCCGTATTTTTCCGGGAAGATAATGCCCAGCAGGCCGAGTTCGGCGAGTTTGGGGATCAGTTCGGCGGGAAAGCGCGAGGCTTCGTCCCATTCCATGACGTGCGGCGCGATTTCCGATTGCGCGAAATCGCGCACGGTGCGCTGGAGCTGCTGCTGTTCGTCGGTGAGAGAAAAATCCACGCCGGTTGGGCCTCAGGGAAGCCTACATGTAGCGCTTCTAGTTTCACACGGTTGGATGCGCTAAGCGAGGCGCGCGGACGAGAGGGTAACCTAACGCGGCGGCGAGGAGCGCGCGGAACTCAGCCGCGTGGTCGATGGCGGCGGGCTCAAAACCTATCATTCGGGGCTCGCCGTTGTTGCCCAGGGCGCATCGGATTCCGGATTCAGGTTGGGCGGTATCCAACTACGCCTCGCTTCGACGCTGCGCAAGACGTCGAAGCTGTAGTACAAGCGGTGGAGGTCTCTACTCTCGCCGAATTGTCGGACCGCCGCGCATGCGGCGATCCAAGGGTCGGTAAAACCATGCTTGCCGGTGAATTTCGCGAGCACGTCAATCCATAGCCGTGTAAGCGTCTCGTGATATCCCGAAGTGTCGCTGTTCACGCCTCCCACAGATTCGTTGAACTTAAGCAGGCCGCTTTTCATTCGCTCAAAGGCCGTGGATGGATGCAAAACCACGTAATAGCTCCCGACGGCGACATGCGCCGCATGCGTCCAGTCGGCTTTCGTCAGCGTGCAAGCCTCCCAGGCGGCCACGAATTCCGCCAAAGCTCGTGGCGACGACAAATATTTATGATTGCCAGTTCGCATCGCTTAGACCTATATCCCGCAAACTTGAGTCGAGGTTGATGTTAAAAAATCGCGAAGGTTGCCTGCTGCGAACGAAGCGAGGTTACCAAAGGTTTTGTGGCGCCGCGTTCAACCCGGCACGTGTAGCCCAGCCTTTGCGCCTCAGCAAAGGCTGGGGCTTTTCCCTGAGCTCATCATGTAGGTTTCACGCAACCACCGTGCTCTCATCTAAGAGAAAATCCCCACCCTTTCCTGCCACCCCAATCCACGCAAAATCGGCGTGTCTTGGGGACCCCGGTTTGCGGAAAGGGTGGGCTACAGGGCTGCCCAATACGAAGAGAGATTCTTCGACTACGCGTCCCGACGGAAATCGCAGAGCCGATTTCCAGAGAAAACACGTTCCGGACGCTCCGCTCAGATTGACACCATCAGGCATTGCCGCACCGCGGGCGCGGCGGATTTAAGCCGCCGTGAGGAGGGCGCGGAATTCGGCCAGCGCGCGGTCGATGGCGGCGCGGTCGACGTCGACGTGCGTGAGCATGCGGATGTCGTACTTCCCTGTCGGATTGGCGAGCACGTTGCGCTTGGCGAGCGCCGCGGAAATCTCCGCGGCGGTGCGGCCGGTGCCGCGCACGTCGAAGATGATGATGTTGGTCTGCACCTTGCGCAGATCGACTTTGATGCCGGGCAACTCCGCGAGCGCTTCGGCGAGGTAGCGCGCGTTGGCGTGATCTTCATGCAAGCGTGAGGGCGATTTTTCCAGTGCGATCAAGCCCGCCGCGCCCAGAACGCCCACCTGCCGCATGCCACCGCCGAAAAGCTTGCGATAGACGCGCGCTTTCTCAATGAACTCGCGCGAGCCAACCAGCATCGAGCCCACCGGCGCGCCGAGTCCTTTCGAGAGGCAAAACATGACGGAATCAAATTTGCGCGTGATGTCCGCCACGCTGCGGCCGAGATAAACGGCAGCGTTGAAGATGCGCGCGCCATCGAGATGCACGCGCAGGCCGGCGTCGTGGGCGCGGTCGCAGATTTCGTCGCTCACTTCGGGAGGATAGACCGTGCCGCCGGCCATGTTGTGCGAGCTTTCCAGGCTGACGAGCGCGGTCTGCGCTCGGTAGTAGACCTTGGGACGAATCAGCGGCTCGATGATGTCCCAGCTGAGGATGCCGTCCTCGACGTAGGTCGTGCGCGGCATGCAGCCGGCGATGGCGGTTACCGAATCCATTTCGAATTGATGGATGTGCCCGCGCTCTTCGATGATCACTTCGTCGCCGTGATGGGTCCAGGTTTTTACGGCAATCAGATTGCCCATCGAGCCGGACGGCACAAAAATCGAGGCCTCGCGGCCAAAGATTTCGGCGGCGCGCGCCTGCAGCTTGTTGATCGTGGGATCTTCGGCGTAGACGTCGTCGCCCACCGGGGCTTCGGCCATGGCGCGGCGCATTTCCGGCGATGGCCGCGTGACGGTATCACTGCGCAGGTCGATGGCCGCCATGCTGGCGGGCTGCTTTTCGGGCTCGGAGATGGTTTGCGTTGCCGAAACAGGATTCATGGCGGACTCCTTGGTACGAAACCCCCAGCCTTTGCGGAGAGGCGCAAAGGCTGGGCTACATTCCCTGATGCGAATTTGTATTATGCAGCGGCGGGATGCCAGCTACAACAATCTCATGAGTGATCCCTCGCTCACGTTTTTCGCTCGGGATGACCATCCTGATCGGATGGTCACTTCTCGAAGGACAAGAAGGCGGCGTTGTCTTCGCAGACCTGCTCCATCAAGCTCCAATCCGGATGCAGCCGGAAGAACATGCTCGAAGTGAACGGCTTCGCGTACGCGACCGGATCCTCGATGGTGAAATCGATCTGCAATCGGTCGGCCGCGATGCGGTGCAACCGCTCGGTGACGTGAAGCTTGTCCGAATGCGGATGCCCGGCGCGGTCGAGCCAGGTCTTGTCATTGAATCCCACCGAATCGATGACGAACGTGTCGCCGTCCCAATGCCCAATGGAATCGCCCATGTAGGTGGGCGAGGCGTCGGCGGGGTGCTGGCGGCCATCGGTATAGATATGCCGCACGATGTGATCGTATTCGAAGAGCATGATCAGCTCTTTCGGCGTCTGCACGATCTGCATGGGAAATGGATGCAGATAAATCCGCGGCACGCCCGGCGGATAACACTGGAAGGCGGGATCGTTGGTTTGCGCGACCAGCACGCCGCGCTTGCCAAAGGCAGGCTTGGTCTTGTCGAACCTCTCTTTGGCCCAGGCCGTCATCGGCGGTTCATCCTTGCCGAATTGCGAAACGTAGGTTTCGAGTTCTACCTGCGTGGCGCCTGGAGGAAAGGCCATGTTCCAAATGCCCACGAGATCGTGCGCGTCATAATTCGCGGGCATGGCGGGCGCTTTGGCGGCCGACGATTGCGCGGCCGGGGCTTTCGTAGTAGCGGCGCTCCCACCACCGTTTTGTTGCGCCAGCGCGGCGCAGGAAAGCGCTAGCGTCAAACCAAAAACAAACGAAAACATTCTTGCACCGACCGGCATTTTGTCTCCCTAGATTGCTGCCAGAGGATTGTAGCCGAAGATGGCAATGAGCGCAGCCGGTGCCGCGGCCCTCATGAAGAGCCGGGCCGCTCGAGAGTTTTGTAGTTCAGGTCGTCGCCGACGTTTCCCGCGCGAAAGTCATGGACATCAGGAGCTTTCGCCGCTTCACAAAGTCGGCGAGACCTGAGGGTTTCACAACCGACCGAACAGCGCAACATGACGGAGGCAAATCCTCGGGTCTCCCGCACAAAAACGCGGGACGACCCGAGCTACAAGATCGCTCTCGAAGTTCGCTCGGCGCGATGCAGGTCGGATGGTCATTTGCCGACGCTGGCGAGATTCCAGAGGGCGATGCCGTTGGCGCTGGCGCGTGCGAGCCACTGGCCGTCCGGGCTGAAGCGCACGACTCCACCCGCGCCGGAAAATGTTTTGACGGCGCGGCCATCCGGCACGCTATACAACGTGACGCTATTTTGCGACGTGACTGCGAGCAGCCGGCCATCCGGGCTGAAGTTGCCGAGGCCTCCGACCATGCCCACAAACTGCAGCGCCGTGCGCATTTGCCACGCAGCCGTATCCCAAAGCTTGAGGCTGTGCCTCATGCTAGCCAGGCTGGCGCCGGGATTGCGGGGATCGAGGCGGCTCTCCTGTCCCGCAGTCGCCAACCATTTGCCATCGGGACTGAAGACAAGACCGGACACGCCGACTTCGTGCGCGGCAAACGTCTGCATCAAGCCGCCTGAGGATGCCTCCCATATGCCCACGTTAGGCCGATCATAATTGCTCGCGCTCGGTTGCCTGAGTGCGGCGGTCGCAAGAATTTTCCCGTCAGGACTGAGCGCCGCGGCGAAAGTCGTTCCCCAAACTGAGCGCGCTTCCTGCCCCGCGCCGACTTGCCACCACTTCAATCCTGCTGCCGAAAGGTCTGGTGCGGAGGATTGCGGCGGCGAAAAACCCATCCACCAGACGAACTGCGCAGCGGCTGGCGAGGGCGTGACGCGCGTCCACGTTTTCGTGTCCCAAATTTCGAGACTCCCTTTGGGGTTGGCCGCCAGCCAGCGTCCGTCCGGGCTCATGATCAAGCTTTGCGCGCCGCCTTGCACCGTGCGGATCAATTTTCCGGAAGCGACATCCCAGACTCCCAGCGTCTCGCCCCCGGTAATAAGCTGCTTGCCATCCGGACTGAAAAGCAAGTCTTGCGCCGCCAATTGGCCGGCCAGCGTTTCGATTTCGTGCCCGGCGGCGAGATCCCAAATCGCGACGGACGAGCCGGAAGCCGAGGCCAGCCACTTTCCGTCGCCGGTAAAGGCGACGATCGCGGAGGGAATCGGAAGCGTCTGCACTTCTTTGCCAGTGGCGACTTCGAAGAACTTGCCCTGCATCTGCCCATTCTGGAGATTCTTGCCAGTGACGAGGACACCCGTGCCGTCGGGAGTGAAAGTTGGGCGGGCAGCGTCGAACCCGGGGATGTTGATGGTGCGCACGCGACGACCCGCCGCGATATCCCACAGATTGATTTGCGTTCCCTGCCGATATTCAAGCGAAGCGCCCCAGCGGCCGTCTGGAGAGAATGCGCCAAAGAGGGCTTCGAGAGACTTGAGTTCCCTGCCGGTACGCAGCTCCCAGGATTTCGCGGAGAAGTATTCGCCGTCTTCGCCGGCGCCGCCCGAGCTGAGCAGCCGGCCGTCAGAAGTGATGGCGAGAGGATTGGCGTTGTTCCAGTCGACAGTGATGGAGTGAATTTTGGCGCCGGTGGCGGCGTCGTGGACTTCGATATAGGAGTGCCCGCCTTCGTCGTCAGCGCCCGCGCTCGCCGCGAGCAGTTGCCCATCCGCACTAAAAGCGACTTGCTCGACAAATTTGCTGGCCAAAGTGAAGCTGTAGACCGAATTGCCGGTGGCGGGATCCCAAACGCGAACTGTGCCGTCGCCGCTCGCGGAAGCGAGCCGCGCGCCATCCGGGCTGAACGCGAGCGCTTCGATCCTGTCTGTGTGGCCGCGGATCACGCGCTGTTCGGTGGCCGTGGCGACATCCCAGATGCGGATGGTTCTGTCGTCGGCTCCGGTGGCCGCGAAGCGGCGGTCGGGACTGAATGCTACGGCGGTAACCGCCGACGTGTGGCCGTTGTTGAACAAACGATCGGGCGGCTGCCCCGCGGCCTGCGCTTGCTGCGCCTGAGCCTGATCCGGTGGCGCAGCGGCGACGACAATCGCCGCCTGGGGTTGCGCGGCGGGATTTTGCGGCGGTGCTTGTGGCTGCGCGGGGGAATTCTGCTGCGCGGGCAGCGGCGTCGCATCGGCTTGGGGTGATGCTTGCGCTTGTGGCGACGTGCGCGGCTGCTGCCGTGAGCACGAGAGTGATGAGCAGGCAAGGCACACGAGCGCGACAACGGTGCTGCGGCGCAACCGACGATGCGCTGCGGCGGGGCTACGGCGGCAGCGCGGAAAATGTGAAATTAGGAGTAGCACGGCGCGAAAGAGTTCGCTCGACAGCGCAAGAACTTCAGTTCCGGCGGTCGGCGATCAACTTATTTTAGAGCTTCGCGTAACGAATTGAGGCAATCGTGTTCACTCATGCTGCGAATGCGGCACTTGAAGTTTACAAATACGTGAGCTCGAGCTTTGCGGCAGATGGGGCTGGACTGGCGACGCGTGATTAGTTTGTCGAGAGCCGCAAAGTCACCAACAGGATGAGCTTTGCGGCCTAAAAGACGTCAGTCGCTGTTGCAGGGATTGGCGCACTTGCAGGCTTCGGGCCGGCAATAGGTCTTGCATTTCTGGCTGGCGTACTGATTGTTCGGATCGCAATCGTGCTGCGCGCGTTCGCATTCGCACTTGTGAGAATTATCGGAGGCATTGTCGCAGCTTTTAGGTTGCCCGGAATGATCCTGGGGCACGGCCAATGGGAGCGTGAGCAGCGCGGCTAAAAGCAGCATTCGCATTGTGGATTCTCCTTGTCAGCTTCCTCGGCGAATAGCAGTCTCCGTTCGGCCTTCTTCGTCAGCCTTGGGCGAGCCATCAGGTTTAGATGCTGCCGGCACGCGGCTGTTGCATCCTGACTTTAGCTGACATCAGCACGCTCGCTGCCATTGGGCATTTACCGCAAGGACCCTCACCTCTTCCTGTAGAAATGGCGTACACGCGTACCAAACGTGAACAACGTTTGCCCATACCTGTTCCGTTTTGAAACACGCGCCCACGAGCTACGGAATGGCCTGCGGCCCGCCGGTTCCCGAATGCGTGCGCCGACTGCTTGGCAATATATCGCTTTACGATACACTGTCAACGCCCAATTCGGCGTTTTTCACGACCTCCCGGGGAGACGACAGTTTACTTCTGGACGGCTTTCGAAACGGGCATCGCCTGCGCGATGGGTAGCTCAACTTCCACGGCCATGCCCGGCTTGGCGTCGTAGATCCGGAACTGTCCGCCCACTCCGCGCACGCGCTCGCGCATTCCACTGATTCCCACGCCCAGCTTTTCGAGGTCTAGTTTTCCTGAGGTGTGGCCGTTGCCGTAGTCTCTGACCTTCACGTGCACTGTCCGCTCGCTGCGCGTAACCTCCAGCTCCGCCATTTTGCTGTCGGAGTGCCGGTAGACGTTCGTCAGCGATTCCTGCACCACGCGAAAGATCGTCGCCTCCAGCTCGAACGGCAGCGGAGACAATTCTTCGGGCAACTTCATTTTGATCTGGATGCCTGTGCGCTGGCTCACGCCTGCCACGTAGTAACGCAGCGCCGTAAGCAGGCCCATGTCCTCGGCGAACGGAGGATGCAGCAAGTAGGAAAGGCTGCGCACCTGCTGCAAAGCCCGGTCCACCGCCTCGGCCGCTTCCTTCACATAGGAAGACCAATGCGCCTCCGGATACGCATTCGCCGGAATACGCCGCAGGAAAATTTTGGCCGCCGTGAGTTCCTGGCCGAGCGAGTCGTGAACTTCGCGGCCGATGCGCCTGCGCTCTTCGTCCTGCACCCTCGCCATTTCGATTTCCGCGCCCGCCATCGTGCACACCGCGGATATCATGCTAATTTCGCGCTTGGTGTACTGGTGCGGTTTGCGGTTTTGCAGATTGATGACGCCCACCAGCCGGCCGCGGCTCATCAGCGGCACGGATAAAAATGCTTCGAAACGATCTTCCGGCAGGTCGTTGAAGAACTTGAAGCGCGGATCCTTCATGGCGTTCTGCGGCACGGCCGCCGGCTCGCGGTGTTCGGCCACCCATCCGGTAATGCCTTCGCCGAGTTTCAGCTTCAGCCGGTCGATGATCTCGGGATGCGGATTTTTCGAGGCGCGCAGCACCAGTTCGTCTTTTTCCAGCACGTAGACAAAGCAGGAGTCGCATTCCACCACCGCCGCCGCAAAGCGCACCACTTCGCGCAGCACTTCGTGCAGCGGAGGCGCCAAAGACAGGCGCGTGGCGACCTCCTGCAAGAACCCGATATCGAGATCGCCGTCGGCTAATGGATTCGGATTCGGTAGTCGTGCCAAAACGCCGGTTCTCCTGGGCCGCCCCGCGGCTGGTCCGCGCTTTTTGTTCGTTCCATGCGTCGCTCGGTTATCGAGCCGAAGAAAGCCGTGCGGATCACGGAGATTTTTCGGCTCAGAAAGCTGCGCCCTGGCGCGAGCACTGGTCGCGACTTCAGAAAGCTTTGAAGTTCGGGCGCTTTCATTTTCGTTGGTGCCACCAAGTCTGCGCCAAGCCATGCCCAAAGGTAAAGTGGTGCAGCGCCCATGTCCAACTCGTAATTTTAATAGACGCCATCAATTTGCCGCATCCCCCGCGCGGTCGTTTCTTAAGCTTTATCCTGCGCAACGATGACAAATGAAATGAGTTTGACGCTACGGCCTTGGGGTGTTAGAAAAAACACTCCTACCGTGTTAGCAGCTAAGCGAGCCTTGATACTGGTTATGCATCAAGTTCTGGCAACTATGGGAGTGGTATTGTGGGCGCTCCTCCTGACCAGTATTGCTTTCGGGATACCCAGACTCTGGGGACATTTTTTCCGTATGAGTGATACGCGCAGAGTTTTGTTGGCGGCACCATACTACCCTGTCCAGATCATCGTGGGACTCCTTTGGGGGTGGTTGGTCTGGAAGCAGTCCAGACACCGAGCAATGCTCTGGGTTTGGGTTTTTCCACTCCTATCCCTGGTTATCGCGGTCCTGGACGATTTAACGCGAACGTCCAATTTGTATCCGGGTGCCATCGGCTTGGATTTTCGAATCACTCTGATGCGCTTTTTTGGAGCCCAGTGTCGCCTTGAGGACCATTGCTTCGACCAAATCGGATTCTCGCTGCCGTTTTATGCGGCAGTCTCATATGCCATAGGGGCCTGGCTGGCGCTGCGGTTCCCAATTCGTTCTCGCCTGTCAAATAGGATTGTGGACTCTGCAGTAATTGGGGTTGGTATTTTCATTCTTGCCAATACGGTTTGGGAAGCCATTGGAGACCTTGTTTATTATCAACAGTGGCCGTGGTGGGCGGTTTTGTTGGGGGGCGCGTTCGAGGCTTCGATGGGGGCGTGTTTGATCCGTTTTGGGGCCAGAATGTGGCGCATCGACAACAATCCAATGCCCAGCCTACCGACTTCAGAGCTCTTTTCAGGTTGACCGGCCTATTCAGAAACGCACTGAGCGGTGATATCGTCTACAGGCTTATGCGGGCGACTTTTTTTCGCCGCGCCTTCGGGCGCGAGGTGGACTTCGCTGTAGCGCGCCGTCCGGCGCGAGGGAGGAAACGAAATGCGTAGAGTTGGATTCACGATGCTAGCAATCGGAGTGGGGTGCGTCCTGGGCTTTTTCATCGCCAGCAGGACGCTCAGCGTGCGCGGGGCTGCCAAGCCCGGCACGGGCGCGGTGGCCATTCCGGGAGAAGTCGGAGGTCAGGATATTTACGGCGCCTACGAGGTCGTGAAGGGCTGGCCGAAGGACATCAGCACTTTGCCGGGTAACGACAAGTGGACTTACGGCGCGGGCCAGGGCATTTTCGCGGAAAGCCCGAACCGCGTTTATATGCTGTTCCGCGGCGAGCTGCCCAGCATCAAGGCGCCGAAGCCGGTCATGCTTCCGCAATTGGGACCGAGCCTTTCGTTTCCGATCGGCCGCTTGCCCTGGCGTGACGCCACTGTTGCGGCCATGCCGGGAGCCGGCGGCACGGGACAGGATCCCGACGATGGCCCGCGGCTTTGGAAGGGCGCCGAGGCGCCCTATCGCGAAATCGGCGTGGATGCCAAGTGGGCCAATTGCTTCAACGTGGTGGACGCCAACGGCAACATCGTAGAGACCTGGAGCCAGTGGGATAGCAAATTCAAGCGCCCGCACGCGGTGTACGTCAATCCCTACGATCCCGACAAAAATGTGTGGGTGGTCGACGACCACATGCACGCCGTCTACAAGTTCACGCACGACGGCAAACAGCTCTTGCAGACCATCGGCACACCTACGGTGAAGGGCGCCGACGGCACGCACTTCAACCGGCCCACCTACATCGTCTGGTTGCCGGACAGCAGCTTTTTTGTTGCCGATGGCTACAACGGAACGCGCGTGGCCAAGTTCGATAAGAACGGCAAGTTCCTGCTCGATTGGGGACAGAAAGGCACGCCGCCCAACGACAAGCGCCCGGGCTACTTCAACAACGTGCACGGCGTCGCCATCGATGCGCAGACGAAGCACATCTTCGTCAACGATCGCGGCAACCACCGCATTCAGGTGTTCGACGAAAACGGGAAATATCTTTATGAATGGCACGTGGGCGACGAGCCTTCCGACGTGCACCTGATCTATATCGGCGCGGACCGCACGCTCTGGGCCTTTGACCGCGGCACTTCCAAGATGCTGAAGTACGACCTCCAGGGACACTTGCTCTATACCTGGGGCACTTGGGGCGATTTCCCCGGCGGATTCTGGGGAGTGCACGGATTCAGCGTGGATCAGGAGGGCAACTTCTACGTGGCCGAAGTGGATAACGGCCGCGCGCAGAAGTTCACTCCGCGCGCCGGGGCGAACCCCGAGTTCCTCGTGAGCAAACCAGTCTACTCAGCTTGGAAGTAACGAGCCTCTGCTCGTTACTTCCAAACGTAGCTTTCTACCCAGGGCCGGGTGCCGCACCCTCTTGCCCTGCTTGCCCTGAGTCTCGAAGGGAGCTGCGAAGGGTCGTTTTCAAGGGTGCGCGTTTTGATGTGATGTCCGTCGGCCTTTCACCCGTACCTATTTGTCTTTTATCGATCCGTGACGGAACTCAGGTACAATCCTGTGCCTTTGCGATGAGTGAAAGCATCTCAACCTGTGGCGTCGAGAACGGCTAACGTCATGACCAAGCGGAAGTCACCAAAACGCAAACGTAGCGCCAGGTCACGAGCTAAGCGCGTGAAATTCCTGGGCAAGCCCGGGTGCACTACCTGCGAAAAAGCCCGCGACTTCATGGAGCGGCGCGGATACGAGCTGCAATATCGCGACCTCTGGAAAGATCCGCTGAGCGCGGCGGAGCTGGAAAAACTGATCGGCCCCCGCGACCACAGCGATTTCCTAAATACGCACAGTGAAGCCTACCGGGAAAAGAATCTGGCCGAAAATCCGCCCACGCGCCGCGAAGCGGTCCGCATGATGGCCAAGGAACCCCGGCTGATCCGCCGGCCGGTAATCGTGGCTGGTGGCCGCGTCGTCCTCGGCTTCGACGAAAAAGGCATGGCCCGCTTCTAGCCGCGCCGCAATAGCGTGACCCGCCCGCCATCTTCACTCATCGAATCAGCTGCGGACTGCGGAACCTAGAATAGCCAGCGTGTTAGAATGGGCGAGACCTTCCGCTTTCATAAATTATTCTCTTCGGAGGCATCAGAAATGAAAATCAGCCCGGGCAAACAGAGCGGCTTGGAAGCAGTTTCCAATGAGCGCGGCGTGATCGGCGCGGCGGCCATGGACCAGCGCGGCTCGCTGATGAGCGCCATCGCCAAGGATAAGGGCGTCGACAAAAAAGCCGTCACTAACCAGATGATGGCCGAATTCAAAGAAGCCGTCACGCGCATCCTGACTCCGCATGCCAGCGCCATTTTGCTCGATCCCGAGTATGGCCTTTCCGCCACCAAGGTGCGCGCCAAAAATGCCGGCCTGCTGCTGGCTTACGAGAAGAGCGGCTACGACAATACGCAGCCCGGCCGCCTGCCCGATCTACTCGATCATTATTCGGTCCGGCGCATCGTCGCTGCGGGCGCCGATTGCGTGAAGATCCTGCTCTACTACACGCCTTTCGATCCCCCGGCCGTCAACGAAACTAAGCACGCCTGGGTGGAACGCATCGGCGGCGAATGCATCGCTTCCGATGTGCCGTTTTTCCTCGAATTCGTCGGCTACGAAGAAAATGTCGACGAAAAAGGCATCGAGTACGCGCGCAAGAAGCCCGAAATCGTCGCGCGCAGCATGGAGGAATTTTCCAAGCCGCAATACGCCGTCGATGTCCTCAAAGTGGAAGTGCCGGTGAACATGGCTTTCGTGAAGGGCGCGCGCTCCTCGAAAGGCGAATCGGTCTATACGCGCGAAGAGGCCAAGGAACACTTCCGCCGCGCCGCATCCATGGCCAAGAAGCCCTTCATCTATCTTTCCGCCGGCGTCAGCAACGACACTTTCAACGAGTCGCTCGAGCTGGCCGCCGAAGCGGGCACGAACTTCTCCGGCGTGCTTTGCGGCCGCGCCACCTGGAAAGACGGCATTCCCGTCTACGCCAAGCAGGGCCTGAAAGCCTTCGAAGAATGGCTCAGCAAGCAGGGCGTCGCCAACATCAATAACGTGAATCAGCGCCTGGCCGCGGCCAAGCCCTGGTTCAGCTTCTACGGCGCCGCCTCCGTCACCGCCCTGAGCTAAGCAGGG
>Ga0307477_10002377_pt1 | contig 14634 bp, 14 predicted proteins | sample atmos_gasesECM2C_FD_203316 | JGI IMG/M metagenome (GOLD analysis project Ga0307477, IMG submission 203316) | Hardwood forest soil microbial communities from Morgan-Monroe State Forest, Indiana, United States - atmos_gasesECM2C_515 | ecosystem: Environmental > Terrestrial > Soil > Temperate...
GATTTATCAGATGCTGAATCACGGCGTGTCCACCGGCGCGCTCTTCCTTGGCGTGGGGATGCTTTACGACCGCCGGCACACGCATGAGATCAAAGAGTTCGGGGGACTGGCGACGCCGATGCCGGTGCTGATGTCGTTCTTCCTTTTCATTTGTCTTTCTTCTCTCGCGCTGCCGTTGCTCAACGGCTTCGTCGGCGAATTTCTGATATTGATCGGCGTGTTTGAACATCATCACGCGTGGGCTTCCTGGGCAACGTCGGGCTCGGTGCTCTCGGCGATTTATTTGCTGTGGGCTTATCAAAGGGTGGCCCTCGGCGAGGTGAAGGTGGATAAGAACCGCGCGCTTCCGGATGCTTCGCAGCGCGAGCGCGTGATTCTGGCGACGGTGGCGGCTGTGATTTTGTTTATGGGAATGGCTTCCCCGCTATTTACGCGGCGCATGGAGGCTTCGACCGATAATGTTTTGAAGCAAATGGAGCGAACGCGTGATGCTTCGCGTCCGGCGGCTGCGTTGCCGTCTGCGGTGAAGACTTCTCGGCCAACGATCCCGCAGGTGGAAGAATCCTTGGTGAAGATCACGGAGAAGCGGGTGCGTCCTTGATGCAATTCCCCGCCGAGCAGATTGCGAATATCCAGCGAGTCGCGCCCGAAATTGCGCTTTGTTTTTTCGGCGTATTGATCATGATGGTGGACCCGTTTGTCGGCGCGACGCGCAAGCGGAGCCTCGGATGGCTGGGATTCATCGGCGCACTCACCGCGCTCGGATGCGTTCGCGTGGCGGCGTGGAATCCCGGACCGGCGTACAGCGACCTGATGCGCGTGGATGCTTTCAGTATTTTCGTTCACGTGATCGTGATTGGAGCGGCGGCGCTGGCGATTCTGGGATCGATGCAATATCTGGACGATGAGAATCTGCAGCGCGGCGAATATTACGCGCTGGTACTGTTTGCGACGGCGGGGATGGGAATTCTGGCGGGGGCGAACGAGTTGGTGACCGCATTTGTGGGCCTGGAGATGAGCTCGATTTCGACTTACGTTCTGGCGGGTTTCCGAAAGCGCGCAATCCAATCGAACGAAGCTTCGCTGAAATATTTTATTCTGGGCTCTTTCGCCACGGCCTTTTTTCTGTACGGAATCGCGATGGTGTATGGAGCGACGGGAACGACGCGCATCGATTTGGTGCAGACCGCTTTGCAGGGCCTCGCACATCCGCCAGCTCTTGCGATTTTGGGGCTCGGGCTGATTTTCGTGGGCCTGGGATTCAAGGTGGTGGCGGCCCCGTTTCAGATTTACGCGCCTGATGTTTACGAAGGCGCGCCCACTCCGGTGACGGCGCTGCTTGCTTCGGCGCCAAAGGCCGCAACGTTCGCGTTGATGCTGCGCATTTTCTACGTGTCGTTCGGGTCCACCAGTAGCGTGTGGTTCTGGGCGGTGTGGATCTCGGCAGTTTTGACAATGAGCATCGGCAACCTGGCGGCGCTGGTACAGACAAACGTGAAGCGCATGCTGGCGTATTCTTCGATTGCGCACGCTGGTTACATACTGGTGGCGTTTGCCGCTACCACTGTTGTGGGGGTCGCGGCGGTGCTTTTTTATCTGGCGGCGTACGCGCTGATGAAGGTCGGCGCATTCCTGGTGCTGGCGCATCTGGGCCAGACCGGCGAGAAACGGCTCGAGATTCAAGATTATGCCGGGTTGGGGCAGAAGCAACCGGTGCTTGCGGCATGCTTCTCGCTGTTTCTGCTTTCGCTGCTCGGATTGCCGGCGACCGGCGGATTCCTGGGAAAGTTTTTCGCGTTTCAGGCGGCGCTCGATTCGCGGATCGTGTGGCTGGTGGTGATCGCGGCGATCAACAGCGTGGTGGGGGCGTATTATTATTTGCGGGTGATTGTGGCGATGTATTTCTGGGAGCCGTCGAAGGAGTACACGCCGACGAAGGTTGCTCCGGCCCTGGTTGTTGCGCTGATTGTCGCCGCCGCCGGGACGATTTATCTGGGACTGTTCCCTGCCCGGGTGCTTCTGCTTGCTAAATCCGCGGCCGACTCGCTTTCCCTCCGCTAGCGCAGTGGCGTCAACATTTCTCTCGGAGGTAAGTCTCATTCTCCGCAGTGGGTCGGAGGAGAGATCCTTCGACTCCCGCTGGTCGCTCAGGACACCGATCCTCGCCGAATCGGCGTTTTTGTTGCGATTAGAAAATCGTTTGTTGCTGTGTTTTCTATAAGTTAGGGCAATTTCTAATTTCGGTACTGTTGCGATTAGGGGCCGGGGCTTTTTCTTCGCCTGGCTACCGTGAACTGAATGGCAGAAGGGTGATAGCTGCGGTGAGCTGGATGACGGGGGGCTGGGGCTGATTTTCACGAGCTATGTTAGCATAGTAGTAACTGTTTGTCAATGGCGAATTTTACAAAAGAAAAGGCCCGGGGGCTCGTGTGAGCCTGCGGGCCTTCAATGCGTTTGAGCAGACTTACTTCACGCGAATGAAGAGGTTGGCAAACGTGTAGAGCGCCATGGACTCAATCAGTACAAGCGCAAGAATCAATGCAAACCGAATCGCGGGGGCTGCCCCAGGATTTCGGGCCAAGCCCTCACAGGCCGCGGCCGTAGCTTTTGCCTGAGCATAGCCACCGGCCGCTGATGCAATTGCCATGCTGAAACCAGCCGTGATGACCGTCCAATTGGGTCCGGTCGAGGCTGTGCCTTCGGCGGCGAATGCAGCAGGGGCAAAGAGGCAAATGGTGAGCGCGGCAAGCAGGAACCAAGCGTACTTTCTCATCGTGTTCTCCGTGTTATGAATTTGCCGCCAGGCGGTGGCTCCCGTCATCCTCAAGCAGCCGGGATCACATTGACGGCGATGATGCCCATATTAGTGTTCTTCAGCGACTGCTCCCGATACATAAATCACAGGCAGAATCGTGAAGACGAACGTCTGAAGTACCGCCACAAAAATGTGAAGCAGGATAAAAGCAATTGGAACCGTCAAAGGAAGAATTACGGCAATATAGCCTACTGGGTTCACCTTTCCCAAGAATAGGAAAAGTTCCAACATCAGGCCCACAAAGAGACCATAGAGAAGTTCGCTGACCATCATGTTTACCCAGAGACGGACAGTGAGGGAGAGCAACCGTGCGAGATTACTAACGGTCTCGATCAACAACATAAGCAGCGCAATGATCCAGCTGATTGGCGGGGGCATTTGCATGTCGGGGCCAAGGAAATGCTTTCCATAACCAAGCGCTCCGTGCTTCTTTAAGCCGCACCAGTTGTAATAGACAAACACAACGATGGCGCACCCGAAAGGGACTGAGACTTGCGCCGTAGGAGATTCGAGGGAGGGGATCAGGCTGATGAGATTGCACATCAACACGAACATAGCGATGCTTCCGAGCATGCCTACATACTTTTCCCACCCGTGAGCGACGTTTTCGACCAGAAGGTCGTTGATCCCCACGCCCATGGAATTTGTGAACAAGGTTTCCATACATTGCTGTGTACCGCCTGGGTGATCCACAGAAATGCGCTTTTTGAGCCAGAGGAAGAAAATTGCAGCGACCAGGAATACGAGGAGCTCCATCGCAATGTGATTGGGAATGGGGTGCGCGGGATTGGAAGGAGTGATGTGCAGCGCGGCCAACAACGCGGCTGCGAGCTTGCCGAACAAGCGATTCACCAGAACGGTGACCCAGATTGGATGCTCCATCTCCACCCTTTCAAGAATCCGCGCGTGGCTGCGGGCCGCTGCGGAACAACTGGACGGTCATTTCGACTAGCACGGCGGCGACAACCGCGAAAAGGCCCGCCATGAAGCTCGGAGCGGGCAAACTAAAGCCACGCAGAATAGCATAGGCCGCGACAATCAGCAAAGCGTAGCGTCCCAGGAATTTCAGATAGACACTTGCGGGCACGCGCGGTTTTTCCGCTCCTGCTTGCTCCGTCGAAAGCCGCGCCAGCGCATTGATTCCCTGCTTCAACCAGCGGTAATTGATCCAGGAGAGGAGTGCGCCTGTGGCTACTCCCGCGCCTGCTTTGAGGTTCCAAAAAATTCCCGTAGCGATTGACGCGATTGCGCCGATGGCGAGCGTGAAGTGCTCGATACGGCGTTCAGCAGCCGCGTAGAATGATTCATCCTCCGCCATCGTCCTGTCCCTGATCCTTCTCCGCCCGAGAAAGGCGCTTGAGAATGTCCCACATTCCTCCGCCGAACCCGAGCGCTCCGCCCAAGAGGGTGAGTGCCGGGGAGGTGTGAAATTGGCGATCGAGAAGCCAGCCGAGCCCACCGCCAATCACGATGCCAGCGATCAAGATGAATGGAAGCTCCATGGCCATGGCGAGCTGATTGACGAAGGCGGTTGGACGCTTGCGCGGGGCAGGTGGTGGCGAGGCCATGGACGGTCCGGGCTCAGTGGCCCAGGGGCATGAGGATCGAGTAAGTGGCCAGGCGCAGGAACTGCTCGGGGAACATTCCAGCGGCGAGCGTGATGATGACCATGGTGGCGAGCGCGAATTTCTGCGCGGGGGTGATGACCGGCAGAACCGGGTCGGTGGATTCGCGCACGAACATGGCGGCGACCATCCGGAAGTAGTAATACACCGCGGGGAGAATGTACAGCACAGAGAGGACGGCTAGCAGGTAGTGCTTGGTTTCGATCAGCGCCCAGAAAATCAGGAGCTTGGCAAGGAAGCCGCCAGTGGGCGGGATGCCGGCGAGCGAAAGGAGGAAGATCAACATCAAGACGGCCGCGCCGGGATTGCGCTGGATCAGGCCGTTTAAGTCTTCAATTTCGTCGCCAATGACGCCTTTGTGGCGCAACACGATGATGATGGCGAAGGCGCCGGTATTGAAGAATGCGTACACGAAAAGATAGAAGGCCATGGATTGCAGGCCGCGCTGGTTGAGCGAACCATCGGGACTCACGGCGGCGACGAATCCGAGGAGGATGTAACCGACGTGAGCGATTGAGGAGTATGCGAGCAGGCGCTTGATGTTGCTCTGTGTCATGGCCGCGAGATTGCCGACTGTGAGCGAGAGCACCGCGACGGCTGCGAGGAGCATGACCCAGTCCATACGCACAGGCCAGAAAATGGTGAGAAAGAGGCGCAGCAGCAGGGCGAAGCTGGCGGCCTTGGAGGCCACACTGACGTAGGCGGTGATGGATGTGGGCGCGCCTTCGTAAACGTCGGGGGCCCATTGATGGAACGGCACGGCGGCGATTTTGAAAAACACGCCGGCAGCGACAGTGCCGAGGGCGAGAAACGTGAGCGGATCGGTACCGTGCATTTGCACGTGGCGCTCTGCAAGTTTGACCGCGATCACGTCGAGATTTGTAGAGCCCGCGAGGCCGTAGAGAATCGAGAAGCCGTATGCCAGGATGCCGGAGCTGAACGCGCCGATGAGGACATATTTTAAGGCGCCCTCGTTGGAGCGGCGGTCGCGTCGCAGGAAACCCGAGAGCACGTAGAAGCTGAGCGCCATGGTCTCGAGAGCGATGAAAAGGACCACCAGATCGTTTCCGCAAGCGAGGAACATCATGCCCACGGTGGCGAAAAGCATGAGGGCGTAATACTCGCCGTGCTGCTCTTCTTCGATGTCCATGTAGCGGACGGACAGCAGAATCACCAGCGCCGTGGAAGCAAGGAAGAGAAAGCCGAAGAAGATGAAGAACGGATCGATGACGATGGAGCCGTCGAAACCGGGCGTGGGGCCGTGAGGCCCTGAGGCGGCGGGCATGATCACATAGAGTGATGCGGCGCTCAGGAGGACACCGAGCATAGCAGTGAGCGAGTTCCAGGTCTTCTGGCGCGGGCCGAGAAGAAAATCGGTGAGCAGGATGGCCAAGCCGAAGAATGCAACCATCAGTTCCGGGAAAATAAGCGGGAAGTCGCGCTGCGACTGTTGGAGGATGTCGGCCCAGTTCATTTACCTGACCTCACCAGTTCCAGCAGTGATTAAAGCCGTTTGCCGCGCCACCGGTAGTGTGACTCGCGCGGCTGGAGCAGGCAGGGTGGCGATAGAGGCAGTGGAGGTGGCATTCTTGAAATAGTTCGGGTTGACGCGCTCGACGAGCCGGTGGACGGGCATCTCCAGTACATCGAAGAGCGGCTTGGGATATATTCCAATCCAAAAGGCGAGCGCGACCAGCGGAAGCAGTGTGGCGTATTCGCGCGCGTTCAGGTCGGGCAGGTGCTCGTTCGCAGGATTGGTGATGCTGCCGAACATCACGCGCTGATAAAGCCACAGCAAATATGCGGCGCCGAGGACGACTCCCAACACGCCCCAGGCAGCCCACTGCCAGCGGACTTCGAAAACCCCGCGCAGAATCGTGAATTCACCGACGAAGCCATTGAGCAGCGGCATGCCGAGCGAGCTGAGCGTGACGATCATATAGACGGCCGCAAAATTCGGCATGGGGGTCGAGAGTCCGCCGAATTCGGAAATCAGACGCGTGTGACGGCGTTCGTAGAGGACGCCCACGATCAAGAAGAGCGCGCCGGTGGAAATACCGTGGTTAATCTGCTGGATAATGCTGCCGGACAAGCCGAGCGGCGTGAGCGCGAAAATTCCCAGCGTGCAGAAACCCATGTGGCTAACTGAAGAATAGGCGATGAGCTTCTTCATGTCCTTCTGCATCATGCAGACGAGCGCGCCGTAAATGATGCCGATCAATGAGAGCGCGATCATGATGCCGCGGTAACGGTTGGTGGCGTCGGGAAACATGGGGAGAGAAAAACGCAGGAAACCGTATGTGCCCATCTTCAGTAAAACGCCGGCCAGGATAACGCTGCCGGCGGTGGGCGCTTCGGTGTGCGCGTCGGGGAGCCAGGTGTGGAACGGGAACATCGGAACTTTGATGGCAAAGGCAAAGAAGAAACCCCAGAAGAGCCACTTCTGGAGTTGCATGCTGAACATCACATTCGGCGACTGCAGAATTTCAAGGATGCTGAAAGTGTGGGCGTTGAAATAAATCGCCAGGATGGCGAGGAGCATCAGCACGGAGCCTGCGAGTGTGTACAGGAAAAACTTGATAGCGGCGTAGAGGCGGCGCTCGCTGCCCCACACACCAATCAGGAAATACATCGGCACAAGCATCACTTCCCAGAAAACGTAGAAGAGAACGAAATCGAGGGACATGAAGACGCCGAGCATGCCGGTCTGGAGGAGAAGGAAGAGAATGTAATATTCCTTTTCGCGTTTCTGGATGGCGGACCAGGAGGAAAAAATCGAGATGAGGCCGAGGATGGTGGTGAGCATGACCATCAGGAAGCCCAGGCCGTCGATGCCGAGCGTGAAGCGCGCGCCGATGGAGGGAATCCAGGAGTGGTCCACAAGGAATTGAAATTGCGGCGCGGCGGCGCTGGAATTGAAGCGCCAGATAAGCGGCAACGAGACCAAGAAGCCGAGGAATGCGAAAAGGTTGCCCATCAAGCGGTGCGCGCTGGCATTCTCGCGCTTTATGAAGAGCATCAGAAACGCGCCGACCAGCGGCGTGAACAAGATGGTGGTCAATATGTGGCTATCGGAGAAGAGCATTCATTCCCTCGCCTTCTAATTGCATGCCGCCCCCACATGCCCCGATGAATCGAGGCGCCGAACAGGATCCGTCAGTGAATCACGTGATGCGCGAGATAAAAGTAATACGCCAGAACACCGATCAGGCCGACGACGATCAGCAGCATGTAATTCTGAACGTAGCCGGTCTCCAGGAATTTCGAGACAAAACCCAGGCAATACACAAGGAACGAGCCGAGGCGCACCGAGCCGTCCACGATCCAGGTGTCCCACCACATGGAAACTTTGGAGACGAATCGGGTGAGCCAGCCGGCGCCGTTGACGCCTGCGCCATCGATCACGTTGCGATCGAATGCGCCGAGCGCGAGGCCGAGATCCTTGGCGCGATTGACGAACATCGCGTCGTATAGCTCGTCCACATAGTATTTGTGGAATACCAGATCGTAGAAACCATTCAGGCTCTTTGCGATTTTGGCGGGCAGATCCGTCCGCTTGAGATAGAGAAACCATGCGAGAGCGATCCCAGTGAATGCGACGGCGACCGAAGCAATCATCAGAGCGGCTTCGGTGGATGAAGCTGCTGCAGGCCTGGCCGCTTCCAGTGGTGATTGCGCAGCGCCAGCGATCACCGGTTCAAGAAACTTTTCAAATCTCCCGCCGATTCCGATCCAGCCGCCGATGACGGAAAGGACTGCGAGAATCATCAGCGGGACGAGCATGGAATTGGGCGATTCGTGGATGTGGTGCTCGACTTCATGGTCCACGCGCGACTGGCCATGGAAGGTGAGGAACAAAAGGCGGAACATGTAAAAGGCAGTCATTCCCGCGGTGATCCAGCCGATCAACCAAAGAACATGGCTGTACTCGAATGCATGAGCCAGGATTTCGTCCTTGCTGAAAAAGCCGGCGAGTGGCGGGACGCCGGCAATGGCGAGCGTGGCGATGCGCATGGTGCGATAGGTTTTACGGATCTTGCCAGAAAGCGCGCCCATTTTTTGCATGTCCTGCTCGCCGGAGAGCGCGTGGATCACGCTGCCGGCGGCAAGGAAGAGCAGGCCTTTGAAGAAGGCGTGGGTCATCAGATGGAAGATTCCAGCGGCGAAGGCGCCGACGCCGAGCGCGAGAAACATGTAGCCGAGCTGTGAAATCGTGGAGTAGGCCAGAACTTTCTTGATGTCATTCTGCACCACGCCCATGGAAGCGGCAAAGATTGCGGTGATAGCGCCGATCACGGCGACAACGGCCATGGCCGCGGGCGCGAGCTGGTAGATGGCGTTGGTGCGCGTGACCATGTAAACGCCGGCGGTGACCATGGTGGCAGCGTGGATCAGCGCGCTGACGGGCGTGGGCCCTTCCATCGCGTCGGGGAGCCAGACGTAGAGGGGAATTTGCGCGGATTTTCCTGTGGCGCCCACGAAAAACAGCAGCGCGATGGCTACGATGCGCGGATCGCCCAGCGCGAAATGTCCAGCGGCGAGAGCAGGACCGATTTCCGCAAAGCGGATGGTGCCGAGCAACGCGGAAGTGAGAAAAATGCCGAGCAGGAAGCCAGCGTCGCCGATGCGATTGACGATGAATGCTTTTTTCCCTGCATCAGATGCGGATTTTTTGTGGAAGTAAAAGCCGATGAGCAGATAACTGCAGGTGCCCACGCCTTCCCAGCCGACAAACAGCAGCAGCAGGTTATTCGCGAGCACGAGCATGAGCATCGAGAACATGAACAAATTCAGGTAGCCGAAGAAGCGGTAGTAGCCGCCCTCGTGCGCCATGTATCCGGTGGAATAGACATGGATTAGAAAGCCGACGCCAGTGACGACGAGAATCATGACCGCCGAGAGCGGGTCGAGTTGAAATCCCCAGTCGGCGAGGAAATTAGAGATGCGGCCGTTGAGCATGTGATACGGGCCCGCGGGAATCCACTCGAAGAGGATTTTGATGGCGGTGCGTTCGGCAGCGGGCATGGCGGTGAGCTGCAGAAATGCGCCGAAGGAGTAAATGAAAGACAGGAAGACGCTGCCGACGCAAAGGTAATTGACCATGCTGTTCTTCAGCCGGCGGCCGTAGAAAAGCATCACCGCCGCCGTCGCCAACGGAAACAGCGGGATCAACCAGATATGGTCGAGAAAATATGGCAGCGGCGCGTTCATTCGGTGGCCTTCACCATTTCAGCAAATCCATTTCATCGGCCAGGAGCGTTTCACGATTGCGGAAAAACGCCAGGATGATACCGAGCCCGACAGCGGCTTCCGCGGCCGCGTCTGTGATGATAAAAATTGCGAATACCTGGCCGTTCACGTCGCCATAGAGGCGCGAAAAAGCGACGAGGTTGATGTTCACAGCGTTGAGGATGAGCTCGATGGACATCAGGATGATGATGACGTTGCGGCGCGTGAGGACGCCAATCACTCCGATGGTGAACAGCGCCAGGCTGAGCATCAAATAATGTTCCGGCGAAATCATCGTATGCGTCCTCAGACTCTCCGTTTTGCCATCACTACCGCGCCAATCATGGCGACCAGCAGCAGGATGGAAGCAATCTCAAACGGGAGCATATAGTGCGTGAACAACGCGTCGCCCACGGCTTCCGTGTTTTTCGGGGACATAATCTGCTGGGCGGGATGCGGCATCACTCCAGGCCCAACCTTGAGCGCCAGGAAAACTTGCGCGCCAAGAACCAGCGCCAGCGCTCCGGCCACAAAGCGCTGGTGATTGAATTGGACCAGCCGCATGGAGACATCCAGGTTCACAAGCATAATCACAAAGACGAACAGCACCATGATGCCGCCGACGTACAAGATAATTTGCACCACAAAAAGAAATTCCGCATCGAGCTGCAGGAATATGCCCGCGGTTGCCAGGAGCGTAGTGATCAGAAAAACGGCGCCATGAATGATGTTTCGCCGCGTGACCATCAGGATCGCGGAGGTCACCGCAAGCGCGGCGAAAAAGTAGAACACCGCCTGGCTGAACATTAGTTATTCACCATCCGCCGCCACCACTGCAGCGACAGGTTTTTCGTCTTCACTCGCAAGCCATATGGCCACGCCAATTGTTGCAGCCAGAGTGACCAGCTCAGTGACACGTGGGTTCCAGCCCCACTGTTGCTGGAGAACGATGGCGGTGCCCACTCCAATCACGTTGACGAGCGCGAGTGGAATCAGGAAACGCCATCCGAGGCGCATCAACTGGTCGAAGCGGTACCGCGGAAATGTGAAGCGGATCCAGAGAAACGCGTAGAGATAGGCCATCACCTTGACCATGAACCAGAATCCGCCGTGAACCCCCTGCATCACCGTGGGCGGCGCAAAAAGAGATGCGGCCATAGCTCCGGCGAGCAGCAGACAGAGGCCGCCAGCCGCGGCCATTACGAATTTCTGGATTTGTACCGGCTGGCGCGGCGTCAGGCGGAAGCAGTAGAGTCCGATGGCCAGAAAAATGAGCGACGGGAGCGCGTCGAGCAATTCAACGGAAGTGCCGAAAAGATGTTCATGGATGCGGGGAAACGGACGGAGCCAACCACCGAGGAAAAGCGTGGTGGCGATGCCGGCGACGATAATCATGTTGGCATATTCAGCGAGGAAATAGAGCGACCAGCGAAAACCGCTGTACTCGGTCATGTAGCCGGCGACAAGCTCCGATTCCGCTTCCGGCAAATCGAAGGGAGCGCGGTTGGTTTCCGCGATGGAGCCGACAAGGTAGACGAAAAATCCGATGGGAGCGACCAGGATAAACCAGACACCCTGATCCGCCTGCGCTTGCACAATATCCTTCATCGAGAGCGAACCGGCAAGCAGCAATCCGGAAATAAGTCCCAGACCGGCAGCCGTCTCGTAACTCACCAACTGCGCGGCACTGCGCAGCGCGCCGAGCAAGGAGTAGTGACTGTTTGAAGCCCAGCCGCCGAGGACGATGCCGTAAATTCCCAGCGAGCTGACGGCGAGGATGAAAAGCAGGCCAACATTCAAGTCGGCAATCTGAAACGCCGGGCCAAAGGGCATGGCCGCGTATGCAAGGAGAGCCATGGTGACGCTCACCAACGGCGCCACGTAGAACATCAGCCGGTCGGCCTCACGTGGGACAATGTCTTCTTTGAGGAGCAGCTTCACGGCATCGGCGATGGGCTGCAACAGGCCGTGCGGTCCCACGCGCATGGGGCCAAGACGCGCTTGCATATCGGCCATCACCTTGCGCTCGAGCAGCACGATATAGCCCGCCATGAGCGGCAATACAGCCACAATCACCAGCGCGTACACGACTGGCAGCACATAGGGAAGTATCGCGGGTGGGATCAAGTGCATCATCTTGTGCGCCCGGCGGCCGCTCCCTGGTGATTACGCATCGCGGTCATCGGTCCACTTCTCCCAGCACGATATCGATGGTGCCGATGATGGCGACAACATCTGCCACCAGCGAGCCGCGCGCCATCTTATCGAAGGCCTGCAGATTGATGAATGAAGGCGGACGGACACGGACTCGATACGGCTGCGTGGTGCCGTCGCTGACGATGTAATAGCCCAGCTCACCCTTGGGCGCTTCGATTGAGTGATAGACTTCGCCCGGCGGCGGCTTCAGCACTTTTCCAACTTTGGCCATAATTGGACCGGTAGGAATATTTTCGGCCGCCTGCAGGCAAATCCGGCGCGATTGGCGCATCTCTTCCATGCGGACGAGGTAGCGATCGTAGGTGTCGCCGGTTTCGCGCGTGGGAATATCGAATTCATATTGGTCGTATGCCGCATAAGGCTGGGCTTTGCGCAGATCCCATTTCACGCCGCTGGCGCGCAACACAGGACCAGTGACGCCCAGCGCAATCGCGTCCGCGGCGTTGAGAATGCCGACGCCCTTGGTGCGGCCGACCCAGATGCGGTTTTCGGTGAGAAGAGTTTCGTACTCGTCAATTTTTTGCGCGAAATCCTGGCAGAAACGCTTTACTTCCTCTTCGAAGTCGTCATAGGTCTCGTATTGCAGGCCGCCGATGCGGAAAGCATGGGTGGTGAGACGAGCGCCGCAATACTTCTCAAAAATTTTGAGAATTTCCTCGCGCTCGCGGAAGCAATAAAACACGGGAGTGAGCGCGCCAATATCGAGAGCATGCGTGCCCAGCCAGAGCAGGTGGCTGGCGATGCGCTGGAGTTCCGTCAGGATCGTGCGGACAACTCTGGCGCGCGGCGGAGCTTCCGCGTTGAGCAATTTTTCCACCGCCTCGCAGTAACCCAGCCCATTCGAGACTGCGGCAACGTAGTCCATGCGGTCCACATAGGGCGCGAATTGCTGGTAGCTGCGGTGCTCTGCGATTTTTTCCACGCCGCGGTGCAGGTAGCCGATGATGCATTCGGAATCCACCACGCGCTCGCCATCGAGCTTCAGTTTCACGCGCAGCACTCCGTGGGTTGACGGGTGCTGCGGCCCCATGTTGAGGATGATTTCGTCGGCGCCCAGCACCGTGGTGCAGACGTCTGAACTGCCGTTTTTGCGCACGTCGGTCATTTTCTGTGAGCCGCTAGTGGCCGCTCTCGATGCCCAGGTTTTCACGCACCCAGGCGGTGTCTTGCTTCAGAATGTCGTAATCCTTGCGCAGTGGGTGCCCTTCCCATTCATCTGGGAGCAGAATGCGCTTCAAAGCCGGATGGCCTTCGAAGGTGATGCCGAACATGTCGTAGCATTCGCGCTCGAGCCAATTAGCTGCGGCCCAGATTTCAACCGAACTCGGCACCGGCTCGTTGTCTCCCGCATGCGCTTTCAGGCGCAGGCGCTCATTTTTCGCGAAGGAGTAGAGAATGAGGATGACGTCGAAGCGCTTTTCGCGCTTGGGCCAGTCCACGGCGGTTAAATCCACCAGCATGTCGAATTTTTCTTCGTCGCGGCAGTAACGCGCGATATCGCGCAGCTTGTCCGCAGCGATCAGCACGATGGCTTGCTTGCGGTCAAGCGTCGCTTCGCGGATGGCATCGCCGAAGCGCGCCTTCAGCCGCTGGACAAGTTCGTTATCAAGTGGAACTTGCAGCGGCACAGCCGCCTTGGGGGGCGGGGGAGCTGCGGGTTTGGGCGGAGCCGAGGCAGCAGGAGGTGCGGGCTTTGGGGAAACGGGAGTGCTGTCCGCCTTGCCTTCCGGCGGATTCGAGGGAGGGACCTTTTCCGAGGGGTCGTTGGCCATCAGTTCCAATGTCTGCAATCGCTGGATTCGAGAGCACGGATGCGATGCCTCGGCCGCGAGCAGCCCGCCTTTTTAACACACCTCCAAAATGAACGTCAACGCACGAGGAAAGAAGAAATTACGGCGCGGCTAGACCCAATCAAGCGCGCCCTTCCGATAGAGCCAGACATACCCGACGAGCAAAATCCCCAGGAAAACGAACATGGTGAGCAATCCATAAGCGCCCAACTGGTTGAACTTGACGGCCCAGGGAAAGAGAAAAATGCTCTCCACGTCAAAAATGACGAAGAGGATTGCCACAATGTAAAAGCGAACCGAATAGCGCCCGCGCGAGCTGCCCTCCGGCGGAACACCGCACTCGTATGGCTCGAGCTTCGCGCCCGTTGCCTTCATGTCGGGCCGGATGTATTTGGCGACAGCGAGTGTGACCGCGGGAAACGCGGCTGCGAGCAGCGCGTAGAGCAGGATCGGAATGTATTGGCGCGGCATCGTCGAAATAAGAAGCGCCATCCTAGCACAACGGTCAATGCGCGGCCAATGCAGTTCGTGCCCGGACACTCTGTAACTCTTCGATCATCCAACCATGCATGCGCTGGCATTCGTTTACAGGGAATCCTAAGCGCACACACGAAGAAGAGTTTCTACCGGTGACCCAAGCCAAGCCAAAGCGGGTAGGCTAGAACTGACAGGCTGGCGGCTATCAAAAGACAAGCGAACAATACACGTTTGCGGCTCCGAGGAAACAAACGGTAATGTTCACTCCACGCCCTATTAAGGGTCTTGTTGATTCGACCATGGCCGCCGGACCGATACCATTCCCTAATCCGTACTCGCTCCTCCTCATTTAGATATGGCAAGACTTCATGCACAATCCAGCAAATCATTAGAAAAGCTGCAATAAAAAGTGGCAAAGTGAACCACGTCAGGGCGTCATCGAATCTGAAGTTGTAAGCCATGGGCCTGTTTTTTGGTCTTA
>Ga0307477_10002378_pt1 | contig 14631 bp, 13 predicted proteins | sample atmos_gasesECM2C_FD_203316 | JGI IMG/M metagenome (GOLD analysis project Ga0307477, IMG submission 203316) | Hardwood forest soil microbial communities from Morgan-Monroe State Forest, Indiana, United States - atmos_gasesECM2C_515 | ecosystem: Environmental > Terrestrial > Soil > Temperate...
AGGATCGCGATCCAGTCGGTCCCCCTCTCTGGCAAGACGGCCCTGCTCTCCTACCTTTCCAAGTGGGACATCGAGAACATCGAGCTGATACTCGCGGCGAAGAGCCTCGGGAAGGGCCTGGAAGAGACCGAGGCGTTCCTGGTCTCCTCGCGCAACCTCCCGGTGGGCCTCTCGTTCAACACCATCCCCCTCGGCGAGCTCCAGGTCCTCCTGCAGCAGCCCGACGTCGAGGCGGTCATCAACTACCTCGTCAAGTACGGCTACGGCGCCATCCTCCTCCAGCAGCTGGGCGACTTCCGGAAGACAGGGGACCTCGGCGTGTTCACCGGTGCGCTGCAGAACTACTACTATCAGAAGCTGTTGTGGGACCTCAGGTTCCTAAAGGGAGACGAGGGGGTCCTGAGAGAATACTTCAAGTCCGAGATATCGAAAAGGGACATTCTGAACTTCCTGAAATCGAGGGAGTCGAAGCTCGACAAGGACACGTTCGCCAAGCACCTGATCGACGGCGGGCTGATACCGAGCTCAGGCCTCCTGGAGGCTTACTCCTCCGCGGACGCGAGCGACATGGTCAAGAGGTTCGAGCCCTGGTTCGACCTCTCTGCACCGCTGGAGAAGTACACGAAGACCGGGAACCTCACGGAGTTCGAGGTCTCGCTAGACCAGATGATAGTCGCAAAGTTCCTCCCGAGGTTCCGCAGCCTGGTGATCTCGCTGACCGCGGTCTTCGGTTTCGTCGTCCAGGCGGAGGTCGAGAGGCTGAACATCAGGCGAATAACCTACGCGAAACAATACGGCATGACCGAAGAATACATTAAGACGGTAATTCTGGCGGCATAAACAATTGAGTTCCAGGACTGCAGCTCAAGTCGGGAAGATTGCAGTGGTCGGAGAGAAGGAGCTCGTCCTCGGATATCGCCTCCTCGGGGTCGAAGACGCATTCCCGGCGGGAAGGGCAGAGGCGCAGAAGACGATAATGGAGCTTTTCAATTCTGGAAAATACAACCTGATAATCGTAGGGAACGAGGCGCGCAAGGGCTTGTCATCGCAGACCATGGAGAAGCTAGAGTCCTCAATCGTCCCGCTCGTGGTCTTCATGCCCTCTACGGAGGCGGAGGTCGCGGAAGAGTCGCTGTCGAGGCTCGCGAAGAGGGTCCTCGGCGTAGACATCAAGGTGGCCAACTAAGATGAGCGACGGCGTAGTCTACAGAGTGACCGGTCCGGTCGTCGCGGCAAAGGGCCTAGAAGGAGCGAAGATGTTCGACGTCGTCCGCGTCGGCGAGCTAGGGCTCGTGGGCGAAGTCATCAGGCTCCAGGGCGACACCGCGACCCTCCAGATCTACGAAGACACGACGGGCCTAAGGCCAGGAGAGAAGGTCGTCAACACGGGCCAGGCGCTCTCCGTCGAGCTGGGACCCGGACTCCTCACGTCGATATACGACGGGATCCAGAGACCTCTCAACGTCCTGAGGGAGCAGAGCGGCGATTTCATCAGCAGAGGGCTCGTGATCGCCGCCCTCGACGAGAAGAAAAAGTGGGAATTCAAGACGCTGAAGAAGGCCGGAGACAAGGTCGTCCCAGGAGAGATACTCGGCACGGTCCAGGAGACCCCCCTGATTTCCCACAAGATCATGGTCCCTCCCGGAGCGACCGGAGAGCTCAAGGAGCTAAAGGCAGGGAGTTTCACGATCAGAGAGAAGGTCGGCATAATCAAGACCGCGGAGGGCGACGTCCCTGTCTTCCTCGCGACAAAGTGGAGGGTCAGGATTCCCAGACCGCTCACGAGGAAGCTTCCGCCGGACACCCCGCTGCTCACCGGCCAGAGGGTCTTCGACACTTTCTTCCCACTGGCAAAGGGCGGGACCGCCGCCATCCCGGGGCCGTTCGGGTCTGGGAAGACTGTCTCGCAGCAGCAGCTCGCAAAGTGGTCTGACGCGAGCATCATCGTCTACGTGGGGTGCGGGGAGAGAGGAAACGAGATGACCGAGGTGCTCGCGACCTTCCCGGAGCTGGAGGACCCCCGCTCGAAGAGGCCGCTCATGGAGAGGACCATACTCGTAGCCAACACCTCCAACATGCCCGTCGCCGCGAGGGAGGCCAGCATCTACACTGGAATCACGATAGCAGAATACTACAGGGACATGGGATACGACGTGGCACTCATGGCCGACAGCACCTCCAGGTGGGCCGAGGCCCTGAGAGAGATCTCCGGCAGGCTCGAGGAGATGCCAGGCGAGGAGGGCTATCCCGCCTACCTCGGACGGAGGCTCGCCGAGTTCTACGAGAGGGCGGGACGGGCGGTCGTCCTCGGCCCAGGCGACGACAGGACTGGCTCGGTGTCTGTCGTCGGAGCGGTCTCGCCTCCTGGAGGAGACTTCTCCGAGCCGGTCTCGCAGAACACGCTCCGCGTCACCAGGGTCTTCTGGGCGCTCGACGCCAGCTTGGCGGCGCGCAGGCACTTCCCCTCGATCAACTGGCTCAACAGCTACTCGCTCTACACCGAAGACCTCCGCAACTGGTACGTCGCCAACATCGGGAAGGACTGGCCTGGCTTCCGTAGCGAGGCGCTCGAGATCCTCCAGAAGGAGGCCGAGCTCCAGGACATCGTCCAGCTCGTGGGCTACGACGCGCTCCCAGAGTCGGAGAAGGGGACGATGGACGTCGCGAAGATGATCAGGGAGGACTACCTCCAGCAGAGCGCCTACGACCCGGTGGACACCTACTCTTCGATCAGGAAGCAATACCTCATGATCAAGACTATACTCGACTTTGGGCACATGGAGGCGGAGGCGCTCAAGACGGGCGCCACCGCGGCCCAGGTCGCCGCCTTCCCCGTAAAATCCAAGATATCAAAGATCAAGTGGACTCCGGAGGACCAAGTGGAGGCCTTCATCAAGGAGGTCGAGGGAGACATGGCGCAGCAGTTCGCCGGCCTGAGACAGGAGATCAAGGTGCAACAGTAGATGCAGCCAGTTTCACACAAGACGGTAAACCAGGTGGCCGGGCCCCTGATCTTCGTCGACAAGGTAGAGAACGCGGCATACGGCGAGATGGTCGAGATCACGAACGCCATGGGAGAGCGCATCCGGGGGCAGGTCCTCGACTCCCGCGCGGGGCTCGCGATCGTCCAGGTCTTCGGTTCGACGATGGGCCTCAACGTCGGCCAGACGTCGGTCCGCTTCTTGGGGGAGACGGCCAGGATCTCGGTGTCCGACGAGATGCTCGGCCGCGTCTTCGACGGGTTGGGAAACCCCCGAGACAAGGGCCCCACGATAGTCTCAAAGCAGAAGGTCGAGATAGTCGGCTCCGCCATGAACCCCTACAGCAGGGAGGAGCCCTCCGAGTTCATCCAGACGGGCATCTCCACCATAGACGGCATGAACACCCTCGTCAGAGGGCAGAAGCTTCCCATCTTCTCCGGGAGCGGGCTCCCTCACAACGCGCTCGCCGCGCAGATCGCGAGGCAGGCGAAGGTCCTCAGCGCCTCCGAGAGCTTCTCGGTGGTCTTCGCCGCGATGGGGATCACCAGCGAGGAGGCCAACTACTTCATCCGCCAGTTCGAGGAGACCGGCGCCCTCGAGAGGACCGTCCTCTTCCTCAACCTCTCTTCCGACCCTTCGATGGAGAGGATCCTCACTCCTAGACTGGCGCTCACCACCGCGGAGTTCCTCGCATACGAGAGGGAGACCCACGTCCTCGTCATCCTCACAGACATGACCAACTACTGCGAGGCGCTGAGAGAGATCTCCGCAGCCAGAGACGAGGTCCCCGGGAGGAGGGGCTTCCCCGGGTACACCTACACGGACCTCTCCACCCTGTACGAGAGGGCCGGCAAGATAAAGGGCAGAAAAGGCTCCATCACACAGATCCCGATCCTCACCATGCCCGCGGACGACAAGACCCACCCCATCCCGGACCTCACCGGCTACATCACCGAGGGGCAGGTCTACGTCAGCAGGGACCTCGACAGGGCGGGCATCTATCCGCCGATTGACGTCCTCGAGAGCCTCTCCAGGCTGATGAACCAGGGCATCGGCAAGGGCAGGACGCGGGAGGACCACAGAGGCCTCGCAGACCAGCTCTACGCCTGCTACGCTCAGGGCAAGGACAACCGGGCGCTCTCCGCCATCGTGGGCGAAGAGGCGCTCAGCGAGACCGACAGGAAGTTCCTCAAGGTCGCGGAGCGCTTCGAGAAGATGTTCGTGAAGCAGGGCATCAACGAAGACAGGAGCATCGAGCAGACGCTCGACATCGGCTGGGACGTCATCGCACCGCTCTCAGACTCCGAGATAAAGAGGATCAAGCCGGAGATGATCGAAAAGTACCGGCGCCGGGCGACGACCACGAAGAGCTAGGTGGCGAGGAGCACTTGCCAAGCGCCGTCAACGTCCGCCCGACACGGATGGAATACCTCAGGACGATACGCAGGATAGCCGTCTCCCGAAAGGGCCTGAAGCTCCTCAAGCTGAAGAGGAGCGCCCTGATATTCGAGTTCTTCGCCGTGAGCAGGACGGTGGCCAGCCTGAGGAGCGGGCTCCAGTCCAAGCTCGTCAGCGGCTACGAGGCGATTCACAACACGGAGATGTTCGTGGGCACCCTCAGGCTGGAATACGAGTCCATGCGCATCCCCAAGATGCACGAGCTGACCCTCAAGAGCAAGAACATCATGGGCGTCAAGATCCCCGAGCTCACCTCGACCGGCTCGGGAGGCGCGGGGCAGGAGTACCTGCTCGAGGTGCCCACCTCCATCAACGAGGCGATAAAGTCCTTCGAGGAGGTCCACAAGCTCGTCCTCGACATCGCGGAGAAGGAGACGGCGCTGAGAAAGCTGCTGCTCGAGATAGAGAAGACGAAGCGAAGGTCCAACGCGATCGAGAACGTCCTCATCCCGAGGCTGCAGGCGAACGCGAGGTTCATCAAGTTCAGGTTCGACGAGATGGAGAGGGAGAGCTTCACCAAGCTGAAGACCGTGAAGCGCAAGATCGCGCAGAGGGAGGCAGAGTAGGGTGTCCGATAAGGAGGAGAAGCGGCGCCCAGGCGTCCCGAAGTACTTCTACTGGGGCAAGAAGCCGCCCAAGGCAAAAAAGGCCCAGGTCGGCTTCACCAACTTTCAGCAGAAGAGGTTCTACCTGGTCCAGCTCGCGTTCAGGACCGCGAAGGTGACCGCGATCCTCGTGGTCTTCCTGATGTTCTTCTCGAAGCTTTGAGCTGACAACCATGTCCACAGACTATACCGAGACGCTAAAGAAGATCAAGGAGACCGAGGAGGCCACCAGCAGGGAGGTTCTCGAGCGGAGGAAGCAGCTCGAGGAGGAGCTCCGGAAGTTGGAGGAGGATTCCTCGGCCGAGATCGCCGAGGCGAGGATGCAAGGCGAGTCCCACGTGTCCAGCGAGGTGGAGAAGGCGCACAAGGCAGCCCAAGCGAAGGCCGACGCGCGCCTCGCTGCCTCCGCAAAGCAGGCGAAGGAGGTCTCCGCCAAGAGGCTCGACAAGGCCCAGTTAAGGAAGATAATCGACAAGACAATCCTCTCGGAGTTCAAGTGAGACGAGCGGATGCTGAAGCCCGCCCGCATGCAGAAGGTAGCTGTGGTAGGCACCAAGAGCGAGAGGCCCAGGGTCGTCTCAACCCTCTACGACATGGGCGCCATGCACATCGAGCCGCTCTCGAAGGGCGCGGCCTCCGTGCTCAAGGCTGAGGCGGACGTCGGCGGGTCGAAGGAGATCTCAGAGGAGCTCCTCCGGATCAGGTCCCTTAAGGCCGCTCTTCCGGCGACGCCCGTCCAGGGGACAAGGAAGTTCTCGTCTCTCAAGGACGTGATCTACACGTCGAGGTCGGTCACCATCGACCAGGAGGTCTCGAGGCTCAAGGACCGCCACGAGAAGCTGGCTACCCAGCTCGACGAGCTCAAGAACAACATCGCGCTCGTGCAGAACCTGCAGTTCGTGAAGGAGGACCTGGACATCTTCGACCTTGAGAGCGCGGTCTCGTTCTTCGGCAACGTCCCCGCGGCGAACAACGCCATCCTTCTCCAGAACCTCCCTTCGGCTGAGGCCTCGGTCGCCTACTCGGCGGGGGCCGACCCCGTCAAGACAATCGTGACGGTCCCGAAGGCGGGGATGGAGAAGTTCGGCTCCGTGATCCAAAAGGCCGACGTGAGGCTGCAGAGAGTGCCCTCGTTGAAGGGGACGGCGCCGGACGTCCTCTCGAGGCTGCAAAAGGAGCAAGAGTCCAAGGAGGCGGAGCTCGCAGACATCGACGGCCAGCTCCTCGCCCTCTCGCAGAAGCACTTTGGGACCATCTCGCAGGTGGAGGAGCAGCTCTCCATCGAGGCGAGAAAGCTCGAGGTCCTCAACAACTTCGGCTTCACCGAGAGCGCGTTCGCCGTGGAGGGATGGGTCCCGGAGAGGCGCCTCGAGAGCGTCAAGCAGACGCTCGGCCACAACTCGCCATCCACGCGGATGTTCGAGATCGCCTCCGAGGAGCACGAGGAAGTCCCGACGCTCCTCGAGAACCCCAAGAGGCTGAAGTTCTTCGAGTCCTTCATCAGGTTCTACGCGATCCCCGACGCCCACGAGGTCGACCCCAGCCTGATCTTCGGCCTCGTCTTCCCGATCTTCTTCGGGTTGATGCTGGGAGACTTCGGGTACGCGGTCCTCATCCTCCTGATCGCCATCTGGATCATCCGGAGGGTGGACCACCCTGAGCGGAAGACCCTCGTACCCGCCGCGCTGCGGTCCTTCGCGGCGAAGATCCTCAAGCCTGCCCAGTTCAAGAAGCTCGCGAAGGCGCTGATCCTAGGCTCGATCGCGGGCATGGTGATGGGCTTCACCCTCAACGCGTACTTTGGGTTCCCCGTCAACCAATACCTCTTCCGTTACCTCGACACCAACATCCACTTGGGCCTCCCTGCCAACGGGACTTTCCTCGACCCGCTGTCTCCCAGGGGACTGAAGACGCTGCTCCTCTACTCGGGCTACATCGGGCTCTTCATGGTCTCTCTGGGCCTGTCATTGGGCATGCTCAACGCCTACTACATGCACGAGAGGAAGCACATGGTCGGAAAGTTCGGATGGTTGCTCACCGGCTGGGGGATCGCCCTCACCGGTCTCGGGCTCTTGCACCACGGGAGCATCAACGTGCTCGCGAATCCCATCTCCAACCCGCTCATCATCGTGATCATCGCCGGGATAGGGCTGATAATCTACGGAGAGGGAGCTCAGCAGATGGCCGAGCTTCCCACTATCGTCAGCAACATCATCTCTTACACGAGGCTGCTCGGAATACTCCTGGCCTCGTACGTGCTCGCCTACCTGATCGACAACCAGGTCGTCGGCCCCACGACGTCCGGAACTCCGGGCCTTCTCTATGGCAGCATCCCGCTCGCTGTCCTGGGAGTCGTGCTCTTCGTGATGGTCCACGTCTTCAACCTCGTCCTGGGGATACTCGAACCCGGGATCCAGGGAGCGAGGCTCCTCTACGTGGAGACTTTCTCCAAGTTCCTCCACGGGGGCGGCAAGCAGTTCTCGCCCTTCAAGGGCCCAAGGACCTACACGGTGAGCGAGACCGACCTGAAAGAGTCGAAGGCCTGAGCTACTCTTTAATCGCTTTCTCTTGGATGAGGTCTATCTGCTTCTGCCTGATCTCCGTGAAGAGGTTGCACCAGTCGCGACCGGAGACGAGGAGGTTGAACTCCTTCATCTTTGCGTGGACGCACAGGCCCCGCTCGAAGGCGTCCGCGTTGAGAGGGTCGTTCGGCTTGAACCAGACGCACGAGAGGCAGTTCTCATACTGCCAGGTCAGCCGCTTCAAGCTCTTCTGAGGTTCGGGCTCGTCCTTTCCGCTGCTCATGCCTCCGCGGGAGGTCGGGCCTCTAATTAAGACTGAGCGACCCTCTGGCCGGGCGCTTCCTTGCCGGAGAGCCTTTCGAGGGCGTGGAGCGTCCCGCTCCTGAAGTGCCCTCCGGTCCAGCCCGACGTGAGCTTGAAGACCCCGCTGAAGTTCACGTCCCACCTCGCCTCGATGGCGTTCCCGACGACCTTCACCACCTGGATCCCCTTGAATGGGCCGGAGGTGTAGTTGGAGGTGAGGGTCATCGTCGTGTCGTCGGCGGTTATCTCGACGTTCCCCGAGCCGCCGAACGCGAACTTCGCCCTCGCCTTCACGGTCTCTTTCCCGGCCCCCTTGGAGTCCCTCCCGACGACCTGCAACGAGCGCGTCCCGTGCCAGAACTCCGGGATTCTCCCGATGTCCGAGAGCCTCTCCCAGACGTCCGCAGGGTCGCCGCTGAACTCAACCCTCTCCTCGATCAGCACTGCGGCCCGAGAGAAGCCTTGCGCCCCTATAACAGTTATTAGACCAAAAGGAGCCTTCCAGGACGGCCGACATGGTGCTCGTCCCCGTGCGTTACTCGTTCACGCAGAATTTCTCCGTCCCCGTCGAGGACGCGTTCAGGTGGGCGATCGATTACGACCCGGAAGACTTCTCCCTAATGGGGGAAGAGGGGAGGAGGAAGATCAACAAGCTTTCCGAGGACACCTTCATCCTTGAGGACGCAAGGAAGACGGTAGAGGGATGGGTCGAGAAGACGCGGCTTATCAGGATAAACCCCGAGAGGCGCTCCTACTCTAACACGCACATCTCGGGCCCCACCCTCCACTCCCAGTTCTGGTATGAGTTCTTCCCCGAGGGGAAGAAAGCGTCGAGGCTGGAGTTCACCGGTCTGCTCCTCTACCCGAGCGAGAAGGAGCTCTCTCCAAAGGAGGTGGCCAGGATGGCCGCCGAGGAGAGGAAGGGAGACTCGCAGATCTGGAAGAACCTCGCCAAGGCCATGGAAGCGGACCTCAAGAAACCCAGCCGGACCCGCCGCTAGGCCTTCTACACCCTTCGGGTCCACGCCTCGAGCGCCACCAGCAGTCGCTGGTATTTCTGCGTCGACGGGGTGCCGCGCAAAACTTAAGGCAGGCACACCTGCCTTTTTCTGCGTTGGTCATCGTCTCCACAAGATACGAGTTCTCCCAGCGCTTCAACGTCCCGGCAGCACAAGCGTTCGTCTGGTGCACCGACTACGACGAGAAGGACCAAAACCTCATGGGGCTCAAGGGCCACAGGAAGGTCACCTGGGTCTCCGACGACACGGTGGTCCTCGAGGACACCCTCTATCCGCAGGGCAAGGCCGTGACAAAGAAGAAGCTGATCAAGATCGACAAGGAGAGGATGACCTACTTCAACTTCCACCTGACGGGGGCGAACAAGAACTCGCTATACTTCTACAGGATAATCCCCGAAGGGGAAGGCAAGTCCCGCCTCGAGTACACGGGGTACGAGTTGACCTATCCGAGGAAAGCCCCGACCGAGAAAGAGGTCGCAGCCTCCGCAGCGGCCGACGATGCTGCGAGGACTAGGGAGTGGGGGCGGCTCGCCCAGGCCATGGAGAAGGAGCTGCGCGGGACGCGCAGCTAGTTCAACCTTCTCGACTCGCCACTACTCGCACTTGCTATAGCCGCAATTGGTGCACTTGTAGCACCCGGACTCAAAGATTATTGCATTCTCGTTGCAATCGGGGCACGTGCCTCCTCGCATCAGGGGGACGGACGACTCCTTGTTCACCTTGCCCGAGGTGAGGACCTCAAGCGCCTTGGCGACCGCGTCCGGTATCGAAAGGAGCTGGACCCCTTCCTCCCAGGAGACGTACTTGCCGCGGATGCCCTTTAGCATCTTCACCACGCTCTGGATGTCCCCTCCGTGCTGGAGGTAGAGGCTGATGAGCCTCCCGATGGCCTCGGCATCCGCCTTTTCGTCGCCTCCAAGCTTGCCGAGAGTCACGAAGACCTCCTTCATCCTCCCCGACTCGTCGGAGTTCGCGGTGACGTAGAGCCCTCCCTGGGGAAGCTTGAGCTTCAGCGTCCTCCCAGTCAGCACCTTGGGCCTTTCGAATACCGCGGGCGCCTCCTGCTTCGGCTCTGCCCTCGCGGCCCCCTCCTTCTTCTTGTCTACGTTCGCCGTCTCCAGGATGCCCTCCCTGCTCCCCTCCCTATAGACCGTGATCCCCTTGCACCCGAGCTTCCACGCGAGGAAGTAGATCTTCTCGACCTCCTCCGTGGAGATGTCCTGGGGGAGGTTGACCGTGCTCGAGATTGCCGTGTCGATGTGCTTCTGGATGGCCGCCTGCATCCTCACCCTCATCTCGGGCTTGATCTGGTGGGCCGTAACGAAGAAGGCAGGGAGCGAGTTCTCGTCGGTGACGCGGAAGACCCTCATGTACTCCTTCACGAGCGGGTGCCAGACCTTGAACTCGCCCTCGCTGAGCGACTTGCTCCTCCTCGTGTAGTAGAGAGCGAAGACCGGCTCGACCCCGCTCGACGAGCCCACGAAGATGGAGCCCGACCCCACCGGGGGCACCGTCGTCAGGGCGGAGTTCCTGATTCCCTGCGCCTTGATCTTGTCCCTCACTCTTGCGTCGAGCCTCTTGATGAAGGGCTGGGCGAGGTGCTTCTTCGCCTCGAAGGCTGGCGCCGGGCCCTTCTCCTTCGCGAGGTCGGTGGAGTAGTCGTAGATGATGTTGGTTATCCTCTCGAAGAGGTTGTCGACGAACTCTACCGTGGCCTCGTCGTCGTACTTCATGCCCAGCTTGATCAGCATGTCCCCGAGCCCCGTCGTCCCCACGCCGACCCTCCTCGACCAGAGGGAGGCGGTCTTCTGCTGCGGGAGCGGGTGCTTGTCGGCGTTGTAGTCCAGGACGTTGTCGAGGAACCTGGTCGCGTACTGGGCCGCCTTGGCGAGGCCGCTCCAGTCTATGCTCGCTCGGTCGGTGAAGGCGTCCTTCACGAAGGAGCTCAGGTTTATCGAGCCCAGGCAGCAGCAGCCGTAGTTCTCGAGGGTCTGCTCGCTGCACGGGTTGACCCCTTCGATTGCCATGCCGTTGTACTCGGTCGTCGAGTCCCTCTTCATCGCGTCCCAGAATATCAGGCCAGGCTCGTCGCTCTGCCACGCAGCCTTCACCAGCTGGTTCCAGACCTCCCTGGCGCGGACCGTCTTTTCCATCTTCACCTTCTCGTTCTGGAACCTGAGCGTGAAGTTGCCGTCCTTCTCCACGGCGCTCATGAACTCGTCCGTTATCTTGACCGATATGTTCGCGTAGTTCACCTTCTTGAGGTCCTTCTTGACGTTGATGAAGTCGAAGACGTCCGGGTGGTCGACGCGGATAGTAATCATGAGGGCGCCCCTCCTGCCCGCCTGCCCGATGGTCCCCGTGGTGGTCGAGAGGAGCTCCATGAAGGAGACCGAGCCCGAGCTGACGATCGCCGAGTTGTTCACGGGCGTGCCGCGGGGCCTCAGCAGCGAGATGTCTGTCCCAACGCCGCCGCCGAAGCTGTAGGTCCTCGCCGCCTCCTTGCACCAGTCGAAGATCCCCTCGATCGAGTCCTCCCTGATCTTGAAGAAGTAGCAGTTTAGGAGCGTCGACCTCCTGGGCTGACCAGCGCCGAACATGATCCTGCCGCCAGGTACAAACTTGAAATCGTCGAGGAGCCAGTAGAACTTCTCCGTCCACTCCGTCTTCTTCGCCTCGTTTACCTCCACGGACGCGAGCTCTCGCGCCACCCTCTCCCACAGCTGCTTCGGGACCTTCTCGACCTGCTTCCCCGTCTCGTCCCTCAGCGCGTACTTCTCGTAGAAGACCCGCGCCCTGAGCTCGTCCCCGCCGAACGCCTCGAGCGTCTCCTTCGGAAGGACGATCTCGCTCGTCTTCTGGAGCTGCTGCTCCATCACCTCTCCCTCTTTTTTAGATTCAATCTCAGCTGTCAAGTTTCAAATCGCGCAATCTGTCCCAATCGACGGGCTTTATCTGGTTCTCGGTGCACTATTCCTTCACAAGATACATCCTTAAATGTTGTTTGGGAGCTGCAAGTCTCAACAAAGTAGCCGTCACCACGCAGTTTCCGTTTATGCTTACATCGGTCAAGGAAAAAATCCTGGCATGCCCCACTGAAAAGTCTGCGCGGAGCTCCGGCGGCCCAGACAGGGTTCCGGGCGCTTCGTGTCAATAGGGAACATCCGGGCCTTTCGAGACAGACGCGAGTAAATTGTCAACGCTAGTTGACAACTAGTCAAACTGTTTTGCTTGAATCACTCTGCTGTCGAATATTGGGCGGTAGCCGTCGACCTGCACTTCGCGCACCTCTCGGTCTTCGCGGGGAGTTTCGAGCCGCAGTTGCGGCAGAACGACACAAGCCTCTCGATCCCGAAGAAGTTGAGCCTGGGTGCCGCGCTCGCGGCGAGGTTGTATATCCCGCGGAGGTCGAGCGACGTCGCGTCCAAGTAGACCGAGAGCCCCCCGCCCGCGCCCCTGCTGAGCTTGTCGACGTAGTTCATCGTCTCGGCGTTGCTCAGGTCCTCCATCGTCAGCCTGGCCGCCTGCGAGTACCCGCGCCTCTCGAGGCTCTGGAGGTTCGCCCTGCCGTATCTCTCAGAGTCCAGAGAGGCCAGCCTCGCCGCACCCTCCTCCTCGATGAGGGCTATGGCCAGCCGCTCGCTCTTCCCCGACTTGTCCGAGGCCGACTGCGACGCGGTCGCGAGGATCTTGGCCGCGAGCTCAGCCTTCGCGCCCGGCGTCGCCTCCTTGCTCAGGCCGAAGAGCGCCTCGTCGAGCCCGACCAGGTTCATCACCAGGGGCATCGAGTCGGAGCTCACGTTGTCGGAGCCGAAGCTGAGGGCCGGGAGCAGCCCCTTGTTCATCACCCTCTCGAGCAGACGCCTACGCGTGATGAGCGCGTCGGAGGCCACCCCCATGAGCATCGAGAGCTTCGCCCTGAAGTAGGTCTCGTCCTGGTTGGACTCGTAGGAGAGCCTCGGGAGGTTGATGCCCAGGTTGTGCAGGACGCTGACGTTGTCGCCCTGGTGGTCGGGGGGGAGGACATCGAGGTTGAGCCCGAGGGAGCTCCTCTTCTGCCCGGTCGGGAAGAATGCGACCTTCCCCCCGTGGAAGACTATCGCCGCGGCGTCCTTGAGATAGGAGCTCTCCTCGGACTTGCTCGGCTTCGCTAGAAGTAGGCGGACCTCCGGCCTGGGGACTTGCTCGACGTAGTCCCTGTATGCGTCGAGCGTCGCGCCGAGGGTCTTCTCCATCAAGTCCCGCCCCGCGTCGTCCTTGGCGTAGACGTCGAGCTGCAGAGTCAGCGAAGGCGCCTGCCTAGGCTGGAGCGTCGAGGAGACCTGGTCGAAGAACTTCACGAGCGCGTCGGCGACGTCCCTCTTGGTCCGCGACCGGGTGAACTGGGCGAGATACTGGAGGAAGTTCCTGAAGACGACCTCCTGGTTCGCCTCCTTCTTGATGAGGGGCGTGATGTTCGCGATGACGTTGATGGCCTCCTCGAGGTTCCCCGGGCTGCGGAGCATCGGGACCCCGGGGAGCCTCCCCTTCGGGTTGAACCCCGACGCGCGGACTGAGAGAAGGTCGACGAAGACGGTGTCGGGGAGGAGCGCCCAGGTCCCCGCCTCGGAGATGTGTATGTCCCCGTTGAGGTGGGCGTCCGCGACGTCCCTCGGGAGCTGCTCGAGCAGGAGGTACTCCGAGAAGACCGACTTGCCCGTCTGGTGAAGGAGGGACTCCGCGTCCCCCCCGTCGCTCCCGGCCTTGGCGAGGAGCTGCGTGACGTCGAAGACGGGGAGCCCGAGCCTCGTGAGCTTGTGCCTGTACTCCTCGAGGTTCTGCTCGACTAGGAGCGAGTTGACCATCTCCCTGATCAGGGGCGCGGTCAGGTATTGGGTCTGGAACTTGTATAGCCGGGACTCCGTCTCGCTCGTGATCTTCTGCGCCAGCTCGACGGGCATCCCCGCCTCCTTGACCAGCGACTGGAGGATCTTGTCGGCGTTGAACTCCTCCATCGCCATCCGGGTCGTCCTGACGTAGAGCTTCCCGCTCTCAATGAGCGACTGCTCCTCTATCTGCCGGGTGAGGTTGAGGACCAGCCTCCCCAGGTTTGTGACCGTGTACTTCCTCTCCTGCCTGTTGAGCTGGATGAGGAGCTGGCGGACGAGCTTCCTCAGGTGGTATGCGAACTTGCCCGACTCCTTCTTCGACTTGAACCCCGCCAGCGACTTTAGCGCGCTGTAGGTGAGGGGTCCCTTGACGTTGAGTATCTTCAGGATCTCCAGCCTCTGGGGGGAGGCGATTACGCTGTAAATTGTCCTGACACGGCGAGGAGCGGCTTGCATGCCTTCCACGCATCGAGTCTAAACTATATAATGATGACATCCCCCGGAGTCAAATAAATTCCACCGTCCCCGAGGAAATCCCGACCAAAGTCTGCGGGGGAGAACTTGGTGTAAATTTCGCGCATTTCCGAGTGGAAGCTTTGCGCATGGCAACCATCTGCGGGATGGTTATCTAGTCGAGTTGGGCCAGGACGGTCATGATATCACGGAAGCGAACGTGACGGTCATGATCTCGGACATGAACCGGAGCGTCAAGTTCTACGTGGAGACGCTCGCCCTCAGGCTAAAATCGAGACATGCCGACCAGTTCGCCCAGGTCGAAGGCCCGGGACTGACCATCGCGCTGCACCCGGCGGTCGCTCGTGGGCCGCGGCCCGGGAACTCCGAGAGCCTTTCGGTGGGCCTGGGCGTGGCTGACG
>Ga0307477_10002379_pt1 | contig 14629 bp, 17 predicted proteins | sample atmos_gasesECM2C_FD_203316 | JGI IMG/M metagenome (GOLD analysis project Ga0307477, IMG submission 203316) | Hardwood forest soil microbial communities from Morgan-Monroe State Forest, Indiana, United States - atmos_gasesECM2C_515 | ecosystem: Environmental > Terrestrial > Soil > Temperate...
GCGGGCCGGTCGCCACGACGGGGGAGCTCGCCGCAACCGACCCTGTCCTCGTGGGGCTGGACTTCGTGCTTAGCGGCCCGGTGCGAGTCCGCGGGCGGCTGCAGGCGGCGGGGGAGGGGCGGTACTACTGGCACGGTCACATCGTGGCCCAGGTACAGGCGCACTGCCGGCGCTGCCTTGAGCCCGTCGTGGTCAACGTGGACACCGACATCGGGGCCCTCTTCACCAGCGACGCAGATGCCGCCGACGACCCGGATTCCTATCCCGTGGTCGAGGACGCGACCCTGATCGACGTCACCCCGGCGGTTCGCGAGGAATTGATTCTTGCAGTTCCCCAGTACGTGGTGTGCCGTGACGAGTGCCGCGGGCTGTGCCCGCGGTGCGGCGGGGACCTGAACGCGGGTCCTTGCGGTTGCGCGCCCGAAACCGACCCCCGGTGGCAGGGACTCGCCCGACTCAAGGGCAAGCTGCCATCCTGACGAGGTGAGGCATGGCGGTACCCAAGCGGAGAACGTCCAAGCGCAAGAAGCGCGCGCGGCGCACCCACTACAAGGCGGCGATGCCGACCTTGCAGCCGTGTCCGCGCTGTCACGACCTCAAGCGCCCGCATCACGTCTGTCCCACGTGCGGCTACTACGGCGATGTGCAACGGGTGACGGTCGAGGACGCCTAGCATGATCCGCATCGCGCTCGATGCGATGGGCGGCGATGCCGCGCCAGAGGTGGAAGTGGAGGGAGCGGTCATGGCGTTGCGCGAGCTCCCCGCCATGTTCCAGATCCAGCTCGTCGGGCGCCCCGCCGACATCGAGGCGGCGCTCCGGCGCCATGGCACGCTCGCCCGCGACCGCCTGGAGATCGTGGAGGCTCCAGACGTGGTGGGGATGGGCGAGAAACCGCTTGCCGCGGTGAAGAGCAAGCCGCGGTCCTCGATCGCGGTGGGGCTCGGCCTCCAGCAGCAGCGCGCCGCTGACGCGTTCATCTCGGCGGGGAACACGGGGGCGGTTCTCGCCGCCGCCACCCTGCTGTTGCGGCTGCACCGGGGCGTGCGCCGCGCGGCGATTGGCGCGCCGTTCCCCACCGCCGCGCATCCGGTGCTTGTGATCGACGGCGGCGCGAACGTGGACTGCGACGCGCGCGAGCTCGTCAACTTCGCGCACTTGGGCTCCGTGTACGCCCGCGACGTGCTGGGACGCTCCGCGCCCGGGGTGGGGCTCTTGAACGTCGGCGAAGAGGACGAAAAGGGCAACGCGGTCGTCAAAGAAGCCCACCATCTGCTGAAGGCCGTGCCCAACCTGCGCTACCTCGGCAACGTGGAGGGGCGCGACATTCTCGCGGGCAGCTGCAAGGCCGGGCGCATCGACGTCGTCGTGTGCGACGGGTTCGTCGGCAACGCCATCCTCAAGTTTTACGAATCGGCCGGCCGGATGTTCGTCGCCATGGTCCGGAACGCCCTTCCCGACGTCGTCGCCCGACCCGAGGTGACCAAGCTCTTCAAGTTCCTCGACTATTCGGAGTATGGCGGCGCGCCGCTGCTCGGCGTGCGCGGCGTGGCCATCATCTGCCATGGGGCGTCCCCCGCGCGGGCCATCATGAACGCCGTGCGCGTGGCCGGGCAGATGGTGGAGAGTAACCTCAGCCGGGCCATCACGGCGGAGTTGGCCGGGGGAGGCGCGGTCGCGTGAAGCGGCCCATCGTCGAGCTCGCGGGGACGGGCCACTACACACCGGCCCGGGTCGTCACGAACGACGAGTTCGCCAAAGTGCTCGAGACCTCGGATCAGTGGATCCGCGACCGCACCGGCATCCGCGAGCGCCGCGTCGCGAGTCCCACGGAAACCAACGCCTGCATGGCGCAGGCGGCGGCAGAGCAGGTCCTCCGGGACACGGGCCTCGGGCCCCTCGACCTCGATGCGATCGTGGTCGCGACCTGCTCGCCCGATCGGCTCCTTCCCTCCCAGGCGTGCGACCTCCAGGCCGCGCTCGGGGCCAAGAACGCGGCGGCCTTCGACGTGGGGGCCGCGTGCACCGGCTTCATGTACGCGTTGAACGTCGCCGAGGGGCTGGTGGCGAGCGAGCAGGGACGGCACGTCTTGGTGGTCGCCTCCGAGAAGCTCACGACCATCACCGATTGGACTGATCGCACGACGGCGGTGCTGTTCGGCGACGGCGCCGGGGCCACGCTGGCGCGCCCGAGCACGAACGGTCGCGGGATCTTGGCGAACTACATGCGGTCCGACGGGTCGCTCGCGCACCTGCTCTACCGCCCGGGGGGCGGGGCCGCCCACCCGCCGGACGAGCAGCTCCTCAAGGACCACTCCTACTTCATCAAGATGGCGGGGCGCGAGGTCTTCAAGGCCGCGGTCCTCTCGATGGCCGATGCGTGCGACCACGTGCTCCGCCGCGCCGGCCTCACGGCCGCCGACGTGGATCTCCTGATCCCCCATCAAGCGAACATCCGCATCATCGAGGCCACGGCGAAGCACGCCGGCATTCCCATGGACAAGGTGTTCGTGAACGTCGAGCGCTACGGCAATACGTCGGCGGCCTCGGTCGCCATCGCCCTGGACGAGGCGGTCCGCAGCGGCCGGCTCGTGGCGGGGATGAAGGTGATGCTGGTCGCCTTCGGGGCCGGGTTCACGTGGGCGAGCATGGTCGTGCAGTGGTAGCCCCCGGTCGCACGGTGTGGCTCTGCCCGGGGCAGGGCGCGCAGCGGGTGGGGATGGGCAAGGATTTGGCGGAGCGGTTCCCCGAGGCGCGCGCGACGTTCGCGGCGATCGACGACGCCCTGGGCTTTCGCCTGAGCGAGCTCATGTTTCGGGGCCCTGAGGACGAGCTCGTCGCGACCGAGAACGCGCAGCCGGCGATCCTCGCGCACTCGGCGGCCGTCTTCGCGGTGCTGGGCGCTCGGGCGGGCGAGGCGGCGACGGCCGCCGGGCATTCCCTGGGGGAGTACTCGGCCTACGTCACGGCGAGCGCCCTCGAGGCGCCGGAGGCGGCGCGGGTCGTGCGGCAGCGGGGCGAGCTGATGCGTCGCGCGAGCGAGGCGCGACCCGGCGCCATGACCGCCGTCCTCGGGCTCGAGACGGCGGAGGTCGAAGCGGCGTGCCGTGAGGCGTCGGGCCCGGGCGGCGTGGTCGTGGCGGCGAACCTGAACGCGCCGGACCAGACGGTGATCTCGGGCGATCGCGAGGCGGTGGCACGGGCTGCCGAGGCGTGCAAGGCGCGGGGTGCCAAGCGCGTGATGGCCTTGCGGGTGAGCGGGGCGTTCCATTCACCGCTCATGGCGGGCGCGGCGGGCGAGCTCGACCGGGTGCTTGGTGCCGCCCCCTTCGGTGCGCCGCGCTTCCCGGTGCTTGCCAACGCCTCGGCCGAGGCCGTGACCACGGCCGCGCGCGCCCGGCGCCTGCTCGTGGAGCAGCTCACCGCGCCGGTGCGGTGGGTGGCCTGCATGCAGCACGCCGCGCGGTTGGCGGGCGAGGGCGCGCGGTTCCTCGAGATTGGTCCGGGCAACGTCCTTGGCGGGCTGTTGCGGCGCATCCTGCCCGGCGCGGCGGCCGCGAGTCTCGGCACGGCGGACGAGGTGACGCAGTTCCTCGAGGCGGCGTGAGGGAGGGCGAGGGATGAGAATCGAGCTCGCCGGCAAGGTCGCCCTCGTCACCGGGGGGAGTCGGGGGATCGGCCAAGCCATTGCCACGACCTTGCACTGCGCGGGCGCCACGCTCGCGCTCTTCGCCCGCGACGGCGCGGGCGCGCAGCGGGCTGCGCGGGCGCTCGGGGAGTCGGCCCGGGGCTACGCGTGCGACGTCAGCGACGCGGCCCAGGTCGCCGCGGCGGTCGAGCAGGTGGAGCGGGACCTCGGTACGATCGACATCCTGGTGAATAACGCGGGCACGACGCGCGATAACCTGCTGGTCCGTCTCAGTGACGAGGACTGGGACACGGTGCTCGAGACCAACCTGAAGGGGACGTTCTTGATGATCAAGCACGCGGCGCGGGGCATGATCAAGCGGCGCGCCGGGCGGATCATCAACATCACGAGCGTCGTGGGGATCGCGGGCAACAAGGGGCAGGCCAACTACAGCGCCTCCAAGGCGGGCCTCATCGGGCTCACCAAATCGGTCGCGAAGGAGTTGGCGTCCCGCAACGTGCTCGTGAACGCCGTCGCCCCGGGGTTCATTGAGACCGAGCTGACGCGCAATATCACGCCCGAGGCGCGGGCGGCGTTTGAGGCGGCGATTCCGCTCGGTCGCCTGGGCGCGGGCACCGATGTCGCCCCCGCCGTGCTCTTTCTCGCCTCCGATTTCGCCAGCTACATTACTGGGCAGGTGCTGGTCGTCGACGGCGGCATGGTGCTGTGATCGTTTCCCACACCTCCATCGAAGGGGACCCATGGCAATGGACATGAAGCAGCTCGAGGAGAAAGTCAAAGACATCATTGTCGAGGAGTTGGGTGTGGAGCGCGACAAGCTCACACCTGACGCGAGCTTCATGGAGGATCTCGGCGCCGACAGCCTCGACACGGTCGAGCTGGTCATGGCCTTCGAGAAGGAATTCGACATCGACATTCCCGACGAGGAGGCCGAGAAACTGCGCACGGTGGGCCAGGCGATGAAGTATCTGCACGACAAAATGGGGAAATAGCGCATGGCGCGCCGGGCCGTGATCACGGGCCTGGGGCTGGTCACCCCCGTGGGAAACACCGCGCCGGCCACCTGGGACGCCCTCGTCGCGGGTCGCTCCGGGGCCGGACCAATCACGCGCTTCGACCCCGCGCGCTGGCGGGTCCGGTTCGCTTGCGAGGTGAAGGGCTTCGATGCGGCGCGGTTCCTCGAGAAGAAGGAGCTCCGGCGCTACGATCTGTTCTCCCAATTCGCCATCGGCGCGGCGGAGGAAGCGGTCGGGGACGCGTGTCTCTCGAACAGTTGGGCGCAGGTGGATCTGCGTCGCGTCGGCGTGCTCATCGGGACCGGGACCGGTGGGGTCGCGACATTTGAGGACAACTGCCGCGCGCTGATCGAGAAGGGCCCGGACCGCGTCTCGCCCTTTTTCATTCCGATGTACATGCCCAACGCCGCCGCGGCGCTCATCTCCATGCGGTACGGCGCCAAGGGGCCCAATTTCTGCACGACGTCGGCGTGTGCCTCCTCGGCCCATAGCCTGGCCGACGCGCTGCAACTGATCCGAAACGGGCAAGCGGACGTGATGATCGCCGGCGGCGCGGAGGCCGCCATCACGCCGCTCGCCGTCGCGAGCTTCGCCAACATGAAGGCCCTCTCCGAGCGCAACGACGACCCGGCCACGGCGTGCCGGCCCTTCGACCGGGATCGCGACGGGTTCGTGATGGGCGACGGTGCCGCCGTGCTCGTCGTCGAGGAGCTGGACCACGCGCGGCGCCGGGGGGCGAAGATCTACGCCGAGCTCGCGGGGTTCGGCATGACTGCCGACGCCTACCACATCACGGCGCCCGCGCCCGACGGCCGCGGGGCGCAAGACGCGATGCGGCTCGCCATGGAGGACGCGGGTGTGGGGCCCGTCGACATCGCCTACATCAATGCCCACGGCACCTCCACGCCCCACGGCGACGCGGCGGAAACCGCGGCCGTCAAGGCCGTCTTCGGCGCCCGGGCCCGGCAGCTCGTGTTTGGGTCGACCAAATCGATGACCGGGCATCTCCTCGGCGCCGCGGGCGCACTCGAAGCCGCGGTGTGCGCGCTCGCCATCCAGACCGGAACGATCCCGCCCACCATCAACCAGTTCACGCCGGATCCCGCCTGCGACCTCGACTCGGCGCCGAACCACGCGGTGCGCCGCCCGGTTGAGGTCGCGCTGTCGAACTCCTTCGGGTTCGGCGGGCACAACGTGACGCTCGCCGTGCGCCGGGCGGCGTGAGCGGCGCGTCGGCGGACGTCCAGTCCGCGGGTCCGCCCCGGGCTCGGCTCCCCGCGCCCTCGGACCCCGCCCTCGAGCCCATCGCGCGTAAGCTCGAGCGCGGCGCCCGGCTGACGCGCGCCGATGCGCTCACCCTCTTCGCGTCCTCCGACCTCCTCACGCTCGGCCGCCTGGCGGACCGCGCGAACCGCGCCACGAACGGCGACCGTGTGTATTTCGCCGCCAATCAGCACCTGAACCCGACCAACGTCTGCGTGCTCCGGAACACGTGTGTGTTCTGCTCCTTCGCGCGCATGCCCCAAGAGGCGGGCGCCTACGCGCGCAGTCTCGAGGAGGTGTTCGCCGAGGCCGACGCCGCGCGGGAGAACGCGACGCGCGAGTTCCACATCGTCGGCGGCTTGCACCCCAAGCTGCGCCTCGCCTATTACCTGGACCTGTTTCGTGGACTCAAGACTCGGCACCCGGGCGTGCACATCAAAGCGCTTACGGCCGTTGAGGTCGCGCACCTCGCGCGCCTCGAGCGGCTGAGCGTGCGCGACGTGCTCCGGGCGATGCGCGAGGCTGGGGTGACGAGCCTCCCGGGCGGCGGGGCCGAGGTGTTCAGCCCGGCCGCGCGCGCCACCATCGCCGACAAGAAGCTGTCCGGGGAGGAGTGGCTCGCCGTGCACCGGGAGGCGCACGGTCTCGGCCTGCCGTCCAACTGCACGATGCTCTACGGGCACGTCGAGACCCTGGCAGACCGGGTGGATCATCTGCTGGCCCTGCGCGCGCTGCAGGATGAGACGGGCGGCTTCCTCACCTACATTCCCCTCGCCTATCACCCCGACCACAACGAGCTCGGGGTGGCGCTCGGCCGCACGGGGACGGCCACGACGGGCGTGGATGACTTGAAGAACATCGCGGTCGGCCGGCTCGTGCTGGACAACATCCCGCACGTGAAGACCCATTGGCCCATGGTGACGCCCTTCATCTCGCAGGTCGCGCTCGGGTTCGGCTGCGACGACCTCGAGGGTACGGTGGTGTTCGAGCGCGTCTACCACGAGGCGGGAGCGGGAACGCCGATGTGGCTCTCCTACGACGAGATCATCTCGCTGATCCGCGGGGCGGGGAAGGTCCCCGTGGAGCGGGACTCGCTCTACCACGCGGTGCGGACGTTCGAGGACTACGTGCCGGGGCGGGGCGTCGCTCGCCCCGAGGGGCCTCTGGGCCCGACCTTCCACATCGAGCATCGGCCCACGCCCGCGAGACCGCGGGCGAGCCGCGCGGCCTCGGCCGTGGACGCCGCCGAATGAGGGTCGGGCGGATCGGCTACATCAACTGTTACCCGGTCTACGGGGCGCTCGACAGCGGAGCCGTGACCATGGCGGCTGAGCTCGTGACCGGGACGCCCGCCGAGCTGAACGACCTGCTCGTGGCCGAGAAGTTGGACGTGAGCGTGGTGAGCGCGATCGAGTACGTCCGGCATGCCCGGGACCTGGTCCTGCTCTCCGACCTGGCCATCTCGTGCGACGGGCCCGTGCAGAGCGTCGCGCTGTTTAGCCGCGTGCCGGTGAGCGAGCTCGACGGGGCCACGGTCCTCCTCACGGCGTCGTCACGCACCTCGGTCGCATTGCTCGAGCTCCTGTGCCGGGACGTGTGGCGGGTGCGCCCCGTGTTCGCCCAGGCGCGCGCCGAGGCGAGCGACCTCGCAGCGCTCGCCGGGCTCCCGCATGAGGCGGTGCTCGTGATCGGCGACCCGGCGCTGCTCCTCGCCGCCCGGGCCACCTACGCGCACCGGGTGGACTTGGGGGAGGCCTGGAAGCAGTGGACCGGCCTGCCGTTCGTGTTCGCGGTATGGGCCGCCCGGCGCACCGCAAGCGCGTCCGAGACCCGGGCCGTCCACGCCGCGCTCTTGGCCTCGCGGGCGTGGGGGCTCGCGCACCTCGATCTCCTGGCCGAGCGGGCGGCGCGCACCACGGGCGTCCCGCGGGCCGCCTGCCGCTCCTATTTCGCGGGCCTCGACTACGCGCTCACCCCCAAGCACCTCGCGGGGCTCACCGACTTCTGCCGTCGGCTCGCGGCGCAGGGCCTCGTGCCGGCCGCCTCGCTCCAGTTCCTCCACGTGGCGTGACGATGGTCGACCGCGACTCCCCCGAGTTCCGTTCCTACCTGGAGCTGTACGAGCAGGCCTCGCTGCTCGAGCTCGGGGGGTTGGCCGACGCGACGCGCTGGCGCCTGCACCCCGAGCAGGTGGTCACCTACATCGTCGATCGCAACATCAACTACACGAACGTCTGTGTCGCCGACTGCAAGTTCTGCGCGTTCTACCGGCGGCCCAAGCACGCCGAGGGCTACGTCCTGTCATTCGAGGAGATCGGCCGCAAGGTCGATGAGGTGAAGGCGCTCGGCGGCGTCCAAATCCTGATGCAGGGCGGGCACAATCCCTACATCCCCTTCGCCTGGTATCTCGATCTCCTGCGCTACATCAAGCGGCACCACCCGATCCACATCCACGGCTTCTCGCCCTCCGAAGTGGACTTCTTCGCCGGGCGGTTTGGGATGTCGATCGAGGACGTCTTGAAGGAGCTCATGGCTGCGGGGCTCGACTCGATCCCGGGCGGCGGGGGCGAAATTCTCGTGCAGGAGGTGCGCGACCGCGTCGCGCGGAAGAAGGCAGGCGCCGATCGCTGGCTCGAGGTGATGGAGATCGCCCACGGCCTCGGGCTCAAGACATCGGTGACGATGATGTACGGGTTGGGCGAGACCGCGGCCGATCGCATCGAGCACCTGTTTCGCGTGCGTGCCGTGCAGCGACGCACGCGCGGGTTCACGGCCTTCATCTGCTGGCCGCTGCAGCCCGAGCACAGCGCGATGGCCGACATGCCCAAAACCGACGCCGTGACCTATCTGCGCACCCAGGCGATGGCCCGCATCGTCCTCGAGGAGGTGCCGAACCTCCAGGCTTCGTGGGTCACGATGGGGCCGAAGATCGGGCAGGTAGCCCTGCGGTTCGGTGCCAACGACTTCGGCTCCCTGATGATGGAAGAAAACGTCGTGTCCGCCGCGGGGACGACCTACCGGATGACGCTTCCGGAGATGCAGCGTCTCATCGCCGACGCGGGCTACGTCCCGCGCCGTCGCCGCCAGGACTACACCGTCATCGAGGACGCCGCCTGAGCCGCCGGAGGGACGAATGGCCGAGGTTCTGATCCTCGTCGGCTCCGAGAGCGACAAGAGCCGCATCGAGCCCGCCTTCGACGTTCTCACCAAGGCGGGCGTTTCGTACGAGTTTCACGTCTCCTCCGCCCACCGCCAGCCCGATCAGACCGCGGCGCTCATCAAGGGCGCGCGCCACCAGGGAATCAAGGTCATCATCGCCGGGGCCGGACTCGCCGCGGCGCTTCCCGGGTTCGCCGCCTCGCACACCGATCTTCCGGTCATCGGCGTGCCCTTCGCCGTCGGGGCGCTGCACGGCGTGGACGCGCTGCTCGCCACCGTGCAACTGCCGGGCGGCGTCCCCGTCGCGTGCGTCGGGATCGACAACGCGGCCAACGCCGCCCACCTCGCGATCCGCATCCTCAGGGTCTAGGTGCGCGTCGGGATCGGCTACGACTCCCATCGCTTCGCCGCGGGGCGCAAGCTCATCCTGGGAGGTGTGGAGATAGCGCACCCGCGCGGCCTCGCCGGCCACTCGGATGCGGACGTCGTGGCCCACGCGCTGACCGACGCAGTGCTCGGCGCCGCCGGCCTCGGCGACATCGGGGGGCTGTTCCCCGACTCCGATCCGCAATGGCGGAACGCCAGTTCGGTTTACCTCCTCGCCCAAGCGTACCTCCGGGTCGTCGCGCTGCGGCTCCGTTTCGTGCACGGCGACATCACGGTCATCGCCGAACAACCGCCCATCGCGCGCTACGTCGAGAAGATGCGCGAGAACCTCGCCGGCGCCCTCGTGGTCGGCCCCTCGAGCGTCTCGGTCAAGGGGAAGACCAACGAGACGATGGGGTTTATCGGACGGGGCGAGGGGATCGCCGCGATCGCCGTGGCCGTGCTCGACGAGTAAGGAGGAGCCCGGGCCGGCTGCCCCGCGCGCGCAGACAGGGCGGCTTGGCACGCAGCAGCTCACCATCGGCCGGGAGACACCCATGCCCGCTCCCCAGAATTGGATCGCCTGGGCCCTCTTGTCGGCGACGTTCGCCGCGCTCACCGCCATCTTCGCCAAGGTGGGGCTCGAAGGTATCGACTCAGATTACGCGACGCTCGTGCGCACCGTGGTGATCGTGGTGACGCTCGGCGCGCTGGTCGCGCTCGCTGGCAAGTGGCGGGACCCGAGCACGCTGCCAGCGCGCTCGGCCACGTTCCTCGTGCTCTCGGGACTCGCGACCGGGGCGTCCTGGCTGTGCTACTTTCGCGCCCTGAAGACGGGTGCCGCGTCGCGCGTCGCGCCGATCGACAAGCTGAGCGTCGTGTTGGTGGCCCTCTTCGCCACGGCCTTTCTCGGCGAGCGGCCCACGGGGCGGGAGTGGCTTGGCATCGCGCTCGTCGGTGCGGGAGGGCTCCTGTTGAGCCTCAAGGTCTGAGCCCGACTCGCTTGGGTGCCCGAGACCGAGCCGGCAGGTTACGAGTCCCAGGCGGCCGTGGCCTCAGACAATGACCACTCGCGCCCGGGTGGCGGGGGCGGCCGCCGTTCGACCCGTGCCGTCGACCCAAGCGCCCTACCGGAGACAAGTCCGCCGGTGGCGGTAACGCCGGGCCTTGCCGCGCTCGAGCGCGCCTTCCACCTACAGCGGTTCCGCGACTATCTCGCGCTCGAGGCGGGGACGAGCCCCCACACGGTCAGTAACTACGCGCGCGATATCCGACGCTTCGCGGCGTACGGCGCCGCGCGGGGCGCGGCGGGCCCCGACGCCATCCCCACGGCGCAGCTGCGTCAGTTCGTGTATGCGCTCAAGGACCTGGGCCTCGCCCCGGCGACCATCCGCCGCCAGGTCTCCGCGATCCGCACCTACTATCGGTTTCTCATCGGCGAAGGCCTCGCGCTCGGTGACCCGAGCGAGCGGCTCGAGTCTCCCAAGCAGTGGCGCGTCCTCCCCACGGTGCTCAGTGTCGCCGAAGTCGAGCGCCTGGTGGCGGCTCCCCGGCGCGACGCCCCCCTCGCCTTTCGCGACCGCGCGCTCCTCGAGTTCGCCTACGCCACAGGCGCGCGGGTGTCCGAGCTCGTGGCGCTCAGCCTGCAGGATGTCCGGTACGAGGACGGCCTCGCGCGGATCCACGGGAAGGGCGCGAAGGAGCGATTGGTGCCGGTGGGCCGTCGGGCGCTCGGCGCCGTGGCCCTCTACGCACGCGAGATCCGACCACGGCTCGACCGCGGGGGCAGCCGGGGCCTCGTGTTCCTCAACGCCCGCGGCACGCCGCTGTCGCGGGTCGGAGCCTGGGGCGTGATCAAGCGTGCCGCCCGCGAGGCCGGGATCGCCAAGCGCGTGACGCCGCACACGTTGCGTCACACCTTCGCCACGCACCTCCTCGAGGGAGGGGCCGACCTGCGCGCCGTCCAGGAGATGCTCGGCCACGCGGACCTCACGACGACGCAGATCTACACGCACGTCGATCGGGATTATCTGCGGAGCGTCCACCGGCGGTTCCATCCCCGTGCGTAGGATCGGCACGCGCCGCGGCTCCCCCAAGGCCGCTACCGCGCGGGATACAAGTGCGGCTCTCCTCGTGGGGCGGCGAGCGCCCGCCGCACTGGGCTTCCGCGTGCGGTCGGGGCGAGCCACGGCGGTCCTGCTCGTCAGCGCCCCGGGGCCGGGAGTGCCGACCGTCGCCGACCGGCGCGAGGTCTTGCTCTCCGATCCCGCGCTCCCGCCCACCCGCCAGCCGTATCACGCCGTGCTCGAGGCGTCGGGCCCGGCCGCCGCCCGCCTCGAGCGGCGCCTCGTGAGCGTCGTGCGACGCGCCGCCCGGACGTCTGTGCGGACCCTGCTCCGTGCCTACCGGGCCGCCGGGCACCGGCCGCGGCGCGCGGCGCTCGTGGTGGGTAGCGTCATCGCGCCCGCGACGATCGCGAATGATCACATTCGCGCCCATGCCCTCGAAGGGCGCCTGTTCCGGATCGTGCTCGAAGAAGCTCTCCGCTCGGAGGGTCTCGCCTGCATCACCGTCGTCGAGCGACAGGCGTACGCGCTTGCCGCGCGGGTGCTGCGCCGGCCGGAGCGCACGCTCAGGCGCGAGGTCACAGACCTCGGCCGACCCCTCGCGGGCCCGTGGCGGGCCGAGGAGAAGACCGCCACCCTGGGGGCGTGGATGGCGCTAGGAGCCCCGCCTACGCGGCGGGGACGACCGGGCAGGCGTCTTCCGGGATGACGGTCGAGCGGCACCGATCGCGTGCGCCGTCACGGCTCCGGAGGACCGGGCCTCTCGGGCGGCGCGAGGGACAGGACCGGCCCATACGCCCCCACGAGTGAGCGGCTCCACCACGCGCCACTCGCTTGCCGCTCGGCGGGCGTCGTGAACCGGTAGTTATAGAGCCGCGTGCGCACGTAGCGCGGTGGATGCTGCGGGAAGGGATTCCGCGCGAGAAGGGCCAGCACCGGCGGCGATCCCTCGAGGAGCGCTCCGAGGAACGACGGGACCCAGGGGGTCAGCTCGTAGGGCCCTAGGGCCGCGAACCACATTTGCCAATCGAGCCGCGGTTGGTGGGGCTCCACGAACCGCGGCCGGCGAGTGACGGCTCCAGGCTTGTACTTGAATTCGTAGGCTTCCCACGTCGCGCCGTCGTCGCTGCCCTCCACGACGATCTCAGGCCGGGTCGTAGTCATCACGCGGAACAATCCGTAGCTGTTGACGCTCCGGAACGGCTCGACCCAGGCCAAGGCGCGCTGCGCGGGGTCGGGGAGCGTCGAGCGCGGCGTCAGGTTTTGCCAGAACTTGGCGCTGCTCACCACGAGCACGAAGCCGGCGACCGCCATCCGGAGCGCGCCCCCCGTGGGGCCCGTCGCGCCCCCCATCCGGGCGACCGCTCGGACAAGGTCGCCGGGGAGCAGAGCGGCCCATGCGGCGTCGTCCACGAGCAGCAGGGCGAGCGCGATCGTGAGGAGGTTGAAGAAGTTGTAGTTGCCCGTGGCGAAGATCACGAGCTGGAGGAACACCATCGCCCCGCACGCGACGAGGCGCAGGGTGCGCGGGCCGAAGATGAGCAGCGGGCAGCCGATCTCGAGCACATAGGTGAGCAGCACGGCGAGCTTTTTCGCCACCGCAGGAAGCTGCTGGGCGTACCACGCGATCCACGTCGGCAGCGGCTGCGTGTAGAAGTGGTAATCGAGGGCGGTCAGGTCGAGCCACGTGGGGTCGCCCCACGTGAGCTTCACGAGGCCCGATTGGAACGTGAGTCGGAACAGCAACCACCACAACAGAAACAGCCCGACGGCCGGGACGCCCGCCGCGCCGCGGCCGGGGACGAGGTGGCTCGGGGCGAAGAAGATCGCGAGGAATCCCGTTTCGAGCAGGAGCACGTCCCACTGAAACGAGAGGAAGTCGCGCCCGACCGCCGCGAGCGAAAGATAGAGTACCCACAGCACGACGAGCGCCCCCACGGGCGCGACATCGCACACGAGGAGCAGGGCGGCGAGCGTGCCGACCCCGCAGGCGAGCACGAGGAGGCCATCGCCCGCACCGAGCCAAAAGACCGTGGGCGCGAGGCGATAGCGTTCGGGCCCGAGGTAGGCCCGCAGGGTCTGGAGGTACTGTTGGGCGGGGAGGATGCCCTGACTGCCGATCAGGCCCTTCACCTGCACCCAGAGCGAGACGAAGGCGATCAGGTAGATCACGCCGAGCGCGCGCAGGAACAGCCACCGCGTGACGCCGTAAGTGGAATGCCCGTCGGCCCCGCCGACGAGCCACTGGAACACGCCCTCCACGGCGGTGAGGACGGCTTGCAGCTGCGATGTGATCTGTCGTGGTTCCATGGCTCGCTCCCCGTGCCCCGCGTCCATTAGATTCTCTCCATGCTGTTCGTTCTCGACAACTACGACTCGTTTACCTACAACCTCGTCCAGTACCTGGGCGAGCTCGGGGCGGAGCCCGCCGTCTATCGGAACGACGCGCTCAGCGTGGACGAGGTGCTCGCCCTGGCCCCCACGGCTGCCGTCCTCTCGCCCGGCCCGGGCACGCCCGCGGCGGCGGGGATCTTGGTCCCGCTCGTGCAAGCCTTGGCGGGCATGAAGGTCCCCACGCTTGGCGTGTGTCTCGGCCACCAGGCGATTGGCGCGGCCTTTGGAGGACAGGTCGTGCGGGCGGAGCGCCTGATGCACGGGAAGACTTGTCCCGTCGTGCACGAGGGTGACGCGCTCTTCGCCGGGGTGCCGAGTCCCCTCACCGCCATGCGCTACCACTCCCTCGTGGTCGAGCCCCGGTCCCTGCCCGACGAGCTCGTCGTCACCGCCTGGAGCGGGGACCGGCCCCGGGGCCAGGAGATCATGGCCCTGCGGCACCGGGAGCTCCCCATTTATGGGGTGCAGTTCCACCCGGAATCGATCGGCACGGAACACGGTAAACGATTGCTGGAGAACTTCTTAAGAGTCACGCACGCTGTGGTCTAGACGCCGCGGCACGACTTTTGTATGTTCCCACGTGCCCGTCCTCGGTGTGATCCCAGCGCGGCTCGGTTCGAGCCGTCTCCCTCGCAAGCCCCTCGTCCCCCTCGCCGGTGAGCCACTCGTTCTCTGGGTCGTGCGCCGCGCCGTGGCTGCTGGTGTGTGCGATCGTCT
>Ga0307477_10002381_pt1 | contig 14628 bp, 7 predicted proteins | sample atmos_gasesECM2C_FD_203316 | JGI IMG/M metagenome (GOLD analysis project Ga0307477, IMG submission 203316) | Hardwood forest soil microbial communities from Morgan-Monroe State Forest, Indiana, United States - atmos_gasesECM2C_515 | ecosystem: Environmental > Terrestrial > Soil > Temperate...
GTCGACCTGCTGGCGTCAGTCGCGCCGCGGCGATCGGGCTGGCAGCGCCACATTTCCGCGGTGGCGCTCTTGGGGGCCCTCACCCTTTTGGTCGTGGCCTTCGCCCAACCGGCCCGGGCCCTGCGCACGCCCCGCCAGCGGGCAACCGTCGTGCTGACCCTGGACACATCAGGATCGATGGTCGCTGACGACGTCTCGCCGAGCAGGCTGGCCGCGGCTCAACAAGAGGCGAGAGCCTTCGTCAACGCCCTTCCGCCGGGCGTGCAGCTCGGTCTCGTCACGTTCTCGACCAGCGCCGCCGTGCTCGTATCCCCAACGGCGGACCGGTCGACCGTGCTCGCCGCCCTCGCCGGCCTGCGGGCCCAGGGCGGCACGGCTACGGGCGACGCCATCCAGCTGTCGTTGAACGCCATCGCCGCGTTACCCCCGGGCGCAGACGGCAAGGCGGCGCCCGCGGCCATCGTGCTCATGAGCGACGGCACTCCGACCATCGGCCACGGCGACCAGTCACCCGCCCAGGCTGTCACCGCGGCTACCGCCGCGGCGAAGCAGGCCGGCGTCCGCATCAACACGATCGCCTTCGGCACCCCGGGCGGTGTCGTCGACATCCAGGGCCAAAGCATTGCCGTACCGTCCGATCCGACGGCAATGGCCCAGATCGCCTCCGACAGCGGAGGCCGGACCTTCACGGCCCAGACGGCAAGCCAGCTCAAGTCGGTCTACCAGCAGATCGGCAGGGTCGTCGGCTACGACGTGCATCGGCATGAGATCACGGCCTGGTTCACCGGAATCGCGCTGGCGTTGGCGATGGCGGCCGCCGTTTGCGCCCTCGTCTGGAACCAGAGGCTCGTGTGATGGCCGGCGTGACCTACGAGCCCGAGCCGACCGAGGCCCCGGCGCCGTGGGGCCGAAAGGCTGTTGCCTTGGCCGCCGCTGCCCTCGTGGCTGCGGTGGTCGGTTTCGACGCCGGCGCCAGTCTGCATCGGCACGGGACCCGTCCCTCGTTGGCTGCCAGCGAAGTTCCGGCTCCTTCCTTGAGCGCGCCCGCGCCCGGCTCGGTTCCGCTCGAACCGGGAGGCGCTACGTCATCTTTGGCCGGCATCGTCGACATCAACACGGTGCTCGGGTACGGCGGTGGCCGAGCCGCGGGCACCGGCATGATCATTTCGTCGAGCGGCGAGATCCTGACCAACAATCACGTCATCGACGGTTCGACGAGCATCTCGGTCACGTCCGTCACCACCGGCCGTACGTATCAGGCCACGGTGGTCGGCACGGATCCGACGCAGGACGTGGCCGTGCTTCAGCTTCGTGGCGTGTCAGGGCTGGCGACGATCCCCTTAGCATCATCGGCTGTCTCTGTCGGCGATCGCGTGTCGGCCGTCGGGAACGCCGGGGGAGCCGGCGGCTCTCCAGCGGTCGTCGACGGCGCGGTCCAGGCGCTCAACCAGACGATCACCGCGACGGACGACAACGGCGCCAATGCTGAAACGCTCACCGGCCTCATCGAGATCAACGCCGCCCTCCAGCCGGGTGACTCCGGCGGACCACTGGTCAATCAACGCGGTCAGGTTGTCGGCATGGACACCGCGGCGTCGGCGGGTCGGCGGTTCTCCGCGGGCGGAACAGTTGGCTTCGCCATCCCAATCGCCCGTGCCCTGGACGTCGCCCGTCAGATCGAATCGGGTGTCGCGACAGGGACGATTCACATCGGGCTGCCCGGGTTCCTCGGGGTGCGCGTCGCTCCGGGCGCGACGGGCGGTGCCGGCATTGCCGGCGTGATCAGCGGCTCGCCCGCGTCCAAGGCCGGGCTGGCGGCCGGGGACACGATTACCTCGATCGACGGCCAACCCGTGGACTCACCTCAGACCATGTCCATGCTGACAAGAAGCCATCATCCAGGTGACCGAGTGGCCGTTGGTTGGACCGACCAGTCCGGCGTTGCCCACACCGCGACCGTGGTGCTCGTTACCGGCCCCGCCGACTGAGCGTCGCTCCCCGCTGGAGACTAGAGCTCGGCCGAAGAGGGCTGAAGCTGGCGTGGGTCAAGCAGGCGGGCAATGGCGTCCGGGCCCACCGGCCGGGAGAAATGGAAGCCCTGGGCCAGGCCGCAGCCGAGCGCGGCGAGCGTGTCGGCCTGGGCGTCGGTCTCGATTCCCTCGGCCACGGCCTGGAGTCCGAGGACCCGGGCCAAGGACACGATGGCGCTCGCGAGAGACGACTGCTGGTCTCCCGGCTCGATGCCGGACACGAAGGCCTGATCGATCTTCAAGATGTCGACCGGGAACCGCTGGAGGTAGCTGAGGGAGGAGTACCCAGTGCCGAAGTCGTCGATCGCGAGTCGCACTCCGAGGGCCTTGAGCTCGTCCAGCTTGCGCAAGGTGCCTTCCGTGTCGCGCATCATGGCGGTCTCGGTGAACTCGAGCACCAGGCTGTGCGGCGGCAACCCCGACTCCTTGAGGGCGGCCCGAACGTGGTGGAGTAGATCCTCGTGGTGGAACTGGTGGGGTGACACGTTGACGCTGACACTGAGAGATGCGGCCGCCGGATGCTCGAGTTGCCATGCACGTCCCTGGCAGCACGCCTCGATCAGCACCTGACGGCCGATCTCTCGGATCAAGCCCGTCTCCTCGGCCAGCGGGATGAAGACGCTCGGGGCGAGACAACCCTTTTCCGGATGCTGCCACCGCACGAGGGCCTCGACGCCCACCATCTCCCTGGTCGTCAGGGCGAAGATGGGTTGGTACTCGACTCGAAGCTGGCCCGAGGCGAGGGCTCGACGTAGGTCGACTTCCATCTCGAGGCGATCCACGGCGGTCGCGTGCATGTCGGCGTGATAGGTCTCGAACCGGCCCTTGCCCCGACGCTTGGCCGTGTACATGGCCAGATCGCCGTTGCGCAGCAGTTGGTCGCTGCTCGACCCGGAGCTGCCGAAGGCAATCCCGATGCTGGCGCTGACAAACACCTCTCGGCCGCCGGGCAGGAAGGGCTGTTGGAGCGCTCCGATGATCCGCTCGGCGGTCAGAGGGACGTCGTCGGGGTCTTGAACGTCTTCGATCAGCACCGCGAACTCGTCGCCACCCAGGCGGGCGGCGGTGTCCGTCGACCGGAGACAGGCGCGGAGGCGCTCGGCGACGGCCACGAGAAGCTCGTCTCCAGCGGTGTGCCCGAGGCTGTCGTTGACGGTCTTGAAGTTGTCCAGATCGAGGAACAGCACGCCGACCGACGTGCCGTGCCGCGCGGCACGCACCAGCGCGTGGTCGACACGGTCCCTAAAGAGCGCCTGGTTGGCGAGGTTGGTCAGAGAGTCGTGGAAGGCCTGATGCGACAGCTCGCGCTCGAGTCGCTTGCGCTCGGTGATGTCGCGGAAGCTCCAGACGCGCCCGACGACCGTGCCCCCTACCCGTTGAGGGGTCGAGAAGCGCTCGAAGGTGCGACCGTCGCGAAACTCGATCACATCCTGACTCTCCGACTCCGGGTCGGCATAGAGGTCACGGATCTTGGCCACGAACGCTTCGGGGTCGGCGACCTGGCTCACGACGAACGCGATCGCCGTCTCGTCGTCACCCGTTGTCAGGATCTCCTCAGGGAGCTGCCATAGCTCAGCGAAGCGCTGGTTGAAGCTGGTGATCTTTCCGTCGTTGTCGACGACCAGGATCCCGTCCGCGGTCGCGTCCAAGGTGGCGCCGAGCAGCGAGAGGGTCTGGTGGAGGTTGGCCTCGGCGTCCTTGCGCTCGGTGATGTCCTGGACAGTCCCGGCCACTGCCGAGGGCTTGCCGTCGGTGAAGGTGGTGACCTTGGCCCGGCAGTGCAGCCAGCGGATGGCGTCGGGAAGTACGACGCGAACGTCGCCGGCGTACGGGGTTCCTAACTCCCACGTGGCGGCCAGCCCCGCCTCAACCGCGGCCCGGTCGTCCGAGTGGAGGCATGCGAAGAACGCCGCCGGCCCAGGCTCCACCGATAGGGGTTCCAACCCCAAGAGGCGATAGAACTCGAGGGACCACGCCGTCTTGCCCGTGATCAGGTCACGTTCCCAGCCGCCTAAGTGGGCCACCTCCTGGGCTTCCTCGAGCTGCTCCTGGCGCTCGATCACGCCAGTCAGGAAGGATTCGTTGAGGCGCCATGACGCGATCCCAGCGGAGCTCATGCCGAGGATGAACAGGCCGTGAATGCCGGCCCACTCCCACGGGTGGGCAACCGCAGAGCGATGGTTGTACACGGTGGTGGGATCGATCACACCCGCCAAGCCGTGCTGAAGGACCACGTAGCCGATGGCAACGAGGAACGGCCACCAGTCCTGGTAGAGCGTGATCACCCCGACCATCACGAAGTAGTGGAAATGCATCTCGATCGCCCCGCCCGACAGGCGGACGAGCAGGGCTGAGCAAGTCAGCAGGCCGACGGAGGTCACCACGGTGCTCGTGCGCCGGTAGGTGTGGAGGCGCCCAACGGCGACGCCGAACGCGACCACGATCCCCGCCTCGATGAGGCTGGCGACCAGCGGCTCGCCGCGGGCCAACGCGAAGAAGAACACGCCGGGGACGTGAAGCCACAGCACGATGAGGATCCACTTGTGGCGTTGTGCCCAGACCTCGTCGGGGAGGGTGCTGCCCTCGGGGAGCACGTTGCGTATCTTGCGCAACCCCTGCTTCACCCTGATCGCTACCCGTCGCGGCGATTGCGCTTCACCGACCAAACCCCTGGCCAGAAGCCGCACCACCCCGATGGCCACGGCCAACTCCACAGCGGAGGTAAAGACATCACCCAGTCCGACGGCCTCGGGCCGCCATGGTTCGGGCCCGAACGGGATCCCTACCGTTCTTGATATCAGCCAGACGCCGATCGTCAAGAGGTTGCCGATAGCCCCGGCCATGAGCAGCGCTCGGCTCGGGCGGACCAGGACGGTTGCGGCCCAGGCGAGCTGCAAGGTGGCCGCGAGCGCGAAGAAGAGGCCGAAGAGGGTGGCTTCCCGGAAGTGTGACGGGCAGAGCCCGGCGTGGACCGTGCCGGCGAACAGAGAGCCGACGGCCAGCATCTGCAGCGTGCGTTTCTGCGTGGCGTCGGCCTGAGCCACGCAGCGGGTCCCTCGCGCCGTGTCAAGATCCATGTCCAAGCATCGACGCCGGGATCGGACAACTGAGGATCAAACGCATCGGGCCATTGCTGCCATGGCCCGACCGAGCTAGTCGGGTTGACGATCTCACTGGCGGGCGGAGCCGTCGCGTCGGCCATGATGAGGGCGTGAGGCACAGCCGGACCGGCGCCCGTCGATGGGTGGTCGAGGCCGGCCACCGCGGGACTCTCAACGAGGTCGACCCGTCGTCCACGGCCGGCGCCCCGGGGGATCGCGCGGTGACGGCCGCGGCCTTGCCGGGGCTACACGAGAGACTCCTGGGTCTCCAAGACATGCTTTGGGCCGAGGCGCGCCGATCCCTGCTGGTCGTGCTTCAGGCTATGGACGCGGGCGGCAAGGACGGGACCATCCGCCACGTGTTCCAGGGCGTTAATCCGCAGGCCACGCGCGTAACGGCTTTCAAGGAGCCGACCCAGCTCGAGTTGGCGCATGACTTCTTGTGGCGGGTGCATCGCGCCGTTCCGGCCGCGGGCGAGATCGGCATCTTCAACCGTTCCCACTACGAGGACGTGTTGATCGTGCGTGTGCACGGCCTCGTGCCCGAGTCGGTGTGGCGGCCCCGGTACGAGGCCATCAACGCCTTCGAGCACCACCTCACCGAGGCGGGGGTGACCATCGTCAAGCTGTGGCTACACATTTCTCCCGACGAGCAACGGCTTCGGTTGCTGGAGCGCGCCGAACACCCCGACAAGCGCTGGAAGTTCCGACCCGAGGACCTGGCCGAGCGGCGGCACTGGGACGAATACCAGGTGGCGGCTGACGAGATGATCGCCCGGACCTCGACGGCATGGGCGCCGTGGCACGTCGTGCCAGCCAATCACAAGTGGTACCGCAACTGGGCGGTCAGCGACATCCTGATCGCGACGCTGCAGGACATGGCCCCGGCCTACCCGACTCCGGTGGACCTGGGCCTGGCCCTGGAGGAGCTGAGGCACGGCCCGGATGGGATGCAGTGAAGGCCTGGGTCGTGCGACACCCGGGCCCGATCGACCGAGGGCCCCTGGGCGCGGTCGAGCGGCCCCCACCGATGCCCGGGCCCGGCGAGCTGCGCGTTCGGATCCTGACGTGCGGGGTCTGCCGGACCGACCTTCATCTCGCCGAGGGAGACCTGGCGCCGCACGGCAACGATGTTGTGCCCGGCCACGAGATCGTCGGCGTGGTCGATGCCCTTGGTGATGGGGCGTCGCGTTTTGCCCTAGACGAACGAGTAGGCATTCCTTGGCTCCGGAGGACCTGTGGAACGTGCCGGTTCTGCCGGAGGGGCGACGAGAACCTGTGCCTGGACCCCCGGTTCACCGGATGGGACGCCGATGGTGGTTACGCCGAGTCCGCGGTGATCGACGAGCGCTACGCCTACCGGGTGCCCGACATCTTCGACGACGAGGAGGCGGCCCCGCTGCTGTGCGCGGGGATCATCGGCTTCAGGGCCCTCCGGCGCGCCGCCTTGCCCGAAGGCGGGCGGCTGGGCATCTACGGCTTCGGAGGGTCGGCCCACCTAGCCGCCCAGGTGGCGCTGGCGGACGGCGCGACCGTGCACGTCATGACCAGATCGGCGGAGGCCCGTCAGCTCGCCCTCGAGCTCGGGGCTAGCTCTGCGGGAGATACCTACGACCGTCCGCCAGAGTTGCTGGACGCGGCCATCGTGTTCGCCCCTGCCGGCGAGGTCGTGCCCGTCGCGCTCGAAGCTCTGGATCGAGGCGGCATTGCAGCCATAGCGGGAATCCACCTGAGCGACGTTCCTGCCCTTCGCTACGCGGATCATCTCTTCCAGGAGCGCCAGCTCCGCAGTGTCACGGCCAACACCCGCCGCGACGGCGAGGAGTTCCTCGCCATCGCGGCTCGGATCCCCATTCGGGTCAAGACGGTCGCCTACCCCCTCGCCGAGGCTGATGCCGCCCTGCGCGACCTGGCCCACGACCGGATCACGGGCGCAGCAGTGCTTCGCGTCGCGCACCGGTGATCTCGGCGGTTTCACGCAGACGCCTCGGACCAGCAACATGCTCGCAACAACGGCTGGCTATCTTGCCGCCGCCGCCCGCTGGGGACCGGTGAAGGCGCGGCCCGGGCCAGGCGGCGCAGAACGGACCTACACTTTGGCCGATCTCAAGGTCGGGGAACGATCGGGTGAGCATCGCATTGGAACATGGGGGCCACGTAGCAGCGGTAGCGCGTCGTGACTGAGCTCGCGTCCGCGCCAGGAGATCCTGCGGCGCTGGCAGCCGCGGTACTCGACGAGGAGGCTCGTCGACACGTCGCGCAAACGTCGGTGGGCGAGCTCATCATCGCCGACGATCTGTTGCCCGGCGTCGGGTCAGACGACCTGTCGCTTCGCGACGTCGTGCGGGCCGGCGGGCTACCGCTCATCAGCGTCTTGGCGGCCCTTGTGTTCGTCGACAACCTGAGCAACTCGGCTTTCGCCGTGCTCGGTCCCAACATCCAGAAGTCGCTTCACATGTCGGATCTCGTGCTCGGCGTGGTCGGGGCCCTGGGCGGGTTGGTGATCTTCGCGGCGGCCATCCCGCTCGGATACCTGGGCGACCGCGTCCGGCGGACCACGCTGGTGGGAGTCTGCTCGGTCGTCTGGTCGGTCTTCGTCATGCTGACCGGCGCAGCCCACGCTGTTTGGCAGCTGGTCATCGTGTGGGGCGCGGCTGGCTTCGGCAAGGCCAACGAGCAGCCGGTCCACAGTGCTCTGTTGGCCGATGCCTACCCGATCGGGGGACGCAACCGCATCTACGCCATCCACCGGGCGGCCCAGCCCTTGGGGCTGGTCATCGGTCCGGCCCTGGCCGGTGCGGTGGCCGCGGTCGCGGGCGGGAGGTCGGGCTGGCGATGGGCGTTCGCGCTGCTAGCCCTCCCCGCCGGTGTGCTCGCACTCCTCGCCTTCGGGCTTCGCGAGCCGCGGCGCGGCCGCAACGAGATGCAGTCGTTGCTGGGCGAGGAGATGGCGGAAGCCGAAGATGAGCTTCGGATACCGATCGCGGCGGCCTTTGCCCGGCTGAAGAAGGTCCGCACGTTCTACTTCTTCCTCTGCGCCCTTGGCGCGTTGGGCCTGGCCTTTGTCACCGCACCGATCTATTTCAACCTCTTCCTGCACAACCATTTCCACCTTGGTCCCGGAGGTCGCGGCATCGTCGGGAGCATCGGTGCGGTCGGGGGCATGGTGGGCGTGGCGATCGGTGGCACGGCTGGCGACCGCCTTTTCCGCCGCTCGCCCGAAAGCTCCGTCCTCCTCAGCGGCGCGTTGGTGGCGAGTTTCGGGCTGGTGGTGCCCATCTCCCTCTACATGCCCAACGTGGCGCTGTTCACCGCGCTCAGCGCCGTCTCGTCGGCAGGGGTGTTCGCTGCCTTCGTGCCGCTCACCGGGATCGTTGCCGCAGTGACGCCGTACCGACTCCGCTCCATGGGCTTCGCCACGATCGGCCTGTACCTATCGCTGATCGGCGGCCTCGGCGGGGCCCTGCTCGTGGGCGCCATCGCCAACTCGCTCGGTGATCGGGCCGCGCTGGCACTGGTCGCCCCGCCGGCGGCGTTGATCGGCGGGGCCCTCATCGCCTACGGCGCCCGTTTCGTCCGACAAGACATGGCCCTGGCGGCGGGCGAGCTCCTCGAGGAACGTGACGAGCGAGCCCGCATGGCGGCCGGTGCCGACGTCCCGATGCTCCAGATCCGCCACCTCGACTTCTCCTACGGGGCCGTTCAGGTGCTGTTCGACATCAACCTCGATGTCCGCCAAGGCGAGGTGTTGGCGCTGCTGGGCACGAACGGTGCCGGTAAGTCGACGCTCCTGCGGGCGATCAGCGGCCTGGGTTTCGCCGATCGCGGTGTGGTCCGGCTGGCCGGTCGCACCGTTACCTTCGCCGAGCCAGGCACCCGCGTGCGCTTGGGGATCGTGCAGGTGCCCGGCGGCAGCTCCGTGTTCCCGACCCTTTCTGTGGCCGAGAATCTCCTGGCCGGGGCCTACACGTTCATCTGGGACCAGGAGCGGGTCAGATCGCGGGTCGACAAGGTGCTCGAGCTGTTCCCAGTCCTGGCCAGCCGTCTCGACCAGCCGGCCGGGACCTTGTCAGGCGGCGAGCAGCAGATGCTCGGTCTGGCCGCCGGCCTGCTCCTGGATCCGCAGCTCTTGCTGATCGACGAGCTCAGTCTCGGCCTGGCGCCCGTCGTCGTGCAGCAGCTGCTCGAGATCGTCGAGCGACTCAAGGAGGCGGGGCTCACGATCGTGATCGTCGAGCAGTCCATCAACGTGGCCTTGGCCGTGGCGGACCGAGCCGTGTTCATGGAGAAGGGCCAGGTGCGTTTCGAGGGGCCCGCCGCCGACCTGCTCGAACGTGACGACTTGGTGCGAGCCGTATTCCTGGGAGGAGAGGGGGGATGATCGCAGTAGCCGTCGGTGGTTGGAACATCAGCATCGAGACCGTCGTCATCGGCGTGCTCACCGGACTCACCTACGCCGTCCTGGCCGCCGGCCTCGTTCTCGTCTACCGGGCCACCCGGGTCATCAACTTCGCCCACGGTGAGATCGGCGCGTTCGGGGCCGCTCTCCTGGCCAAGCTCGTGCTCGACGAGCACTGGAATTTCTTCCTTGCGCTCATCCTCGTCTTGGCCCTCGGCGGAGTGATCGGAGCTGCGGTCGAGCTCGGCATCGTGCGTCGGCTGTTCAAGGCGCCCCGTGTGATCGTGCTGGTCGCCACCATCGGCGTGTCGCAGCTCGCCTTCGTCGCTCAGCTGCTGCTTCCGCGCATCCACCATCCCGGGCGCTACCCCTCGCCCATCAATCGAACGTTGCGGGTGGGCACGCTGCTGCTGTCGGGCGAGCATTTCATGGTTATCGCCTTCGTGCCCGCCTGCATCGTTGGTCTCATGATGTTCCTGAACCGGACGCCGTATGGCATCGCCATCAGAGCCGCGGCCGAGAACCCGGACCGGGCCGAACTCGCGGGTATCTCCACCAAACGGGTGTCCACGCTCGTGTGGGTCATCGCCGGCGTGCTGTCAACGCTCACGGCCGTGCTGATCAACCCGGTGCGCGGCACGATCGTGGGGATCCCTTCTGAGGCGCTCGGACCGAGCCTGCTGCTCAGGGCCTTGGCCGCCGGGCTCTTCGGCGGACTCACCTCGGTCTCCTGGGCGCTGGTGGGTGGCGTGGCCATCGGCGTCGTCGAAGCCATCCTGTTCGCCAACGTCCGCCACCCGGGGGTCGTGGACGCGCTCCTGTTCGTCCTCGTCCTGGTGTTGATCCTGGTGCGCGCCAACCACGCCGGGACCGACGAAGGGGGCTGGTCTCTGGCCCCGCGGGTGGCCGCCATTCCCGAGCGGCTGCGAGGCATGTGGTGGGTGCGGCGGATCGGACCGCTCGCCGGTGGCGCCGGGCTGGCGGTCGCCCTGGCTCTTCCGCTGGTGTTCACCAGCGCGACCCGCAACTTCCTGTTCTCTCGGGTGCTGATCTACGCCATCGTCGGTCTGTCGGTGACAATTCTGTCCGGTTGGGCGGGCCAGCTCAGCCTCGGCCAGTTCGCCTTTGTCGGATTGGGAGCCCTGACGGCCACCGCGCTCGTCGGGCGGGGCATGAGCTTTCCCGTGGCTGTTGCCTACGCCACCGTCGCCGGGGTGTTCGCGGCGATCGCTGTCGGGTTTCCGGCGCTACGGGTGCGCGGCCTGTTTCTCGCCGTCACGACGCTTGCCTTTGCCGTGGCCGCCTCCAACTGGATCTTCAGTCTCCACTTCCTGACCAACGGCCAGGGGATCCTGATCATGCCGCGGGCCAAGCTCTTGGGCGTCTTGGACCTTCGCTCCCAGCGTACGTACTACTACCTGTGCCTCGCCCTGTTGGTGGTCTGCACCGCGATGGTCGCCCGTCTCCGAACGACCGGTGTCGGACGCTCCCTGATCGCGGTGCGCGACAACGAATCGGCGGCGTCGTCGTTCGCGGTGTCGCCGACGATCTCCAAGCTCACCGCTTTCGCCCTCGGCGGCGGTCTCGCCGCTCTGGCCGGCGCCCTGCTGGCCGGCCTCGAGATCGAGGTGGGCAACAACACGTTCGGGCCGCAGCTCTCCCTCCAAGTGGTGGCGATGGTCGTGATAGGCGGGTTGGGCTCGGTAACCGGCGCCATTCTCGGTGCCGTGTACGTGGTCGGCCTTCCCGCGCTCTGGAACAACTCGCCGACCGTCGGCCTCCTGACGAGCGGGGTGGGGCTCCTGATCCTGTTGCTGTACCTCCCCGGCGGCCTCATCGAGGTGCTCCACCGGATCCGAGACGCCCTCCTCGGTCTGGCCGCCCGGCGCCTGCCTCCGGCCGCTCCCGTTGTGCCGGTCGGAGTGTCCGCCCGGCCGCTTCCAGCGCGGGCGGCGGGTCGTCCCAGCGACCCTGACGTTCCCGCCCTGGAGGCCGCGGACGTGGCTGTCCACTTCGGCGGGCGCAGCGCGCTCGATGAGGTGAGCATCACCGCCAACGCCGGTGAGGTCGTCGGCCTTATCGGCTCGAACGGTGCCGGCAAGTCGACTCTGCTGAACGTGGTGAGCGGCTTCGTGGCCGTTGACCGTGGCAGCATCAGGCTCTTCGGCACCGACGTCACCGGCCTGCCGGCGCACGAGCGCGCCGGCCACGGAATCGGGCGCGTGTTCCAGGATGCGCGGCTGTTCAGCGACCTGACGGTGCGCGAGACCGTGAAGATCGCGCTGGAGGCGCACGAGCGCAGCGAGCTGATTCCTTCGCTTCTCGGGCTGCCCCCTTCACGCCGCGCCGAAGACCAAAAGACGCTCGAGGCTGCCGACTGCATCGGCTTTCTCGGGCTCGGTCGCTACGCCGATGCCTTCGTCGGCAACCTGTCGACCGGCACTCGGCGCATCGTCGAGTTGGCCTGCCTGCTGGCCCAGAACGCCTCCCTCCTGCTTCTGGACGAGCCGACAGCGGGCGTGGCGCAGCGCGAGACCGAGGCCTTCGGTCCCCTCATCAAGCGCATCCAGGCCGAGCTCGGCGCGACCATCGTGTTGATCGAACATGACATTCCGCTGGTCATGAGCATCTCGGACCGCGTCTATTGCCTGGCCGCGGGACGGTGCATCGCCGAGGGTCTCCCGGAGCAGGTCCGGCGAGACCCGGCCGTGGTCGCCGCCTACCTCGGCACCGACCAGCGGGCCATCGCCCGCAGCGGTGCGGCAGCAACGAGCGGGCCGCGTCGACGCCGATGACACCCGTCGCCATGTTCAGCAAGCGTCTCGGCTGCACCGAGGGCCAGGTGTACACCATGCTCATCGGGCTGGTGGTTGGCGTCCTGCTGACGGTCACGGGCCTTCCAGCGGTGCTGCGCACCCGACCGGTGGCTGCTGCCAGCCCGGTCAGCCCAGGGCCGAGCGCCGATGCCAGCGCAGCGCCGCCCACCACCGTGCCTGGGCCAAGCTCCTTGGTGCCGTCGGACACGCAGCCAGTACAGCCGCCGTCGGCGCCGGTCGTGGCCTCACCTGGAATCAGCGAGGGGCCGGCGCCATCATCAGCGCCGGCCGCCGTGGCTCCCAGCCCGCCAGTCGAGGGCCCGAACCCGGTACCGCCGCCGGGCACCATCAGCACGTTCGCCCGCGTCGACCATCCCGGGGTACCCGGCGGGCTGGCCACCACCAGCGACGGAACCGTCTACGTGACGACCGACAACGGCTCGCGGCACGGTGACCGCGGCCCGTCGCACGTGTTCTCGTTCGACGCGGCCGGCAACCAAACGGCCAACCGCATCGTCTCTGGCCAGCCGAACGGACATGTCGACGGGTTGACCGGTGCGGCCGTCGATCCGGTCACCGGTTCGCTGGCCGTGCTCGAGCCAGACAGCGCCCGCATCCTGAGCTTGGACATGGCCTCCGGGAGTCAGCACCTCATGGCGCTCATCCCGGACCTGCCGGCCTGCCTCGTCTCCCTCGGCGCCAACCCGTGCGAACCGGGCGCGGCCGACCACAAGCCTTTTCCCGTGGCGGCGGTCTATGACGCGGAACGTGACCTGTTCGTGACCGACCCCGCCCAGGACACCATCTGGCGCCTCCGGCCCGGGGAAAAAACGCCCGAGGTGTGGTACCAGTCCACCGACTTCTCGATGGGGGACGGACCGAGCGGGGTGGCGCTGAGCCGCGGAGCGCTCGAGTTCACCGTAGGTACGAGCGTGCATCCCTCTGACCTCGACGCCGGTGGCCTTTACCGCGTCGCCATTGGCGCCGACGGCAGTGCCGGTCCGCTCACCCTGGTGACGGCGTTCCAGCGGGGTGACGAGCCGGGCCCGCTGGTCGTGGGCGGCAGCGGCACCGCCTACGTGGTGTTGCGTCGCACGGGCGCCATCGTTTCCGTGGCGCCGAGCGGATCGGTGTCAGGCCAGCTCAGCCCGCCCGGGAAGGGTGCCGTCCCGCTGACCACCCCGGCGGCTCTGGCCCTGACGCCGGGCCGGCTGCTCGTGGCCAACGGGGGAGCGAGCGACCTTCCGGCCGACTGGGCGGTTCTTGCCGTCGCGGTCGAGGACGGGCCGGCCCAACAATGAGGAGGGGTGCAGGCTGATGTCGTCTGACCGAGGAATCGACGTCGGGCTCCGGAGCCGGCGCGCCACCTACACGCTGATCATCGGCGTTGTGATCGGCATGTTGGCGGCGGGCCTTGGGATCCCGTTCGTGTTCGGAACGCCGCTCGACAGCGGCAACCGAGTGGCTTTCAGTCCGCTAGGAGGGGTCACCCCCGGCACGGTCGCCGGCGGCTCAGGGGGCGCCGGAGGCAGCGCCGGATCAGCCGCAGGGTCGCCGTCGGGACCCCCGTCGGGTCCGAGCGGCGGCCCGACCGGCGGCGGTGGACTGGCAACCTCCAGCGGCGGGTCTCCGATCGGTTCCGCGTCGCCGGCCGGGGGGACGATTCTCAGCGGCAGCCCGCCCGTCTCTGGGCTGACGGCGAGTGACCGGGGAGTGACGGCCACGACCATCACGGTGGCCTTCCTCATCGTCGACCTGGGATCGGTCGGCAAGCTCGGCTTTGGCGTGCCCGGGTACGACCCCAAGGCCCAGGAGAGCTACGACTCGACGTTTGTCAACACGATCAACAATCACGGCGGAATTCTCGGACGCAAGATCGTGCCTCTGTACGTGAGCTACGACCCGACGAACATGTCGACGGAGCAGGCCGCCTGCATCACCGCGACCCAGGACCACGCCATCTTCGCCGCCGTCGACAGCGGCGGCGGCCTCGCCTTTCAACCGCAGCTGTGCTTCACGCAGCAGAACCACACCCCCCTGATCGACCTCGGCTCGTTCGGCACACCCCAGGACGTGTACCAGCAGTCAGGGGAGAATTTCTTCACCACCAACCCGTCGGGGCTGCGGTCGCTGGCCAATGCGGCCTACCTTCTGGCCAGCCAGGGCCTCCTCAAGGGCAAGCACATCGGCATCCTCGACCGGGACTTCCCTGGCACCGTCCAGACGGTGAAGGACGGCATGATCGCGACTCTCAAGCAGTACGGATATCAGGTGTCGTATCG
>Ga0307477_10002384_pt1 | contig 14621 bp, 17 predicted proteins | sample atmos_gasesECM2C_FD_203316 | JGI IMG/M metagenome (GOLD analysis project Ga0307477, IMG submission 203316) | Hardwood forest soil microbial communities from Morgan-Monroe State Forest, Indiana, United States - atmos_gasesECM2C_515 | ecosystem: Environmental > Terrestrial > Soil > Temperate...
CGGGGTCGCCTGACGGCACATGTGCCGTCAGGAACCGCACCCATTCTCGGCGCGCTCAATCGACCGAGCCGCGCGGCACGACCCACTCGACCGGCTGATCGGTGACGGTGGCGATCAGGTCGAAGTCGGCGTCGTAGTGCAGCACGGTCAGCCCGGCGCGCTCGGCGGCCGCGGCGACCATCAGGTCGGGGATCCCGGCGGCGCGGTGCAGTCCGCGCTCGGCCAGCAGGCCCTGGACCTCGATCGCGCGGTCGAGTACAGGCTGGTCGATCGCGACACGGCTGTATCTCAGAGCGATGTCAGTCCGCCGCTCGCGGTGCTCCTGGCCGGAGCGGACGCTGTAGAGCTGCTCGAGCGCGGTGACCGAGCACACCGCGATCAGCCCTTTCGAGACTCTCCGCCTAAGCACAGCGGCTACAGGCGGCTTGTTTGCGCGCGCGAGAGCGCTGTTGTCTATGAGATGGGTGGGGTTGGCCACGCCCGACTCATAATCTCGGGGTTGCGCAGATCCTCGTTTTCTTCGTACCAAGCCATTAGCCTCTCGCCCGCCTCGCGGCGCAGAACCTCGAGCAGGGCCTCGTGCACCGTGTCCTTCACGCCCTTCGTGCCCAGGATCTCGCGCACCTGCGAGAGCATATCCTCGTCGATTTCCAATGTGGTTCGTCTCACGCTTCCTGTATAGCATGAACTTGTCTCCATATGCATAGATTTTCTTCTTTCCATGTGACTTGTTCATCATTTCAGGGCATAACTCGCATGGCGAGCGAGCCTGCGACGATGGCTTTCAGTCGATCCCTACGTTGTTGTCGTCGCCATGACCAATCCGACACCCCCCTTTAACGACGAGCACGAGGAGCTGCGGACCTCCATCCGCGGCTTCATCGACCGTGAGCTGGCGCCCCACTCGCAGCGATGGGAGGAGGCGGAATGGTTTCCGGACGAGGTCTTCGGAAAGCTCGCCGCGCAGGGTCTGCTCGGCTTGAAGTACCCGACCGAGCTGGGCGGGCAGGGCGGCGACTACCTGCACGAGGCGGTCATGTGCGAGGAGATGGCCCGCATCGGCTCGGGTGGCACGGCGGCGGGGATCGGCGCGCACGTCAACATCGCCACGCCCCCCATCTGGAAGTTCGGCACCGACGAGCAGAAGCAGCGCTATCTCGTGCCCGCGATCCGCGGGGAGAAGATCGGCGCGCTCGGCATCACCGAGCCCGGCGCCGGCTCGGACGTGGCGGGCATCGCCACGCGCGCCGAGCGCGTGGACGGCGGCTGGGTGGTGAACGGCGAGAAGACCTACATCACCAACGGCGTGCGCGCGCACTTCATCGTCACCGCCGCCAGGACCATGCCCGAGGGCGGGCAGCCGGATGACTCGGGCGGCGCGCAATCCGGCGAGGCCGGACGCCGAGCCCGCGCCAGGCACGAGGGCATCTCGTTCTTCATCGTCGATCGCGGCGAGGGCGTCGAGTCGGCCAAGCTGGAGAAGCTCGGCTGGCACGCCTCGGACACGGCCACGATCGCCTACCAGGACGTGTTCGTGCCGGAGGACCGCCTGCTCGGGGAGCTGCACGGCGGCTTCAAGCTGATCATGGCCAACTTCCAGTGGGAGCGCCTGGCGATGGCCCTGGGCGCCGTCGGCGCGATGCGCCTGGCCTGGGAGCGCACCGCCCAGTTCGCACACGAGCGCCAGGCGTTCGGGCGCTCCCTGTCCGGCCATCAGGTCATCCGCCACAAGCTCGCCGACCTCGCCGCGAGCGCCTATCAGGCGCGCTGCGTCACCTACGACGCGCTGCGCCGCTTCGTCGCGGGCGAGGAGCCCCTGCGCGAGGTCACGATGGCCAAGCTCCTGACGCAACGCGCGTGCTTCGAGCTGATGGACGAGTGCCTGCAGATCCACGGTGGCGCCGGTTACATGCGCGAGGTCTGGGTCGAGCGCGCCGCGCGCGACGCGCGCCTGGGACCGATCGGCGGCGGCAGCGATGAGATCATGCGCGAGATCCTGGGGCGGATCTTGGAGGCGCCGAGCGCGCCGTAGGAAACAGGTCGGCGCCCGACCCGAGACACGCGTCCGGCGCCGCATCCGGCCGGCACCCGCTCACAAGGCCGGGACGGATAGTCTCCCGGCCCCAAAACGACAGACGACAACCAGAGAAGAAGCGAGGAACAATCATGGGAGTACTCGACGGCAAGGCGGCGATCGTCACGGGTTCGGCGCGCGGGATCGGGCGCGCGACGGCCGAGCTGCTCTCCGAGCAGGGCGCGAAGGTGCTGATCAACGACCTCGACGGCGACGTCGCCAAGCAGGCGGCTGAGGAGATCGCCGGCGAGACGACCGTGTTCGCGGGCGACCTCACCAAGCCCGGCGCGCCCGACCAGCTCGTGCAGGCCGCGATCGACGCCTTCGGGCAGATCGACATCATCGTCAACAACGCCGGCTACACGATCGACGCGCCCGTGCACAAGATGTCCGACGAGCAGTTCCAGGCGATGATCGACATCCACACGGTCGTCCCCTTCCGCGTCATCCGCGCGGCCGCCCCGCACCTGCGCGAGCCCGCGAAGTCCGAGCGCGAGGAAGGCAAGGAGGTCTTTCGCAAGATCGTCAACGTCTCCTCCACCTCCGGCACCTTCGGCAACGCCGGCCAGGCCAACTACTCGGCCGGCAAGGCGGGCGTCGTGGGCCTGACGAAAACGATCGCCAAGGAGTGGGGCCAGTTCAAGGTCAACGTCAACGCGGTCGCCTTCGGCTTCATCGACACGCGCCTCACGCAGGCCAAGGTCGACGACAACACGATGGAGATCGGCGGCGAGAAAGTGCAGCTCGGTATCCCCGAGCAGATGCGCCAGATGGCCTCGATGCTGATCCCGCTCGGCCGCCCCGCCACGCCCGAGGAGGCGGCGGGGGGCGTCTTCTTCCTGTGCACCCCCTGGTCGAACTACGTGCACGGCCAGACGCTGCACATCACCGGTGGGCTGTTCGGGGGAATGACCGGCTGAGCAACGCCCACGCGCCGCGCGATGCTGCCCTTCGAGCAGCTCGCGCGGTGCACAAACCACTGTTGCGAGAGCGAGCCAGAGCGCCTACAGTCGAACGGCACGCTCTCAATCAGGAGGCATTCATGAATACGTATGTGATTCTTCGCCGCGGAGGCTGGCGCTCTCCGGAGGACCTGCAGGCGGCGGCCGAGCGCTCGAAAAAAGTCGGCGACGAGGAGATGTCGGACGACATTCGTTGGATTCGCAGCTACGTCCTGCAAGAGGACGGAGGCTCCGTGGGCACGGTCTGCGTCTATCAGGCGAGCAGCCCCGAGGCGATCCGCGAGCACGCCGCACGCGCCGACTTGCCCGCGGATGAGATCATCGCGGTCGCGGATACGGTCCTCGTGCGCCCCGACCCCGAGCAGGCCTCCGCGTAGCAGGGCCGCGGTTAGCTCGCGACGACGGCGCCCCTGAGATCCAGCTGGCAGCCGGAGAAGTACGCCCCGGCGGGCGAGGCCAGGTACGCGACCAGCGCGCCCACCTCGCCCGGGGCGGTGGTGTCGCCGGGAGCGATCGTCACCACCGTGATCTCATGCCGCGCCCACTCGACCGAGAGCGTGCGCGCCAGGTTCTCAAGCCCCGCGCGCGCGGCATCCGCCTGCTCGCCCGCTCCCGGCGCGGGCGCGAGATAGACGATCCGCCCGCCATTGTCAGAGGGCAGAAAGACGCCGTTGACGATCGCCCGGGTCGCATCCCAGGCGCCGTCCAGACATCCCCGTAAGCCCTCGGCCGCGAACAGGGCGGCGGCGTCCACGACTAGCATGTCCAGGCCGCCAGGCGGGGAAGCGCCGTCCAACGCCGGGACGTACGTAATCGCGGCCGGGACTCGATCCATCGTGTCGTCCTCCACGGCGGTCTCGTACACATGCGCGTGCACGCGGGCGCCCAGCCGCTCGCAGGTCTCTCTCACGGCCCGCCCGAGCGAGGGTCCCTCTCCGGCGTCCACCACGAGCACGGCGACGCTCTCCAGCAGGCCGTCGCGCAGCAACTCCGAGGCGGACACGCCTACTGCACGGCGACGCGGCGGGCACTGCCCTCAGAGCGGCGTGCCGCGCGGGCTCGCTCCAGCGCCCCCTTGCGACCGTGCTCCTCCAGGCCCGCGTAGAGCGAGCGGATCTCGGTGAGGATCGCGTCGGCAACCGCCTGCTGCTGCTCGCGCGTCGGGTTCTCGATCCGCTCCCAGCGTAGGGCGTCGCCGTACTGGACGGTGACCTGGGGAAAGCGCAGGCGCTTCCAGTTGCGGATGCGCGAGGAGCCGTGGATGGCGATCGGCACGATCGGCGCACCCGTCTCCAGGGCGAGGCGACCGATGCCGCGCTTGGCCTCGGTGGCCATCTGGCCTGTGCGCGAGCGCCCCCCCTCACAGTACATCGTGATCGCGCCGCCGCGGCTGAGGATCGTCTCGGCGGTGATGAACGTCTCCTCGTCGCGGGCGCCGCGGCGTACGGGAAATACCCCCCCGGGGCTGTAGATGTAGCGCATCGGAAACGAGAACAGCTGTGACTTGGCCATGAAGCGGACCTTGCGGCGGATGTAGCAGCCCATCAGGAAGTGGTCCATGAACGAGAAGTGGTTGGGGGCGAGGATCACCGCGCCACGACCGGGGACCTTCTCGGAGGAGATGGAGCGCACGCGCAGGAGCGTGTAGGCATACAGCGAGGTGAGCAGACGCGTGGCCTCGTACACCCAATTCGGTTCGCGCGTGCGCGCGCGGGCGTGAAACTGGTCGAAGTACTCCTTCGGCCGGGGGTCCGCATAGACCTGTTCGCGCATCGGTGCGAGATCGCTCATCTGATCGGACTACGTCGCAGGGGCATGGAAGTTACGCGCGTGGGCCGGCGCTGAGAGTGCGCCCCAGCGCGTCCCGCCAGCCGTCGAGCAGACGCGAACGCTCCTCGGCGGACATGCGGGGCTCATAGCGGCAGCGCTCGCGCCGGGATGACGCGATGTCCGAGACCGTGCACTCACCGGCACCGACGCCCGCAAGGTAGGCGGCGCCCAGGGCGGTCGTCTCAGAGGTCTCCGCGAGCACGACGGGCACGCCGAGGATGTCGGCCTGGAATTGCATCAGCCAGGCGTTGGCGGTGGCGCCGCCGTCGACGCGCAGCTCCGCGAGGACTTGCCTGGAGGAATCCTCCATCGCGCGGACGGCGTCGTGGGTCTGGTAGGCGATCGCCTCGAGCGTCGCGCGCGCCAGATGGGCGCGCGTGGAGCCACGGGTGAGGCCGACGATCGCGCCACGCGCGTGGGGATCCCAGTGGGGCGAGCCCAGACCGGTGAGGGCGGGGACGAAATAGACACCATCGTTGGAATCGAGCGACGCGGCCAAGGACTCCGTGTCGGCGGCGGAGTCGATGACGTGCAGGCCATCGCGCAGCCACTGCACGGCCGCGCCTGTGACAAAGATCGCGGCCTCCAGGGCGTAGGTCGTGGATGCGCCGATCCTCCAGGCGACGGTGGCCAGCAGGCCGGGAGCGGGCTTCTCGGGCGGGGAGAACCCAGCGTTCAGGAGCGCGAAGGAGCCGGTGCCGTAAGTGTTCTTGCCCAGCCCCGGGTCGACGCAGGCCTGACCGAACAGCGCGGCCTGCTGATCGCCGGCGACACCCGCGAGCGGGACGGCATGACCGTGCAGCGATGAGGGCAGCGTCTGCGCGAACACGCCCGCGCTGGGACGGACTTCGGGCAGGGCGCGCGCGGGGACGTCGAACAGATCGAGCAGCTCGGGGTCCCAACGGCCGGCGGAGATGTCATAGAGGAGCGTGCGCGAGGCGTTCGAGGCGTCGGTCAGATGCTCGCCGGTGAGCTTGAACGCGAGCCATGAGTCGATCGTCCCGAACACGGCACGACCATCCCGCGCCCGTTCGCGCAGGCCGGGGACGTGCTCCAGCAGCCAGGCGATCTTCGTGGCGGAGAAGTAGGGGTCGAGCACGAGGCCGGTGCGCGCGCGAATGAGCGGCTCGTGCCCGCCGGCGCGCAAGCGCTCGCACAGCGGCGTGGTGCGGCGGTCTTGCCAGACGAGCGCGCGATGCAGGGGCTCGCCGGTGGCCGGATCCCATGCACAGACGGTCTCGCGCTGGTTGGCGATCGCCACCGCGGCGAGCTCGCCGGGACGGATGTCGCCGGCGTCCGCGAGCGCCTCCCCGGCCACGGCGTGCGTGACCGTCCACAGTTCGGCGAGGTCGTGCTCGACCCAGCCGGGCTGGGGGAAGTGTTGGCGAAACTCACGGTAGGAGCGCCCGATGGGCTCGAAGTCGGAGTCATAGACGAAGCACGTCGTGCCCGTCGTCCCCTGATCGATGGCCAGGATCACAGCGCGAGCCTACCGCCGCGCAAAATACACCCGCGCGAAGTCGAGCAGTTGGCGGGCGCGGTGCACAAAGCCCGCGGGGGTGCGACCGGTGGCGCGGTGAGCGAGTGGGAGGTCGATCTCGACCACACGATGACCGCAGCGAACGGTGTCGATCGTCATCCCGACCTCCATGCCGAAGCCGGAGGCGAACGGCAGGACATCGCGCACGACGCCCGCGCGCAGCGCGCGCTGGCCGGAGATGGGCGCGCGCGTGGATAGGCCGCAGCGACGGCGGATGGCCCAGTGCGCGAAGGCGAGCGCCAGACCAAACCCGCCACCCACACGCGTGGCAAACGCGGCGACGGCCAGACCGGCGTCGTCCTCGCGTCCGAGCGCGTCCACGAGCGCTCCCAGCTCCCGCGCGGAATCGCCGAGGTCACCATCGCAGAGAACCAGGATCGCCTCAGGGGCTTGATCGGCGATGGCTCGGTCGGGGAGATCGGTGGATGAGTGTTCTAAACCGGCGTTAGCGCGCGCGCTAACGCCCAAAAAGTTAATGCTCGCCAGCGCCGCCTGCACCCCCGCGGTCATCGCCTGGCCCTTGCCGATCACGCGTGGACTGCGCACGACCGTCGCGCCGGCGGCGCGTGCGAGCTCGGGGGTGGCATCGGTCGAGCCGTCGTCGGCGACCCAGACGGGCGCCCCGGGAAAGGCGAGCGCGAGCGCGGCGAGCGTGGAGGAGATGCGCTCGGCCTCGTTCAGGGCGGCGACGACGATGAGGATGTCCGGAGTCATGGATGAGTCGGCCCCAGAGGCTATTGTCCGCCGCGGTTCTCGGCAATCGAGCCTCGGGGAGACGCTGAGGCTCCGCAATCAGGAGGCGCATGGCGTGACTGGCGTGGAGGCCCATATCACGGGCACTGTGTGGAAGATCGAGTGCGAGGTGGGAGACGAGATCGAGGAGGGCGACACGGTCGCGATCCTCGAGTCGATGAAGATGGAGATGCCGGTCGAGGCCGAAGACGCGGGCACCGTGACGGAGATCCGCTGCGAGGAGGGTCAGGCCGTTAACGAGGGCGACACGCTGGTCGTGCTGGAATAGAAGGGTGTCCGCCGTGAGCCATCAGCGCGAGTTCGCCGAGGGCAAGCTGCTCGTGGACGAGCCCACTCGGGGGGTCGTGCGGCTGACGATCTCCAACGTGCAGAAGCGCAACGCGCTCGACCATCCGATCCTCGACGCGATCACGGCGACGCTCGCCGAGTATGCCGATCCAGACGGAGCGATCCGCTGCCTCGTGTTGACGGGCGCCGGCGGGATGTTCTCGGCGGGGTACGACATCGGCGAGATCCCCGAGGGTGAGTTCGAGGAGCAGGCCGAGCGTCTGGTCGCGCACCCGTTCACCGCAGCGATCGACGCGCTGGAAGCGTTTCCCTGGCCGACGCTGGCGGCGTTGCCGGGGCACACGATCGGCGGTGGGCTTGAGCTGGCGCTGACCTGCGACCTGCGGGTGGCACAGGAGGGCATCAAACTGGGCATGCCGCCGGCGAAGCTCGGACTCGTGTATTCACACACCGGGCTGCGGCGGTTCATCGACGCGATCGGCGTGGCGCGCACGCGCGAGCTGTTCCTGCTCGGCAAATACATCGACGCCTCGACGGCCCTCGCTTGGGGGCTGATCAACCGCGTCGCGCCGGCGGATGATCTGGAAGCGATGACGGCGGCGCTTGCCGGCGAGTTGGCGGGCAATGCGCCGCTGGCCCAACTCGGCAACAAGCGCGTTATCGCCGCATTGCTGCGGGCGGAGGGGAGGTTGGACGAGGGCATCGAACGGGAGTTGATCGAGTTGCGTCGCGCCTCGTTCGCCTCGGCCGACATGCGTGAGGGGATGCGGGCGTTCGCGCAGCGGCGCGCGCCCGAGTGGCGCAACGAGTAAGCCCCACTCGCCGCCATTCTGGGGTGGGCTAGCCGTCCGGACCGGCGCATAACGTGAGGGAATGCCGCCACTGATCACCCGCGAGGAGGCCGTGAGCCTGGGCGAGATCGAGGATCACGCCGAGATCGAAGCGCTCGTCGAGCGCGCTTGGGCGGCGCGGGTGGAGCGGTTCGAGGACGCGACCGACATGTGCTCGCTGGTCAACGCCAAGTCGGGTGGGTGTGCAGAGGACTGCGGGTTCTGCGCGCAGTCGCGGTTCGCCGAGGCCGAGACGCCGATGCACGCGATGATGAGCCCCGAGCAGATCCTCGAACACGCTAAGGCCGCCGAAGCCGCGGGGGCCCATCGGTTCTGCATGGTCACACAGGGACAGGGGCTGTCCAAGCGCGACTTCGAGAAGATCCTCGAAGGCGCGCGCATGGTCGCCGAGCAGACCAACCTCAAGCGGTGCGCGTCGATCGGGCACATGTCCGCAACGCGCGCGCGGGCGTTGCGTGAGGCGGGCATTCAACGCGTGCATCACAACGTCGAGACCGCCGAGAGCTATTACGACGAGGTCTCGACCACCGTACGCTATGAGGGGCGGATCAGGACGATCCAGGCCGTGCGCGAGGCCGGCCTGGAGACGTGCGTCGGAGGCATCCTCAACCTCGGCGAGAGCCGTGCGCAGCGCGTGGAGATGGCCTTCGAGCTCGCGGCGATCGACCCGACGAGCGTGCCGATCAACCTGCTGAACCCCAGGCCGGGGACGAAGTTCGGGGACCGCGAGGCGATCGATCCGTGGGAGGCGGTCAAGTGGATCGCGATCTTCCGATTGATCCTGCCGGAGGCGCTGTTCAGGCTGTGCGGAGGCCGTGTGGAGAACCTCGGCGAGCTGCAACCGCTGGCGGTGAAGGCGGGGCTGAACGGCGTGATGATGGGCAATTTTCTGACGACCCTCGGCTCCGAGCCCGAGGAAGACCGAGCGATGTTCGAGGAGCTGGGGCTGAACGTTGCGCGCCAGCCGGATAACGGCGCGAATCCGCGCCCGGACAACCGCTCGGGCTGGTTGGATGGGGAGACACCGGACGTCGTGGAGGAGCTGCTCACGCGGGTAACCCCGAGCGGCGCGGACGCGGACGGTGGGGGCACGAGCGGGCGTGACGGCGATACCCCCGCCCTGAACGTCCGCCTGTGGGACCCCTCTACGCAACTGCGGTTCAAGGCCAAGCGCAACGTCCCGCCACGTCCCGACGGCGCGACAAACAAGGTGCCGGTCGGCTGAGACGGCGTATGGACCGATGAACGAGATCGAGCAGCGCCTGCAAGAGCTGGAGCGCCTCGGACTCGATCGGCGCCTGCGCATGGTGAGCGGACCGCAGGGGCCGCGGGTGCTGCTCGATGGCAAGCCCGTGCTGCTGCTGTGCTCGAACAACTACCTCGGCCTCACCGACCATCCGCGCGTGCGCGAGGCGGCGGCGGAGGCGGCGATGCGCTGGGGAGTGGGCGCGGGCGCGTCGCGGCTGGTTTCGGGCACGATGACGATCCACCGTCGCCTGGAGCAGCGCCTGGCGGCGTTCGAGCGCTGCGAGGAGTGCGTGCTGTTCGGCTCCGGCTACCTCGCCAACGCCGGCGCGATCGGCGCGCTGGCGGGGCGTGGCGACACGGTGTTCTCGGACGAGCTGAACCACGCCTCGATCGTGGACGGATGCAGGCTCGCGCGCGCCGAGGTGGTCGTTTACGGGCACGGCGACATGGGTCATCTCGACCGGCTGCTGAGCCGTCACCGCGGCGCCGGCCGCCGCCTGATCGTGACCGACTCGGTGTTCTCGATGGATGGCGACGTGGCGCCCCTGGTCGAGATCGTCGAGCTGGCGCGAGCGCACGGCGCGCGTACGATCGTCGACGAGGCGCACGCCACCGGCGTGCTCGGCCCGGACGGACGGGGAGCGGTCGCGCAGGCCGAGCTGGAGGGGGAGATCGACATCGTGATCGGCACGCTCGGCAAGGCGCTCGGCTCCTACGGGGCGTACGCGTGCGCGCGCCGCGAGACGATCCGCTATCTGATCAACACGGCGCGTCCGCTGATCTTCTCGACCGCCCCGCCACCGCCCGCGGTCGCGGGCGCACTGGCCGCGCTGGAGCTGCTGGAACAGCGCCCCCATCGCGTGCAGCGACTGCGCTCCAACGCGCGCGTCCTGCGCCGCGCGCTGAGCGCCGAAGGCATCCCCGCTCAGGACGTGGAGATGCACATCGTCCCCGTGATCGTCGGCGATGAGCGTGACGCGACGAACCTGTGCGAGGCGGCGCTTGCGCGAGGCGTGTTCGCCCAGGCGATCCGCCCGCCGACGGTCGCCCCGGGCACGTCGCGGCTGCGGCTGGCGGTGATGGCCAGTCATACCGCCGAGGAGCTGCGCGAGGCGGCGCGAGTCATCGGAGCGGCGGCACGCGAGCTGGGGCTCGACCTGCAGATGACGGCCTCGCGCGCGGCGCGAGCCTCGGGGCGCGCGATCGAGGTCGACGAGCTGGAGCGGCAGGTCTCGACGTTTGCGCCAACCGTCGTTCCGCCAAGTTCAGCGCCCAGGCCTGGCTCGCCGATGCAGGTCCCATTCGACGGCGAGCGCGACGTCGTCGTCCATCGCGCGGCCTAGCCAGCCTGCCTGGAGCCTGGAGCGGGTTAGATGCGCGGGCTGTTCGTCACCGGTACCGGAACCGGCGTCGGCAAGACTGTCCTGAGCGCGGCGCTGCTCGCCGCGATGTCCACCGCCGGGGTACGGGTGCGTGCGCACAAGCCCGTGGTGACCGGTCTGGACGACCCTTCGGAGACCGCGTGGCCGCCGGACCACGAGCTACTCGCCGGTGTCGCGGGCATGACGCCCGAAGAAGTGGCGCCGCTGCGCTACGGCCCCGCCGTCTCGCCCCATCTCGCGGCCAGGCTCGCGGGCGAGACGATCGACCCGGCAGAACTGGTCGCGCGCGCGCGGGCAGCGAGTAGCGACGCAGACCAAAGAAATGGTGCACTGATCGTCGAGGGGGTCGGCGGCCTGTTAGTGCCGCTCGCGGACGATTTCACCGTGCGCGATCTCGCCGCCGCGCTCGGGCTGCCAGTCGTGATCGCGGCGAATCCGGGGCTCGGCACGATCAACCACACACTGCTGAGCATCGAATCGGCACGCGCGGCGGGACTGGACGTGCGCGCAGTGGTGCTTACCCCGTGGCCCCAGGCGCCGGGCGAGCTGGAACGCTCCAACCGTGACACGATCGCGCGCCTCGGGGAGATCGAGGTCGCGGGTCTCGCCCACATCCCGAATCCCTCCACGGTCGGCCTCGCACGAGCAGGCAGTGCGCTCCCCTGGCAGCGCTGGTGCCCCGAGAGTTTCATCCCAAGCGACGCTTAGCAGCAACATATGGCTGGTCGGATGATGTTTGCGGATGCACCTCCCGCCCGAGGGTTCCGGGGTCGTACCCCCGGAGAAAGGGGGCAAATGACTGGAACGTTGACTGCACTGGCCATCGCTCTGCTCGTCTCAACGCTGGTTATCGACCGGCTGACGAGATAACAGGGCGCCCTGGCGGCCGCGGTACAGACGACTCCGGCGGCCGTCAGGGACTACTTAACCGGAGGGGACCCGGTTACCCGGGTCCCTCGGAGGCGCAAATGCCCGAAGCATTGAGCGCACTAGCCGTCCGCAGTGTAACCCACCATCCGATGGAACTCAACATGCGGTCTCAGCTCTCGCTGGCAGCAGCCACCACCGCCCCGCTCACAAGCGCTAGATCCTCCTTGCCGATGACATACGGCGGCATTGTGTAGATCAGGTCGCGGAACGGGCGCAGCCACACTCCCCGATCGACCGCGATCGCCGTCGCGGTGGGAACGTCGACCTCACGATTGAGTTGCACCACACCAATCGCGCCCAGCACGCGCACGTCCACGACCCCCGGCAGCTCCCGCGCGGGCTCTAGCCCCGCGCGCAGGCCCCGCTCGATCCCCCCCACCTGCTCGCGCCAGCCCCCGTCGGCGAGCAACTCCAGTGACGCCAGCGCGACCGAGCACGCGAGTGGGTTGGCCATGAACGTCGGCCCGTGCATCAACCCGCCGCCCTCGCCACCGGAGACGGCCTCGGCAACCGCGGGGGTGCACAGTGTCGCGGCGAGCGTCATATAGCCGCCGGTGAGCGCCTTGCCGACGCACATGACATCGGGGAGCGATGACGATGCCACCCCCGCGTGCTGGCACGCGAACAGCTCGCCGGTGCGCCCAAACCCGGTGGCGATCTCATCGAGCACGAGCAGCAGCCCGTGCTCGTCGCACAACTGCCGCAGCAGCGCGACGCACTCGGGCGCGTACACCCACATCCCGCCGGCGCCCTGTACCACGGGCTCGACGATCACCGCCGCCAGCTCGTGCGCGTGCGCGGCGATCAACTCGCTGACGTGCGCCGCCCAGCGCTCGTCCAGACCGGCGTCGAACCCCGCGGGCGGGCGCTCGGCGAACACGTGCTCGGCGAGCGCACCGGCGAATAGGCTGTGCATGCCGCCGATCGGATCGCACACGGCCATCGCGCCGAACGTGTCGCCGTGATAGCCGCCCCGCACGGTCAGCAGCCGCGTGCGCTTCGCATGCCCCAGCGCGCGCTGGTACTGGAGCGCAAGCTTGATCGCGACCTCCACCGCCACCGAACCGGAGTCGGCGAGGAACACGCGCTCCAGGCCCTCCGGCGCGAGCTCGACCAGCCGCTGCACCAGGCGTATCGCCGGCTCGTGCGTGAGCCCGCCGAACATCACGTGCGCCATCTGACCCAACTGCTCGCGCACGGCCTCGTCCAGCGCGGGATGGCGATAGCCGTGGATCGCGCACCACCACGACGCCATCCCGTCGATCAGCTCGCGGCCGTCCGCCAGTCGCAGGCGCACGCCCCGCGCGGACACGACCGGCAGCGGTTGCGGAGGCGCCGCGGGCAGACCGCCGTAGGGATGCCACACGCGCTCGCGGTCGAGCGCCAGTAAGGCCCGCCAGTCCGACAGGTCCGGGTCCTAGTCCTCGTATATGACGAAGTCCCGCTTGCGTGCGCCGCACACCGGGCAGAACCACGTGTCGGGGATGTCCTCGAACGCCGTCCCCGCGGGAATACCACCGTCGGGGTCACCGTCGTCGGGGTCGTAGATGTAGCCGCAGGACTCGCAGATCCAGCGTTGCAGGGTCTTGGTCACGTTCATGATCGGAACATTACCGTCCACCCGCGCGGGCGGGTAGGGTGAACAGGCGATGGATTCCAGCGCTCCTGACGATCCTGTCCGCGAACGGCCATCCCCCGGCGAGCCCCCACCCGCGGCTACGGGCCCGATCGTCCCGGGTGGGGAGCACAACTCGTATAACCCCGGCGCCGCGACCCGTCCACGCCAGGCCGCGACCGTAATCCTGCTGCGCGGTGGGACGGATGCGCTAGAGGTCCTGCTGGTGCGACGTACACCCAAGGCGAAGTTCATGGGCGGGGTGTGGGTGTTCCCCGGTGGGGCCGTCGACGCAGATGACGGCGATGGCGAGGACGCCGTTTCAGCCGCCGCGATCCGCGAGCTGCACGAGGAGGCCGGCATCGCGTTGGAGGACCCTGGCGAGTTGGTGGCATTCTCGCGCTGGATCACCCCGGCCGAGGTGAAGATTCGCTTCGATACGCACTTCTTCCTCGCTCCCCTGCCGCCCGGCCAGGAGCCGCGCATCGACGGCGAGGAGTGTGTGGAGCACGGCTGGTTCACGCCCCAAGCCGCACTCGACGCCCACGCCGCCGGGAGCATCGTGCTCGTGTTCCCGACGATCGCACACCTCGAACGACTCGTCCCCTTCGTTTCGGTCAACGCCCTGCTCGCACACGCGCGCGAGCTCACGGTCGAGCCGGTGCTGCCGAAGGTGATCGTCGAGGGCGACTCCGCCCGTGTGCTGATGCCTGGCGATCCCGGCTACTGACGCCCGCTCAGACTGGCGGCCGGTCGCGGCCGGTCGCGGCTGGTGAACACCAGCCTCAAGCCTGCTGCGCGGCCACGATGTGCGTGACGGCGTTGATCAACGCCAGGTGCGTGAACGCCTGCGGGTAGTTGCCGAGGTGGCGACCGCTGGAGGCCTCCAGCTCCTCGCCGTAGAGCTCCAGCGGCGAGGAGTAGGCCAGCAGGCGCTCGCAGAGGTGTTCCGCTTCGCGGTCCTCGCCGATCTCCGACAGCGCCGAGACCAACCAGAACGAGCAGATCAAAAACGTGCCCTCCTTGCCGCTCAATCCGTCGTCGGTCTCTTCGGTGCGGTAGCGCATCACGAGCCCGTTCTCGGTCAGCTCGTCGCGGATCGCGCAGACCGTCGCGTGCACGCGTTCGTCGTCGGGCGGCAGGAAACG
>Ga0307477_10002385_pt1 | contig 14612 bp, 11 predicted proteins | sample atmos_gasesECM2C_FD_203316 | JGI IMG/M metagenome (GOLD analysis project Ga0307477, IMG submission 203316) | Hardwood forest soil microbial communities from Morgan-Monroe State Forest, Indiana, United States - atmos_gasesECM2C_515 | ecosystem: Environmental > Terrestrial > Soil > Temperate...
CTTTGCCATGCTGGTCGCGATCCTCGCGGTCGCCGCGATCAACTTCTCGCAAACCGGGCAGCTCAGCTTCGATTGGACCGTGCTGGTTCAGCATCCTGCGGCGGGCATCTGGCATCTACCCGCCGGCCTGGGGACGATCGGCATCCAGCAGCTGCTCTTCATCGGCTTCGGGCTCGCCTTCGCGATCAAGATGCCGATCTTCCCGCTCCATACCTGGTTGCCGCCGGCCTACACCTCGTCGCCGATCCCGGTCGTGATCGTCTTCGCCGGGCTGGTCTCGAAGCTGGGCGCCTACGGGTTCCTGCGCTTCAACCTGTCGCTCTTCCCCGATGCCGCCCACAGCCTGGGCGGACCGCTGGCGGTGCTCGCGACCATCGGCATTCTGTATGGCGCGTTCATGGCGCTGGTTCAAACCGACCTCAAACGGCTGGTCGCGTACGCCTCGATGAGCCACCTCGGCTTCATCGGGCTTGGCATCTTCGCCGGCAATCTCCTCGGCATCGAGGGCGCACTGGTGCAGATGATCAATCACGGCGTGATCATCGCCGCCCTCTTCCTCGTCGTCGGCATGATCGAGCGGCGCGCCGGGACCCGCCTCCGCGGCGAGCTCCGCGGCCTGGCCGCATCCGCCCCGCTGTTCGCGGCCCTGTTCCTGGTGATCTCGCTCGCCGCCCTTGGCCTGCCCGGCCTGAACGGATTCGTGGGCGAGTTCCTCATCATGCTCGGCGCCTGGTCGTCGTTCATCCCGATGGCGGTCGGCGCCGGTATCGGCGTCATCCTGGCGGCCTGGTACGTCCTTCGCTTCTACCAGGGCTCGACGCAAGAGGCGCCGCCGCAGCCGGCCGGCTTCGCTGAGCTCCGGCTCGTCGACGTCGGCGTGCTCACGCCGTTGCTGGCGTTGATGGTGGTGATCGGCGTCAGCCCCGGCTTCTTTCCGGCGGCGGTCGACGCGACCGTCAAGGCGCTTCCGGTGCTGTTGCGATGACGATCAACATCAGCGGCATTGGCATCGACTACGGCGCGATCCTCCCGGAGCTGGTGGTGGCCGGCACCGCCATCGTCGTGCTCTTTCTCGAGCTGGTGGTGCCGCCCGATCGGCGCCGCTGGTTGGCGGCCGTCACGGTGATCGGTCTGCTCGGCGCGCTGGTCGCGACGATACCGCTCTGGGGCCAGAACCGCTCCGCCTTCGGCGATACCGTGATCGCCGACAGCCTGGCCGTCTTCTTCAACGTGGTGCTGATCGCGGTCACCATCCTCACCGTGGCGATCTCGCCGCGATATCTCCAGGCGCTTGACCTCGACTACGGCGAGTACTACATCCTGATCCTGGGCGCCACCGCCGGCATGATGCTGCTGGCGGCTGCCACCAGCTTGATGACGATTTTCCTTGGGATCGAGCTCCTCTCGATTTCGCTCTACGTCCTTTCGGGCTTCGCGCGCACGGCACTGCGCTCCCAGGAATCGGCGCTCAAGTATTTGCTGTTGGGCGGTTTCGCCACCGGCTTCCTGCTCTATGGCATGGCGCTGATCTACGGGGCGACCGGCAGCACCACCCTCCGCGGGATTGCGGCCTTCACCACCGCCGTTTCTTCGAATGCCAGCGGCAACGTCCTCCTCTTGCTTGGTATCGGATTCCTTTCGGTCGGGCTGGCCTTCAAGGCCTCGGCCGCTCCCTTCCACATGTGGACTCCGGACGTCTACGAGGGTGCGCCCACGGTCGTCACGACCTTCATGTCGGTGGCCACCAAATCGGCGGCCTTCGCCGCCGTCGGCCGCGTCTTCATCGCGACCTTTCCCTCGATCTCGAGCCGCTGGTACTTCCCGCTGGCGCTGATCGCCATCTTCTCGCTCTTCATCGGCAACCTGGTCGCGATCACCCAGGACAACCTCAAGCGGATGCTCGCCTACTCAGGGATCGCGCACGCCGGCTACATCCTGCTCGGCATCCTGCCGGGCACCGCGCAGAGCTTTTCCGCGACGCTGTTTTACATCGCCGCGTACGCGGTGATGAACTTCGGCGCCTTCGCGGTGGTCACCGCCGTCGCCGCCGGCGGCGAGCAGACGGCCGAGCTCAGTCACTGGCGGGGCCTCTTCTACCGGCGGCCGTTCCTCGCCACCGTGATGACGATCTTCATGCTCTCGCTTGCCGGCATCCCGCCCACGGTCGGATTCTTCGCCAAGCTCTTCGTCTTCCAGGCCCTCGTCAACGCCCAGATCTGGGCGCCGCTGATCGTGGCCGTGATCATGACAATCGTCTCCTTCTATTACTACCTGCGGGTGATCGTCGTCATGCTGGCGGCACCCGATGAGGCCGTCGTCGACAAGCGCCCCCTCGGTGTATCGACCAGCACCGTGTTGGGCGCTGCGGCCGTGGCGACCGTCGTGCTCGGCATCTTCCCCGCGGTCGTCCTCGATTGGGCCACCCGCGCCGCCTCCCTACACTTCTAAGGTCCGATGAGCCTGCGCGCCGCCCGTGCGCCCATGATCGCGCCGCCGGATCGGTCCCCCGCCCCCGTTGGGGGAGGCGGTAAATCTCCCTCCCCCTTTGGGGGAGGGCAGGGTGGGGGCCTCCCCGCCGCTGCCCTGAAGATTGCAAAGCGGGCCTGGCGCGAGCTGCGCAAGATGCGCACCGCCATCATCCTGCTCGCGCTCCTGGCGCTGCTGGCGATCGTCGGCACCCTCGTGCCGCAGCTGCCCCAGAACCCTACGGGTGTGATGGGCTACGTCCTTCGTCATCCCGTGACCGCCCCCTGGTTCGCCCGCCTTGGCCTCTTCGACATCTTCAGCTCCTGGCCTTTCATCATCGTCGCCGTCCTCATGTACACCTCGATCGGGGCCAGCATGTTCATTCGCGTGCCGGCCGCCTGGCGGCGTGCCGTGGACCCGGCCCAGCGCAACCGTGGGCTCTTTGCTGAGGTCGCCAGCATCATCTTCCACGGGAGTTTTTTCATCCTGCTGGTCGGGGTCCTCTTCGGCAAGGCCGCCGGCTTCCTCGGCAATGTCGCGATCGTCGAGGGCGATAGCTTTACCGAGGCGCGCGCCAACTACGACAACCTCAGCGAAGGCATCCTCGCCACGCAGCATGCCGACTTCCAGGTGAAGGTGGACAAATTCAGCGCCAGCTACTGGCCCAGCGGCGCGCCCCGAGACTTCACCTCGCGGGTTCGCATCTACGACGGGGGACGTCTGGTGGAGTCGAAGAGCATTCAGGTCAACCACTATCTCGACTACCGCGGGGTGAAGATCTACCAGGCCGGCTTCGGGTGGGCGCCGACGCTCAAGATCGAGACGCCCGACGGCCGCGTCGTCGAGGACTCGCCGACGATCTTCGTCGGCGACCCGCAGTTTGCCAATGGCGTGATCAAGGCGCCCTCGGCTGGGCCGGGTAACCAGCAACTGGGCGCGACCGCCATCTTCATGCCCGATCCGCAGATCCAGGACCAGTCGATTTCCCCCGGCACGCCCCAGCTGCGCAACCCGATTCTGCTGATCCGGCTGTTCCGCGGCGACCTCCACCTCGACCGCCCGCAGAACGTCTTCGCGCTCGATACCAGCAACATGGACCTGCGGTGGCGCGGGGCGCTGCAGGTCGGCGAGAGCGTGGTCACGCCCGACGGCTACCGGCTGACCTTCACCGGTCTGAAGCAGTACACGGACCTGACGCTCAACAAGGATCCCGGGATCCCGATCGTGCTGGCCGCGTTCGTGATCGGCCTCTCCGCGCTGGTGCTCAGTCTCTACCTGCCGCTGATGGGGCCCGAGCAGCGGCTTTCGCCTTCACAGGAGCTCATCGGCTAGCGCCAACATAACGCTGCCCGCAACGTTTTTGTCGTCGTATGGCCGTGGTGAATAGGCCCAACGGCAGGGACGCAAAGCATCGCGGGAGCCGCATCCTTAAGGGCGTTATGCGGTGCCGCCGTCTTTGCTATTCCAAGCGGGGCCAGGCGATCGTCGAGACCGCCCTCCTGCTGCCGGTCCTGATGATGCTCGTGATGGGCAGTGCCGACCTCGGCCGAGTCTTCTACTACTCGATCGCCGTCACGAACGCCGCCCGTGAAGCGGCCCGCCAGGGGACCTATTACGATCCGACGGCCAATCCACCGACCAATACCTACGATGACTACGCCGACATTCTGGCCGCCGCCCAGAACGACGTGCCGGGCGACGTCACGCTGACCCTTGCAAGCATCGCCCCGTTGCACTGTCTGACGGGTTCCCCGTCCAGCTGGTCGGCGAACTACCCGGCGGCCCCCAATACTGGCTACGTCTACATCTGCTTCGATGGGATCGATAATCCGGCGCCGACCACGGCGACGACCACCATCCAGGTCACGATCCTCTACAACTTCCAGCCGGTCACGCCGCTGGCGAGCGTCGTCGGGGCCAGCAGTGTTCACGTCGAGGCATCGACCACGATGCAGGTGCAGCACCAGCAATGAAGCACAAGGGTCGCGGCCAGTCGCTGGTCGAGATGGCGCTGATCGCGCCCTTCCTGATCATGATCCTGCTCACGGTGATCGACTGCGGCCGCGCGGCCTACGACTACTCCACGCTGGCCGGCGCCGCCCGCGAGGGGGCACGCGCCGCGATCACAACCGGAAACAACCGGCCCGATAACAATCGCGTGGTCGGCGCGGTGGTGCAGAACGCGATCGGCCTGGCGCTCAGCGCGGGTAGCTGTGTCAACGACACTCCGGCGCCGACCCCGACCATGACGCCAAACACCGGGCGTGTGTATGTCGGTGGCGGGAACGGAAACGTCACGCCCAACGCGCCCGCCGGCCAGGCGCCGGCAAGCGCCGGGGCCTGCCAGGCAGTCGTCCCGAGTTACGCCGGACACAATCCACTGACGGTGACGATCCGGTACAGCTTCATGCCGCTGACGCCGTTCGGATCGCAGTTTTTCCCCGGCGGGATCGTCATGACTGTTACCAGCACTATGAGCACGGAGTATTGATGCCATCAACCTGGTTGCGAAAGCAGTCAGGGCAGGCGGTCGTCCTCGTCGCCATCGCGGTGCTGGCCCTGACCGCGATCCTGGCGCTGGCTCTCGACGGCGGCAGCATCTACCTCGATAAGCGGCAGTTGCAGAATGCCGCCGACTCGGCGGCACTTGCCGGAGCGGAGCGGCTGATGGCGGTGCCACCTAGCTACTCGAGTATGCACGATCAGGCCGTGGCCAACCTGCTGGAAAATCTTCCCGACACGACCAAGGCGGGGACCATCTGTAGTGGGTCGTGTCCGAATCAGAAGACGATCGGGCCGCCGGGTGGCAACGGTGTTGGCACGCTCGACCTTGGCGCCGGGTACCACGTCGAGTTGACGACGCCCACCTCGTACACCTACCAGGTCAGCGTCTGGCACACACATAACGTGGTGGTGGCGCCGCTCCACGGCTTCGCTCCGACCATCACACTGGCGGCGCGGGCGACGGCCCAGAACGCCAATCTACCCTACGCCGTCGTTCTGCTTCAGGACAAGCCGCAGTATGCGACCTTCTCAAACTTCAATATCAACGGCTCGCCTGGCGGGATCACCATCCAGGGTCCCGGTGGCTCGAATCCGTACGATCGCGGCGGGATCTTTTCCAACGCCAGCATTGCACCGGGCAACGGCAGCCCATCAATAAGCTTCGTTGGCTCGGCGGGTGATCTCTGGGCCGTCAACGAGAGCGCGAGCGACCGCACCGCGTTGAACCAGCCCGGACGCGTTGTCGGATACCAGGTGGAGACGGCAGGAAATCTTCCGCTTTCGGCCTCGCACCTCGACTTCCCCAACTATCCCGAGCCGACGCCCCCGAACGTGAGCTACAACGGGACCACCGTCGTCAATGGTCCTCCGACGGTGCTGTGCCCTGGGAAGTACTCGAACCAGATCATGGTGCAGAATGGAGGAACGGCGCTTCTCTACCCCGGCGTCTACCAGGTGCAGGCAAACGGTGTCGACGTGCAGGGGACTCTGCGCACCCTGGCAACCCAGGCCGACCTGCCGGTAGCCTGCCCTGGTCTCCCCACCCTAAACACTTGGGGAACCTTCGACCCCGGTGCGATCATCGAGGTCACGCCGGCCAACATGTCGGGTAGCACCCAATGCAACAAACACATTTTTGCGGCCGAAGCCAACTCGAACATCACCCTGGCCCCGTCGCCGAAGTATTTCAATATCAGCCTCTACATCGAGACAATTCCGGGCTGGCAAACGACGTGCACGACGCAGCCGCTCGGCACCAACGTCGTCCGGTTTTCCGGCAATGCCTGCTACAGCATCGGGGGCGCGATCTACGGCCCCGCCGACAACATGGTGCTGACTGGCAGCGGCTGCGGCACCGGCGTTGGTCAGATCGTGGCTTGGACGTTGCTGATCAACGGCAACGGCAACGTGAATGAGACCTTCGACCCAACCAAATTGCCCTACATGAAGGGCCTGACCCAGTAGCTTTTGTCACCATCTCGTTGCCGTTGAAACGGTCCGGCGACAACTGGTCTCGGTTCTTGAGGATCGGAGCCCCGTAAGACTTGACGTAGGAACTCGTCACTAAGGTGGTGGCTGTGCTCAAGGGAGTCGACTCCCGGCGTTCGCTTGTGCGTCAGGGTCAGGCGCTCGTCGAATTTGCCCTTGTTGCGCCCTTGCTGGCGATGATGCTGATGGGCGCAACCGATCTGACGCGCGCGTTTTACACCTATATCGTCCTCAGCAATGCCAGCCGGGAAGCCGCTCGGGTCATCATCGACTACCCCTACCAGTACAGCGATACCGCGGCCTGCACGGCCGGCCATAACGAAGGTTTGCCCCTGTACACCCTGACCTGCGGCGGTGGCTCGCCGACGCTCATCATCAGCCCGGCGGCCAACACCGGCGTGACGCCCCCGCAGCGGTTGCCTGGACGAAATCTGGTGACCGTCACCGCCAAGACCGACTTCAAACCGATCACCGTACTGATCCAGTGGTTCATGGGGTCGACGATCACGATCCAGGCCCAGACCACGTACGTCACCTGGTACTGACTCCATGAGTAAAATCCGCCGCTTCCTCACCCGACGCTCAGGCCAATCGCTGGTCGAGTTTGCGCTGCTGGCGCCCGCCTTCTTCTTCCTGCTGATCGGCGTCCTCGACTTCGGCCGGGCCGGCTTCTATTACGTCTCGATCGTTGACCTGGCAAAGCAGACGGCGCGCTACAGCGCCGCCTACAACTCCGGCACCGGCTTCACCAGCGCCAACATCGACGCCTATATCAAAGGACAGGCCAATGCCACGACGATCAACACGCCCGTCCTCAAAACCACCGCTTTGTGCGCCCGTCCGGTAGGCCCTCCGGGCGCGCCTTGCCAGCTGCCGGCGGTTGGCCAGGCCTACTACTGGGTCGTCAAGTGCATCATCCCGACCTGTAACCCGGAGACGGTCACGGTCACTGTCGTGTATGCGTTCCGGCCCACGACGCCAATGATCAGTGCCATCACCGGGACGATGTACCTCTGGGCGGACTCGGTAATGATCAAGGAGTACATCGGATGATGTCGCGCCTTCGTCTCCGCCGCCGCGGGCCGCGCGCGAGCCGCGGCCAAATGCTCGTCATCTTCGCGGTGTCCGCCGTGGCGCTGTTCGGGATCCTCGCGCTTGCCTTCGACGGGGGTCGGGTCCTGATGGAGCAGCGCAACCTCCAGAACGCCGCCGACGGCGCAGCCCTGACCGGCGCGCTCGACATTGGACCCGGGACGAGCTCGTCGCAGAGCCATATCGCCAAAGACAACACGGTCTATGCCGTCGAGCAGGCGCTCAACATCACCTTCTCGAATAACTACGCGAGCACCGAGCAGCACTACTTGAATCCCGGTGCGGGATCAAACTGCGCGCCAAGCGCGTGCGCGCCCTACACCGATGCCTGCTGCACCTGGAATGACACCACCGGTGCCTATACGCTCACCATCACGACGCCGTTTAACTACAACGGCATCGAGAACGAGGCGCACATCCACGTGGACCTCGTCCACCGGCTGCCGCTTCTGATTGGCGGCGACTACTTTCCAAACCTGGCTGTCCACGTCCAATCGACGGCGCGCAACTACGCCCTGCCGTATGCCCTCTATACGCTCAAGTACTACGATCCGGACGACTTTCATACCAACGGTAATGCGTCGCTGACGGCGAACATGGACATCGGCACCAACGGGAGCTACTCTCACGTCGGTAGCTCGAGCATCGGCTTCAACTGCTCGGTGCTCCCCAGTGGCGGGTCGGGCTACGGCGGCGACCTCTACGAGTACGTGACGACGGGTGCCTCGGGAATCGCTGCCGGGTCCGTCACGAAGGGTTGCAGTGCCGGCTCCGCCGATAAAGCCATCGCCCTGCAGCAGCTGCCACCCATCCACCTACCGCCCGATCCTTATGGCGCAACCACCTGTGCGACCGCGGGTACTTGCGTCAACGTCGCCGCTCCGGGCGGGACGACGGCACTGGCTCCAACGATTCCAGCGGATCCCAGCCTCGGGCCCGGACCGCGATACGGCTCAGTCACAGTTGGAAACGGATCGACCCTGGTGCTGATGCCCGGCGTGTACTTCTTCGAGGGCACGGCCGCCGGCTCCGGCCTTCTCACGAAGAACAGCGGCGCCGCGGTGGTTACGGGCGACTGCTACGGCTACGTCGTGCCAGCATGCTGGACGACAAGCTCCGCCGGAAACCCGACCGCCTGCCCGACCGGTTTCACCGGAAGCGGTGGCGCCACCTTGACCCGAGCTGACGGTGGAAGTGTGAAGTTCGCGTGCAAGAGCCCCGACTTCGGCGTCGTGCTCATCTTCTTCCCGCACGGAACCGATGCCGGAACGTGCACGAACCAGAACCCGGCGGCGTCGGGGCAGTACTACTGCACGCAGGGCAGCACCTGGGGCGATGACAACCAGTTCTCGATCTGGGCGGGATCGGCGGTCTACCTGTCATCGTCGCCCCGCTACCACAACATCGTGATCTACGTCGACTACACCCACGAAATCGGGACCACGCTGAACTACACGACGGCGGCGGCGCTGTCCGCCGCCGGCTGTGCGACGAGTGCATGCGCCCTTCACATTGGTTTGGGCAGCATGGTCGTTGGCGTAGGCGGTGGCGGCAGCATCAGCATCAAGGGAGCGATCGTGGGGCCCGACGACAACATCCAACTGGGCGGCGGTACCTCAGGGTCCGGCTACGGCCAGGTCCTCTCGTACAAGCTGCAGACGCAAGGCAACGGCGTCGTGGCCGAGAGCTACAACCCGCTGGCGCTCGCCTATACGCCGGTCATCGTCCAGTAGCAGCGCATTCCTAGAATGACCGGGTGCCGGCGCCCGCCTCGAATCGAAACGCGGCCGGCGTCGCACTCGTCATCGGTTCCGCCATCTGCTTTGGCACGCTGGGCGTCTTCGGTAAGCTCGCCTACCGTCTTGGGCTCACCACTCCGCAGCTACTGAGTTATCGCTTCGCGCTGGCGGCCGTGCTGCTCTGGCTCGCCGCGATTGCGATCCGCCAGCCCTTCCCGCCGCGGCACAGTTTGCTCGGGCTCGCCATCATGGGGGGCGCGGGATATGTCGGCCAGTCGGGGAGTTATTTCAGCGCGCTCCATTTCATCCCCGCGTCGACGAACGCCCTGCTGCTCTACACCTTTCCAGTGGCAGTGACGCTACTGGCCGCCCTGCTCTTTCGTGAGTCGCTGAACTTCGTCAAGCTGGCGGCTTGCGGCCTCGCATTTTTCGGCACGCTGCTCGTCGTCGAGGCCCAACTGCACGCCGCCCCGCCGATCGGCATCGCGCTCGGGCTGGGCTCGGCCGCCTTCTACTCCGGCTACATCCTCTATGGAAGCCGTCTGCTTCCGGGTCTTCCACCCGTTTCGGCAACGGCCACGATCATCACCGCGGCCGCGCTGGTCTGGGGCACCTTCGCCGTCGCGACGGGCCAGGCGGGGGTCGCATGGACAATCCCGCGGGCGGCATTGATTGCAAGCTTCGCGCTACTTGGCACGACCATTCCGGTGCTCACCTTTATCCTCGGTCTGCGCCTGGTCGGGGCGTCGCGCGCAGCCATCTTGAGCACCTTCGAGCCGGCGAGCACCGTGCTGCTGGCTGTGATCATCCTGGGCGAACTGGCCAGTCCGCTCCAGTACCTCGGGGGCGCGCTGATCATCGCGTCGGTGCTCGTGCTGGAAGGGTCGGGCTGGCTCGCCTCACGCGTTCTGGCGCAGGCAACCCACGAATAGACCGTTACGGTGACTTGTAGGAATGACGCCGTCCGAGAGGCTGCACAAGAACGACAAGCTGTGGGGAGCCGTGGCCGAGGCTCTGGTCGCGGCGTACGCCTTGATCGGAGCCGCCGGCAAACTCAGCTCCTACCGGCCATTTACCGATGTGGACGGCAAGGACATCGTGATCGATCTGGCCGGAGGTTTCAAGGACATCTACCTTCAAGTCAAGTGCGCCCTCGCGATCAATCGAAACCATCGGATCGGCGGTACCGTGCGCTTACATCGGGACCACGTCCCATCGAGTCCGAAGTTCATTTACGTCTTCTGCCTGCTCGACCGCGGCAAGATGGAACTGACTCGCATCTGGGTGGTGCCGTCCGCGATCTTTTACGAACGCGCGTACCGGACCGCGCTACCGAAAGGAATGATCCAGTTCAATTTCGATTGCAAGCCCGGCGGGGATGCCCGATGGGACGAGTTCGAGGTGACCCGCACTGAGCTCGGTCTGAGACTGGTCGCCTTGATCCGGGCCGCTGCCACGGACCGAGGCAGCGCCAAGCAGCAGATCCCCGCAGGTCGCTGGCTTGAACTCGCCGCCTGAGCCAAACGCCGGGGTTCAGGAAGAGTCATCCTTATAATCCGCGCTGCTGCCCCCTTAGCTCAGTGGACCAGAGCGGGTGCCTTCTAAGCACTAGGTCGCAGGTTCGAATCCTGCAGGGGGCGTTTTTTGCGCATTTTTATGCGAGGAGTCCTGACTCCGCGTGACCGCGGGATCACGCACGGCGTTTTACTGCGCTATTTGTCACGACAATATTGACAAAAACGAATGTGAGTGTACTGTGGCGGAGTACCGATCGATCGGGGCGACGACAACGGGCAACAGGCAGGACGTGAGGGGTAGGCGCAAGCCGCGCAGTGGCGACGCTTGTGCCGACCGGCCCGAAAGGGCAGGGGTTGCTGATGAGGGAGGGGTCCCCGGCGGTGGTATCGGCCAAGGTGCTGATCCCGCAAGTGCAATCCCTTGCCCGCGAACGGGTCGACGCCCTGCTCGCGCGGATCTGGGAACATCGGGTCGGTCTGGTTGTCGCGCCGGCCGGTTCGGGCAAGAGCACGCTGCTCGCCGGGTTCGCCGCCGCCGCCAAGGTGCCCGTCGCCTGGTATCGCGCCGAGAGTTGGGACGCCAAGACCAGCACGTTGCTCCGTCACCTGGAGTCGGCGTTTACCGCCGTACTCGGACGCGTTCCCGATCGCTGGGACTCGATCGAGGCCGCGGCTCGAGCACTCGAGACCTGGGCCGGCCGCCGCGCCCTCCTCGTCATCGATGACCTCCATACGTTGGAAGACAGCCCGGCTGAGCTCGCGCTCGAGCGCCTCATCGATTACGCCCCGCCCAACATTACCTTCCTGATCGGCTCGCGCTCGCTTCCCGGCTTCAACCTCTCGCGATTGCGAGTGTCGGGGGCACTCCTCGAGATCGGAAGTGAGGACTTGCGGTTTCGTTCCTGGGAAGTCGAACGTCTGTTTCGTGATTTCTACCGCGAGCCGCTTCCTCCCGAAGAGCTCGCCGAGCTGGCACGCCGCACCGAAGGGTGGGCCGCCGGCCTTCAGCTCTTCCACCTGGCAACACGCGGCAAGTCGGCGCAGGAGCGCCGCCGGATTCTGACGGCGCTCGGAGGTCAGTCGCGCCTGACTCGCGAGTACCTCACCCGCAACGTGCTCGACCAGTTACCGGCCGAGCTGCGCTGGTTCCTCGTCCGCACCTGCGTGTTGCCCCGACTCACGGGACCGATCTGCGATTCCTTCCTCGAGCGGACCGGGGGCCAGCAGGTACTCGAGGAGCTCGAACGCCGTCAGATTTTCACCTATGCCACCGACGACCGAGGCGGCTACCGCTATCACGAGGTGCTGCGCTCGCACCTCGAGCAAGTGCTGGTCGAGGAGCTTGGCGAGATCCAGGCACGCGCCGCCTACCAGCGCGCTGGGCGATTGCTCGAAACCAACGGCGCCTTCCCCGATGCCGTGCAGGCGTATTCCCGCGGTGAAGACTGGGAGGCAGTGGACCGCTTGCTGCATCGGCAGGGGGGCGAGGTCCTCGAGGGCCCCGACACCTGGATCGATGCGTTGCCACCCGCGATGCTGCGGCAGGACCCCTGGTTGATGCTGGGCAGCGCCCGGCGACATCGCGCCGAGGGGCGCTGGCGGGAGGCGATCGAGGCGTACCATCGGGCCGAGCGCGTCTTCGGCTCGAGCGAGGCGGGCTTACTGTGCGCCACGGAGCGCAAAGCGCTGGCGGGCTGGCTCGAGCCGGCGCCGATGCCGGGCAACGATTGGGCGGGCATCCTGCGGAAGGCAGTCGCCCACGACCCGCTCGCCGTGAAGCAGGCGGCCTCGCAGTTGCCCGAGGCGACCGGCAAGCTCGCGACCGGGCTGACCTGCCTGCTTGCCGGGCAGCTGGAGCAGGCGCATCGTCAACTCAATGCGGCCGCCGACAGTCGCGATGCTCCGGTTGCCCTGACCACCGCCGCTCGGCTCGCGGCCGGCGTCGCCGCGCTGCTGAGCGGCGACCTGCAGGGAATCTTCGATGTCGAGGAGTCCGCGGAAGGGGCGGAAACGCTCGGGATGGGGTGGGTCGCGCGGCTCGCCCGGGCGGCGCGGGTTCTGGCCGGACGGCCCGGCAGTGCGGCGGAAGCCGAGGCGCTCCGCGCGGCGAGTGATCGCGACGGCGACCGGTGGGGGAGCGCGCTCATCGGGTTGATGGTCGGTTGGGCAGCGATTTACGCCGGCGAGATCGGTTTGCGGCCGTTGGAAGAGGCGACCGACACCTTCCACCAACTCGGTGCCGGGGTCCTCGAGGCCTGGGCGCGGGCGCTCCTCGCGCTGGCGCTCGCCCGCAGCGGTGTACCGGAGGCGCGCGAAGCCGCCTTCCAGGCCGAGAATCTCGCGCGCTACAGTGGCACCCCTGGGGCCCGCTACTTTCCCTACCTGGCGCTTGCCGAGCTCCAACCGGATCGCGCCGCCGAGTATGGCCAGCTGGCAGCGGCCGTCCAGGCGGAAAGCGGCCTCGCCCCGCTGAGTCCCGTGGCGCCGGCGCCGGCCCCCGAGAATGTCATTCCAATCGGCACCATCCGGTCGACGGCGTCGCTGAGCATTCGCTGCTTCGGCGGGTTCAGCATCGCCATCAAAGGCCGGACGGTGGACCTGACGGCGGTCAAACCTCGGGCGCGCGCGGTGCTCCGGTTGCTGGCGGTGCATGCTGGCACCCCGGTTCATCGCGAGGTGCTCGCCGCCGCCTTCTGGCCGGATGCCGATGTCGAGACCGGAGCGCGCAACCTTCATGTCGCCGTCTCCTCGCTCCGCTCCTGGCTCGAGCCCGGCGTCAGCCGCGGCGGGTCGTCGATCCTGCTGCGCCAGGGGGACGCCTACCACCTGGCCCTGCAGTCGGACGCCGACGTCGACCTCGTCCAGTTTTCGAGGGCGCTCGCCGCGGCGCGCGTGGCCCGCCTGCGCGGAGAATCGGAGGCGGCGATCGCCCACTTCGAGCAGGCCATCGAGCTCTACACTGGCGAGCTCTTACCCGAGGACGGTCCGGCAGAATGGGCGATCGAGCCACGCGAACGTTTTCATGCTGGCGCGCTCGAGGCGTCGCAGGGCCTGGCCGAGCTGCTGCTCAAGCGAGGCGATCCAGCGGCGGCGGCCAGCGCCTGCTCGACCGGGCTTTGGATCGACCGGCTACACGATCCGCTGTGGAAGCTCTTGATCCAGGCGCGCGAGCGAGCGGGCGACCGCGTGGCGGCCAGCCGTGCCCGGCGTGACTATGCCCGCGTCCTCGAGGAACTGGGCCTCACCGCGAGCGCGCGCTCCTAACTCTTCGTCCTGAACTCGACTTCCGTGATCGCGACGGACGACGGCGAGGCAGCGGCCGGCGCGTAAAACGTCACCACGTGAATCTCGACGAAGGTTACCTGCTTGGCTTTCGTCTCGTCGATCAGGGTGGACTGGGCCTGGGTCGCGTCCTGGTCGTTCAGTGTGACGTCGGTTGTGTAGCCGTTGGAGAAAACCAGGTGAAGGTTGTGGGGTCGCGGCTGCAAGTTGAACGCGTCCGCCGGAGCGGTGCCCGAGGCACCTGACCGAACGACGATCGCGGCGATATCCTGCGGACCACTGAAGCGAACGACGAGCACGGGCGCGTGGTCGCTGGCGAGCGCCGCCCAGTAGGTATTGCTGAAGCGATCGATGGCGAGCATCGGACTGTGGCCGGCGGTCGCCGAGCTGGCGGAGGCGCCGATCGGGGTTACAGGAACGTAGTTCGGGCGAACGTCTTTTCGAACCGCGGTGAAGGCGGACGTCGCGCGATCGACGACCAGGTTGTGGAAACTCGGGATCAGCAGGAAGGCCAGGAGGGCGA